>OLPA01001998.1_pt1 | contig 15946 bp, 16 predicted proteins | sample 1672811 | NCBI WGS metagenome assembly OLPA01 (sample SAMEA3136726, study PRJEB25190) | human gut metagenome | biome: human gut; feature: human-associated habitat; material: faeces | place: Austria | collected 2013
CGCATCGGCGCCATCCAGACCGTGCTGCAAAACCTGAACGCCCACCTGACCGCCTAGTCATTGTCAACGATCCCGGTGACTTCATCGGCACCAACGGATGCTACCACTACAAGGGGAGGAAATTCGCACATGCGCCGCCGGAGGGGGACTATCTGGTGCTGGCGCCCCACGAGGGGATCATTCCCGCTGATTTGTGGTTAAAATGCCGCGCCAAGTGCGCGGAGGGGCAGCAGGTCAGGCCGCGCCAGAAGGCGAAGAACACCTGGCTGGCAGGGAAGATCAAGTGCGGCGTCTGCGGGTACGCGCTGGTAGATAAGCGCTATCCGGCTTCCGGCTCCCGCTATCTCCAGTGCTCCGGCAAAATGAACTCCGGAGACTGCAAGGGCGGGGGAACGATCTACACCGACGAGATCGAGGGAATCGTCGGCGATGAGATACGGCAAAAGCTGACGCAGCTTGGCAATCTCGTCAAGTGTAAAGTAAAATCAATTGACAGCGAGTTGCCGGAGCAGAATGCGCAGCTTGCGCAGGTGGAGCGGGAGATAGCCGCGCTGCTGGAACGGCTGCCAGAGGCGGACGGCGTTCTGCTCCGCTACATCAAGCAGCGAATCGAGGAGCTGGACGGGAAAAAACGGGAGCTTACAGAGCGCATTTCCCGGCATCAGCGCAGGGAGGAGGGCGGCACGGAAATCGGCGACCCTTCCGCCCTGTGGGGGATGCTGGACTTTGACGACAAGCGGCAGGTGGTGGAGCATCTGATCCGGGTCATCCGCGTTACCGGCGATCACGTCCGGATCGAATGGCGGATATGAGTCCGGGCGTAGCCATCCTGTACGCTTTGGCGAAGGGCTTCGGTTGGCCAAGGATCGCCTGAACGAGAAAAACGTCTATTTCATGAATCCATCCTTCGACAAATGAACGAAAGAAAGGGAGAGGGCAGCGCCCTCTCCCTTTGCTTGGAAAGAAAACCGTTTTCATTTTGGCCGGGTTGTGCTACAATGGAAGTGCGGCACATAGACTTTCCCGAACGGAGGGATGGCTATGGTGCTGCTGATACGGGAAAAACACCTGCTGGCTGCCGTGACCGGCGCAGCACTGCTGTTGGGCGCAGCGGCTGTAAGCCCTTACCCGTCTGCGGCCACGGTATCGGCGACAGCCAGCGCAGGGCAGATAGTCATTCTGGACGCAGGACACGGCGGCGCGGACGGCGGCGCCGTATCCGACAGCGGCGTGCCAGAGAGCGGCGTCAATCTGGCCATTACGCAGCGGCTGGGCGGCGTTCTGTCTTTTTGCGGTCACACGGTGGCGCTGACGCGGGAGGGGGTGGACGCCCTGTGCGACGGCACCGGTACCCTGCGGCAGCAGAAGGTCAGCGATACGAAAAAGCGTGTGGAGCTGGTGAACAGCTTCCCGCACGGATTTCTTATCAGCATCCACCAGAACAGCCTGCCGGGGCACCCGTCAGTTCGCGGTGCACAGTCGTTCCACAACGGGAAGGGAACAGCCGAGACCGCGGCGCTGTCTATCCAGCAGGCGCTGAACGACGCTGTCAACGAAAGAGACAAGGCTGCCAGGCGCATGGACGACAGTATCTATCTTATGAAGCACGCAGACTGCTCCGCCGTGCTGGTGGAGTGCGGCTTTCTGTCCAATCCGGAGGAGACGGTGCTGCTTCAGCAGCCAGACTATCAACTGCACATGGCCGCTGCCATCGCAGCGGGTTTTTGCCAATACTGTACAAATGAGGGATGAAATATGAAGGCTAAGACCGTGTTTTTCTGCACCGAGTGCGGCAGCGAGAGTCCTCGCTGGTCCGGACGCTGCACGGTGTGCGGCGCATGGAATTCCATGGTGGAGCAGGCGGCGGAGCGTCCGTCCAAAAACAGCAAAATATCCCGTGTAAAGGCGCCTGTAAAGGTATCTCGCATTACAGATATGCAGGCGGACGAGGAAATACGTTTCTCCACCGGAATGGGTGAACTGGACCGCGTGCTGGGCGGCGGTGCGGTGAAGGGGTCGCTGGTGCTGGTGGGCGGCGCACCCGGTATCGGCAAATCTACCCTGATGCTGCAGATATGCCAGCAGTTGGGGAAGTTTGCTAAGGTGCTGTATGTATCCGGCGAGGAGTCTACCCGTCAGCTGAAGCTGCGGGCGGAGCGCCTGCGTGTGGACAGCGAAAACCTGTTTGTCCTGTCCGAAACGCGGCTGGGTGATGTGTTGGAGTGTGTACAGCAGGAGCAGCCCGACATCCTGATTGTGGATTCGATCCAGACCCTGTATAACGAGGAACTGGACGCACCCGCCGGCGGCGTGGGACAGGTGAAGGACTGCACCATGGCGTTGATGCAGCTGGCGAAGGGGCAGGGGGTCACGGTATTTGTCATTGGCCATGTGAACAAAGAAGGCTCTATCGCCGGTCCTAAGGTGCTGGAGCACATGGTGGACTGCGTGCTGTACTTCGAGGGCGACAGGCACATGACATACCGCATCCTGCGGGCGGCAAAAAACCGCTTCGGCGCCACCAACGAGATCGGCGTGTTCGAGATGCTGGACGCCGGGCTCCGTGAAGTGGAGAACCCCTCAGAAATGCTGCTTTCTGGCCGCCCCGCCGACGCCTCCGGCACCTGTGTTACCTGCGTGATGGAGGGCGCGCGGCCCGTGCTGGCGGAGGTGCAGGCCCTGCTGGCGCCCTGTGCCGGGGCACGTCCCATGCGCAGCAGCAACGGCTTTGACTACAACCGTGCCTCCATGCTGCTGGCGGTACTGGAAAAGCGCGGCAGCCTGAAAGTCAGCCAGTGTGATGCCTATCTGAATATCATCGGCGGCTTGACTTTGGATGAGCCTGCCGCCGACCTGGCGGCGGTGGTAGCCATCGCCTCCAGTTATTTGGATAAACCTGTCCCCAGCACGATGGCGGCGATAGGGGAGGTGGGTCTTTCCGGCGAGATACGCAGCATCACCCACATGGAACAACGCCTGTCGGAAGTAAAGCGTTTAGGCTTTACGAAATGCATGGTGCCAGCTCACAAGGTCAAAGATCTGAAGGCACCCGTTGGTTTGGAGCTTCTTCCGGTGGCGAATATCTCCCGGGCGTTGCAGCTGCTGGCTCGGGGACAATAGGCACATAATGGAGGCAAGGGTGGGAAGCGCTTGGTTGGCCAATCGCGTTGTCGCAGGTGTCCAGCGTGCACACGCCGTCCTGCTGCCAGCGACAGCTGTCGATGCAGGGTATCATACCATCACTCCTTTGCCGTAGTTTGGCCGTTGACGGTCCATTCTATGAAAACAACTGTTACTGCCGCGTAACCCTTTTGTAATTGACATTTTTTTGCTGTTTGGTATACTTTTGCTATAATGAGAGGCAGAAGCATCGGTATGTCATGTACGAGGAGGGCTTGCTATGAAGCGTAAAATGTGTTCCCTAATTTTAGCCATCGTTACCTTTATCGCGGTATACATGATCATGAGCTTTGCTATTCCCGGATTCCGCATCAAATTGGAGGCGGAGCCGGCCGTGGTCTTTGTGGAAACACTGAAAATCCTCTGGCCCTTTAAGGCGGCGGTCTCCCTGATCGCGGCGGTACTCATCGGCGGCCTGCCGTTTGTTTTTCGGAAGCGAAAATGAAAAAGCGCCCCCGGCACTCGCTTGTGCCGGGGGCGTGGTATATCCCTTACTTTTTCTTCTTGTCAATGGGCTTGCCGTCCATGCCCACAGGCCCCTTGCCGTTGATGGCACGGTAGTGGTTCAGCTTATCCACGCGCTTCTGCCGCTTGAGCTGCTTTTCCTTCTCCTTGGCCTTCTGTGCGGCGGCTTTTTTGTCCGCCTCTTTTTTCTTGCGGTACTCGGCCTTCTGGGGATCCTCGTCCCCGGCGATATCCTTGTACTTTTCGGGATGGCGCGCCCAGTCGATACGGTAGATCGTCAGAGAGACGAACAGGATCGCACCCACGGCGATAATACCATAAAATAAGAAATCCCAGAACATAGGCGGAGTCCTCCTGTGTGTTTTTTAAGGCAATACCGCAAAGCGCCGCAGCTTTCATTGCGCGGTGTTGCCTTAATAGTATACCGTAAAACCGCCTGTAATGCAAGAAGTTTTCCCTGCCCGGCGCCTGCTGATCGGGTGGAGCGCCAGCAGGCGCTTCTTTTTCGTTCATTGGCACATCAGCCCCAGCTGGTAGAAAGCCACGGCTGCGGCTGCGGCCACGTTCAGGCTGTCCACTCCGTGGGTCATGGGGATCATCACCGTGTGGTCGCATTGGGCGATGGTGCCGTCGGCCAGCCCGTCGCCCTCGGTGCCCAGCACCACCGCCAGCCTCTCCGCTGACAACAGGCGTGGGTCATCCAGCCGCAGGGAGTCCTCCCGCAGGGCCATGGCCGCGGTGGTGAAGCCCAGATCGTGCAGTGCCGCCGTCCAGTCGCCCTCCGGCAGATAGGTCCATGGCACCAGGAATACATTACCCATGCTTACCCGGGAAGCCCGGCGGTACAGGGGGTCGCTGCCCTCTGTGGTCAGCAGGACGGCGTCCATGCCCAGGGCGGCCGCGCAGCGGAAAATGGCACCCACGTTGGTGGGGTTCATCACGTTTTCCAGTACGGCGATGCGCCGCGCCCTGGCGCAGACCTCCGCCACGGAGGGCAGGGGCGGACGACGCATGGCGCACAGCATCCCGCGGGTCAGGTGGAAGCCGGTGAGCTGCGTCAGCACGTCCAGCGGCGCGGTGTATACGGGGATATCCGGGTCACAGCGCGTCAGTATCTCCGCGCCCTTGCCGGTGATGTGCTGCGGCTCCATCAGGAACGACACCGGTACGCACCCGGCGTCCAGCGCACGGCCGATGACCAGCGGGCTCTCGGTGATGAACAGGGCGTTGGCCGGGTCGGCCCGGTTGACCAGCTGGTTTTCCGTGGCCCGGGCGTAGACGTCCAGCGCCGGGTCGGAAAAGTCGTGTATCTCAATGACCTGTGCCATATCACTTCCACTCCTTCAGCAGCGTTTCCAGTGCCGTCCGGTAATAAGCGGCGGCGTTGGCCCGGGCGTCCTCAAGGGTCGCCCTGGTGGGGTTGATACTGCGGACGGCCCGCAGATCCAGCGGTGCCCATTGCTCCGGTGTCAGTGCCACACGCCCGGCCAGCACGGCAGCAGGGATACGCAGCTTCTGACACCGGCCTGCCACGCCGCTGATGGCCTTGCCGCCCAGGCTTTGGGCATCAAAGGAACCCTCGCCGGTGACCACCAGGTCGCAGCCCACTGCGCGGCGGTCGAAGTCCACGGTGTCCAGCACCGTCGTGATACCGGAGCGCAGGGCACCGCACAACAGCGCAGCGCAGCCCGCGCCGAAGCCGCCGGCGGCACCGCCGCCGGGGAGGGTATCCACCTCCGCACCCAGCTGTGCATGCAGCACCGCGGCGAGATGCCGAAGTCCCGCGTCCAGACGCTGCACGCAGGCATCGTTCGCCCCCTTCTGCGGAGCGAAGATGTACGCCGCGCCGGTTTCGCCGTACAGGGGGTTGTCGATGTCGCACATGACCGTCAGCACACCGGGCCGCAGGCCGGGATGCCGCCCGGACAGGTCGATAGTCTCGATGTCCGCCAGCGTGCCGCCGGTGGGCACGAAGCCGCGGCCCTGCCGGTCGTAAAACCGAACGCCAAGCGCTGCAGCCGCACCGCAGCCGCCGTCGTTGGTGCAGCTGCCGCCCAGACCCAGGATCAGGCGCTTTGCGCCGTGATCCAGCGCGTGGGCCAGAAGCTGTCCCACACCGTAGGTGGTGGCCGCCTCCGGGTCGGGACGGCCCTCGGCCTGGTGCAGACCCGCTGCTGCGGCGCACTCCACCACCGCCGTCCCGTCTGGCAGCAGGCCGTAGAAGCCATCGATAGTGCCGCCAAAGGGACCGGACACGGGAAGGGCGATACGCTGTCCGCCGCAGGCATCCAGAAAGCAGTCTGTGGTGCCCTCGCCGCCATCGGCCACCGGCAGGGCGTCGATGTGCCAGCCGGGGATATGGAGACTGCGGGCGATGCGGCAGATGTCCGGGGAGGACAGCGTGCCTTTGAATGAGTCGGAGAGGACAAGACAGCGTTTCATGGAGCGCACTCCCTTCGTTTTGATAAGGGGATTATACCAGCCGGGAGAAAAAAACACAAGGGACGGCATATGCCGTCCCTCATGTTTTGTACGTTATTTGCTATACCGATTTGAGGAGAGGAGAGAACTTACTTAGCCAGCAGTCTGGCAGCGCGCTTCTTGCCGTACACGCAGCAGCCCACCACATAGGCGATGGCGCAAACCACACCGATGATGTAAGCGGGGGTCCAGGGAATGTTGAAGCCGATGTGAGCGTTGGCGATGTAGGTCACGCAGATGAAGGTGTAGAAGCCGCCGGGGATCATAGGCATCCAAGCCCACTTGCCCTTGCCGTTCTCAAACATCCATGCAGTGATGCACAGGAAGGCGAACAGGGACAGGGTCTGGTTGGCCCATGCGAAGTAACGCCACAGGATCATAAAGCCGTTGCTGTTGGTCTTGGCGAACACCAGAATGGCGATGACCAGAACGAAGATAGGCACAGCCAGCTTGATACGCTTGCCGTTGGTGGACTGGTCGATGTGCATGGTCTCAGACAGGCTCAGACGCAGCGCACGCAGTGCCGTATCACCGGAGGTGATGGGCAGAACGATAACACCGATCAGGGCGATGATGCCGCCCACATGACCCAGCAGGTACTTGCAGACCACACCGACGGTGCTGGTGGCCAGAGTAGCGTTGGGCTCCTGCAGAGCCAGATTGTAAACGCCCATGGCACCGGCAGCCCAGACCATGGCGATGAAGCCTTCCAACACCATCATGTTATAGAAGGTGTTGCGGCCCTGACGCTCGCTCTTCATGGTACGGGAGATGATAGCGGTCTGGGTGGAGTGGAAGCCGGACAGAATACCGCAGGCCACCGTCACGAAGAAGATGGGCAGGAAGTGTCCGTTAGAGAAGTAGTCAGCATAGGTGAAGGTGCCGACCTCGCCGGTGGCGGCATTGGTCAGGCTCAGCACGGGAGCGGACCAGCTCTCCCAAACGTTGATCAGAGGCATCTTGGTAACAAAGATACCGATGAACACGCCGACAGCGGAGAACAGCAGGATGGCGCCGAAGATGGGGTAGATCTTACCGATGATGGCGTCGATGGGGAACACGGTGGCGATCAGATAATACAGGAAGATGACACCGTAGATGACCCAAGTGGAAACGGAAGTGGCCTTGCCGTCAAAGCCGAAGACCTGAGTGGCAGCGATGTCGCCGGGGGTGTAGATAAACACAGCGCCCACCAGCAGCAGCATCACGCATACAAACACGTTGTAGAACTTATAGATGCCCTTGGTGGAGTACTTGCGGATCATCTCGGGCATCTGGGTGCCGCCGTCACGCAGGCAGATCATGCCGGAGAAGTAGTCGTGCATAGCACCACCGATAATGTTGCCGATAGGAATGGTCAGGAACGCGATGGGCCCGAACAGAATGCCCTGAATCGGCCCGATGATGGGGCCGGTACCTGCGATGTTCAGCAGGTTGATCAGGCTGTTTTTCCAGCCGCGCATGGGAATGTAGTCCACACCGTCCTCTTTTGTGTAGGCGGGGGTCTTCCGGTCGTCAGGGCCAAAGACCTTTTCGCAGAACCGTCCGTACAGGGCGGCGCCGCCGATGAGGATCACGAGACCAATAATGAATGTAGTCATAATCTCATACTCCTTTTTACCGGTTTTGTTTCTCCAAAGTTCCCGGACAACTCTGGATTTGATTGCACTAGTATAGCAGAAAATTCATAAGTTGCACGTCAAGAAAATGTTTCCAGACATAAATTGTTCATAAATAAAACGCCTATTTTCGACAAGAAACTCCCCCGAGAAGGAGGAGATAATCATCACAGGAAACTATCTTTTTTCCTTGTTAAAAATCAAACATATTAACTCCGTAGTATAAAAATCAGGAGGTATGATACCACTCATACCTCCTACTAATGATGCGCTTATTTCTGCTATCTGTGACGGCGGCGCTTGATGGAGAAACCGAACACCAGACCGCAAACGCCGCCTACGATGTGCGTCAGTTGAGAAACATTGTCTGCGGTGGTCAAACCGTCCATCAGTTCGCCGCCCAGATAGAAAATGACCACAAGGATCAAGGTGATAGGGATGCCTTCTTTGCCCATCTCGGTAAAGGAGGACAGCACGATCATCATGAATACTACGCCGCTGGCGCCCAGCAGGACGGTGGTGGGGAAGAAGATAAACTGCACCAGTCCCGTCACCAGTGCCGTGATCGCAATACAGAGCGCGGTAGTCTTGTGGCCGTATTTTTCCTCGATCCCTGGCCCCACCAGCAGGAGCAGCAGCATATTTCCCATGTAATGCTCATATCCGGCGTGGCCCAGTACATGGCCGAAGAAGCGTACATAGGTCAGCGGATCGGACAGGGAGGAGCGGTATACGCTGAAAAACCGGTATGTCGTAGCATCGTTGGTTAGCGTTCCCAGCACCAGCGCCAGCAGCGACAGCAACGCAAAGCTTAAAATCACCGGCGCGTTGAACCGGATCACAAGGCGTCGTTTCAATGGAAATTCCTCTTTTCAAAACGTAATGAAGACATTATAATAGTTTTAGTTCGATTTGTAAACGGGAGGTTTCTCCATGAAGAAGATGAAGCGATGGGTAAAGGTGTTATTATGCATCGTGCTGGCATTCGTGCTGGTGGTGGGCGCATACGTGGCCTATGTTTTTATTGATTATCACCGCATTGGCGACATGGAGCTGACGCCGGAGGGCGATGCCGCCGCGACGGAGCTGGCAGCAGGGAAGCGCTATACCGTTCTTTCCTATAATATCGGTTTTGGCGCCTACGAGGATGACTACGGCTTTTTCATGGATGGCGGTACGGAGTCTTGGGCGTGGAGTGAGGAGCGCCTGACAGCCAATGTGGATGCCATCGCGGCCTTTCTGGCCCGGCAGAAGGCGAACTTTTATCTGCTTCAGGAGGTGGATATCGACTCCACCCGCAGCTACCATGTGGACGAGCGGCAGCCCATCTATCAGGCGCTGCCGGGCATGAGCCATGTGTTTGCCCAGAACTATGACTCGCCCTTTCTGATGTATCCTCTGACCCAGCCTCACGGTGCGTCCAAGTCCGGCTTGCTGACCTTCTCTCCAGCCGCCATTTCCTCTGCCAAGCGGGTGGAGCTGCCCATTGAGAGCAGCGTTATGAAGCTGGTGGATCTGGATCGGTGCTATTCCGTCAGCCGGATACCGGTGGACGACAGTAAAGAGCTTATCCTTTACAACCTGCATCTCTCCGCCTATACCTCTGACGGCACCATTGCCACCGAGCAGCTGAAGCTGCTGCTGGCGGATATGCAGGCGGAATATGAGGCCGGGAACTGGTGCGTGGCAGGCGGCGACTTCAACAAGGACCTGCTGGGCGATTCGGCGGTGTGGTTCGGCGAGGCGGATCAGGATTATTCGTGGGCGCAGCCGATCCCGGACGGTATTTTCGATGGCTATGATGTCACACTGGCAGCGCCGCTGGACGAAGATGCCCCTGTGCCCAGCTGCCGCAATGCCGACAGCGCCTATCATGAGGGACAGTATGTGCTGACGGTGGACGGCTTCATGGTATCAAAAAATGTGGCGGTAGAAAGTGCCGAGGTGATCGACACCGGTTTCCGATGGTCGGATCATAATCCGGTGAAAATGGTATTTACTTTACAGTGACGAACAAATCCTGACCGCACCGCTGCGCCGGAGATCCTTTTATTGCATAGCGAATGGGAGCAAAGGCCCGGATCAAAATTGATCCGGGCCTTTGTATCACGCATCAAAGCTGGGGTTGATATAGTAGAGATTCTTCTGATCCATTCGTTCTTTGGCAAGGCGAAGTCCCTCGCCAAAGCGCTGAAAATGCACGATCTCACGGGCCCGCAGGAACTTGATGACATCATTTACGTCCGGATCATCTGATAGCCGGAGAATATTGTCATAGGTGACGCGGGCCTTTTGTTCGGCGGCCAGGTCCTCCGTCAGGTCGGCGATCAGGTCGCCCTTGACGGCCATAGACGCGGCGTTCCACGGGAATCCAGAGGCCGCTGTAGGATAGATGCCGGCGGTGTGATCCACGAAATAGGCGTCGAAGCCGCCCTGCTTGATGTCCTCCTCGCTGAGGTTCCGGGTCAGCTGATGCACAATGGTGCCGATTATCTCCAGATGCCCCAGCTCCTCTGTGCCGATGTCGGTCAGCAGGCCCTTCAGCTCCGGATACGGCATGGAATAGCGCTGGCTGAGATACCGTAGAGATGCTCCCAATTCGCCATCTGGGCCACCGTATTGACTGATGATGAGCGCGGCCAGCTTCGGGTTGGTGTTTTTGATCTTTACCGGATACTGTAATTTCTTTTCATAGACAAACATTACTCGTTCCCTCCTTCGTCCCAAGGCCACGGATCATCCAGCCAGCGGAAGGAGCCTTCCGTGATGTCGGTCTGAAACAGCGGACCGTGCATTTCTTCGTATCTTCTGCGGCCCTCCTGCCCAAGGCGGATATAGTTCCAGTACAGGGCCAGCGCCTCCTGATCGTCCCGATGGGTGGTCAGATAGAGACCCAGCTCATCAATGGCAAAATCCAGCGCCATCAGCTCGGAAAGATGGGTGTTGGCGGCAGGAAAGCGGGTTTTCAGCTCACGGTGGAAGGGAAGATCCAGCCCCGGAAACAGCGTGCCCCGCTGTAAGGCTTCGCGGTTATCGTAGCGCTTGGGATTCATGTCCTGCATGGGGATATACGGGAAGGCCATCGGGGCACAGGTCCCCGGCAGACTGCCGTTTTTCCCGCTGCATGCGGTCTCACTGACCGGCATGACGGTACGTTCTCTTTCGCCTGCGGCGGCAGGCGTGGCCGGCGTAAACGGCGCGGCCGGAGCAGCAGAGGGCTCCGGCGCGTCGGCGGCCGTTCTGCTGGCTAAGGTTTGTTCGATATACAACAAGGTGTTCCTCCTTTTATGATCGATCGGCCATAGATGGCTCATGCCAGTATATGCCGTGCCGGTCAAACTGGGGATTCCTTTTCCGGTCATTGTGTGATACAATGCATAGTAACGGCAAGGGCATCATAGATTGTCCCGAAAGGGGTGTTATGATGATCCTGCTGCTGCACCGAAAGCATGTGCTTTGCGCCGCTATGCTGCTGCTTCTCTCCATTACAGTGTTGTCATTGTCGCTGCGGCGTACCGCCGTCCCGGCCTTCTCCTATACCGAAATGGCAACCGATGAGATCATTGTGCTGGATGCGGGTCACGGCGGCTCTGACGGCGGCGCTGTATCGGCGGACGGTACGCCGGAGGATGATATCAATTTGGCCATTGTGCTGCGGCTGCGGGATCTTTTCGCACTGATGGGCCGGCAGACGGTGCTGACCCGGACAGGAGAGAACTCCTTGGCCGATCCGGACAGCGCAACGCTGCGTCAGGAGAAGGTCAGCGATACCAAAAACCGTGTGGCGCTGATCAACAGTGTGTCGAACGGACATCTCATCAGCATCCATCAGAATACGCTGCCCGGCCATCCGTCGGTACACGGTGCGCAGGTATTCTATGGCAAGGTGACAGACAGCGACGCGCGGGCCGCCGCGGTACAGCAGGCGCTGAACAGCGTCGTCAACGTGGGGAACGAAAAAAACGCCAAGCCCATCGGCAGTGATATTTACATTATGGCTCATGCGGACTGTCCGGCGATCTTGGTGGAGTGCGGTTTTCTCAGCAACAGCGCCGAGACAAGGCTGCTTCTATCGCCGGAGTACCAGACGAAATTGGCCGCCGCCATCTGCTGCGGCTATCTGCAATATCAATAGACAGGTGAACTACGAATGAAGAAGACAACGACCTATTTCTGCACGGAGTGCGGCAGCGAAAGCCCCAAGTGGGCAGGGAAGTGCCCCGTCTGCGGCGCATGGAATTGCATGGTAGAGCAGAAGGCGGAAAAGCCCAAGGGCAGCGGAAAGCTTCCCTCCGCTCCACGGCTCGTGAAGGCATATCCGATCACAGCGCTGGAGTCGGAGGACGAGATCCGGTTTTCCACCGGAATGGGAGAGCTGGATCGGGTGCTGGGCGGCGGCGCGGTAAAAGGCTCGCTGGTGCTGGTGGGCGGTGCGCCCGGTATCGGTAAGTCTACGCTGATGCTGCAAATTTGTCAGACGTTGTGGCAGTCGTGGCGGGTGCTGTATGTGTCCGGAGAGGAATCCACCCGCCAGCTGAAGATGCGGGCCAAGCGCCTGCAGGTGGATACGGAAAACCTTCTGGTGCTGTCAGAGACGCAGCTGGGCGACGTGCTGGGCTGCGTGGAGCAGGAAAAGCCGGACGTGCTGATCGTTGACTCCATCCAGACACTGTATAACGAGGACAGCGACGGCATCCCCGGCGGTATCGGACAGGTAAAGCAATGCACCTTAACACTGATGCAGCTGGCGAAAAGCCAGAATATCACGGTGTTTGTGATCGGCCACGTCAATAAAGAGGGCGCTATCGCCGGGCCGAAGGTGCTGGAGCATATGGTGGACTGCGTGCTGTACTTTGAGGGCGACCAGCATATGACCTACCGCATCCTGAGGGCGGCGAAGAACCGCTTCGGCACCACCAATGAGATCGGCGTATTTGAGATGATGGATCGTGGATTGAAGGAAGTGGAGAATCCCTCCGAGATGCTGCTGTCCGGACGGCCCACCGACGCGCCGGGCACCTGCGTGACCTGCGCCATGGAAGGCGCGCGGCCGGTGCTGGCGGAGGTGCAGGCGCTGGTGGCGCCTGCGGCGGGAACAAAGCCTCTGCGCTCCAGCAACGGCTTCGACTACAACCGTGCCTCCATGCTGCTGGCGGTGCTGGAAAAGCGGGGCGGCCTGAAGGTCAGCCAGTGCGATACCTATCTGAATATCATCGGCGGCCTGACGCTGGAGGAACCGGCGGCGGATCTGGCGGCGGTGGTGGCCATTGCCTCCAGCTATCTGGACAAGGCCGTGCCGGACGACATGGCAGCGGTAGGGGAGATCGGTCTTTCCGGCGAGGTACGCAGCATCAATCATCTGGAGCAGCGGCTTTCTGAGGTGCACCGTCTCGGCTTTACCAAGTGCATGATCCCCGCCCACCGTGCAGGCGAGCTGAAACCGTTGCCGGGACTGACGCTTCTGCCGGTAGAGAACATCGGACAGGCCCTGCGGCTGCTGGCGCAGGGAAAATGAATGCACCGGAGAACGACTTATGAAGTATTGCATAAAGGATCAGCTGTCACCATTTGAATTTCATGATGCGGAGCTTTCCCTGCTGAGCTTCGACGGCAATACGCTGCGTCTTTCTGTACGGTTTCTGAATGTGCACAAGGGTATCCCGGAAAATCCCTATGATACGGATATGGAGATCGAATCCGCGGTAATGACTTTCCAAGGATTCCAGATGCATTCTTACACACGATTCGACGATAACAATGAGGCGATCTGGTTGTATGATGACGCGCTGCATGACAGGCTGAACACGGAGGGGATCACCCTCTTGACCGAAGCCGCGACGGATGCGTTTCTGACCAGCCTGCGGGAAGGAATTACCGTGTTAGACCATGACTTCAGTGGGGAAAACAACCAACTCTGCTTAGGAGGCATGTCCGGCGTGGACCCGTTTTTTGAGGTGGGGTTTGCCTTTTGCCATGTGCTGATAGCGTGGGACGTATTTGCTCGAAAGGCGTGGTATGAGCAGATCTGGCAGTATACCTACGATGAACCTGAAACGCTGAGAGAGAAATAATAGATTATTCTATAAGGAGGAGCCCGGTACGTCATACCGGACTCCTCCTTATCCTTTGCCAAGTGCATATTTCGCGGGGTGCCGCGCATATAGTGGACGCAGGAGGTGTTGTCCCATGACGAAAGGAAAACGTGTGCAGTCCACCCGTCTGCCGCCTGCCCCGCCGCGTTCCAGACGGCCCGCCGCCAGTGGAAAGCCCGGCAAGCGGCAGCAGTCTGCCAGATCCGGAAGCCCACGGCGGATGATACAGCTGTTGGCCAGCGCCGCCATTCTGCTTGCAGTGGTGCTGGTGAAGCTCACCATGCCGGACGTGGCACAGCAATACGGCGGCGAGGTGCTGCGCCTAATGGGGGAGGACACCGATTTTGTGTCAGCCTTCTCCGCGGCGGGACGTGCCATCGGCGGTGATGATCTGGCCGATGCCATCAACGACGCCTGCGTGGCGGTGTTCGGCTCCCAGACAGCGCAGGTCAGTCACGAGCTGGACCGCAACGCCGTCGTCTATGGCGACGGCACCACGCCGGAGATCGTGAACATGCTCCAGCAGGTGCTGGGCTTTGACTATCAGAAGCCGGTGGAGGGTACGATGACCTCTGCCTTCGGCTTCCGCGACCATCCCGTGGAGGGTACGGAGCGGTTCCATTACGGCATGGACATCGGCTGTGAAAAAGGGGAGATCATCCGCGCCTTTGCCGACGGCACCGTTACCGCCATTGCGGAGAGCACAGAGCTGGGGAAGTATATCATCGTGACCCACGCGGGCGGCTATACCACCCTGTATGCCCATTGCAGCCGCATCAACGCCTCGTCGGGCCAGTCTGTCCGAATGGGCGACCCCATCGCCGAGGTGGGCGATACCGGAGACGCCACCGGCTATCACCTGCATTTCGAGCTGCACCAGAACAATATTTATCTGAATCCGGTCTACTATGTCACATAACACACCTGTCAGGATTCATGTTTCGCCGTCGGCGCCGCTTTTGCTGGCACTGTTTGTGATGCTGTCCTCGCCGCTGCTGCTTTCGGCGCTGCTGCTGGCGGCGCTTTGCCATGAGCTGGGGCACTATGGGATGCTGCGGCGGCTGCGGGCGCGGATCAGCGAGGTCCGTATTACGGCGCTGGGCGCGGAGATGCAGGTGGCGGGACGGCTCTCCTACGGCGGTGAGCTGCTGGCGGCAGCCGCCGGACCTGTGACGAACCTTCTGCTGGCACTGCCGCTGGCCTATGGCGGGCGGCTGTGGGAGGTGCTGTACCTGTTTGCCGGAGCGCAGCTGGTACTGGGGGTATTCAATCTGCTGCCCATCCTTCCGCTGGACGGCGGCAGCGTTCTGTGGAACCTTCTGGCGTGGCTGACGGAGCCGTACACCGCCGACCGGGTCACCGGTATCATCAGCTTCGGTATGGCGGCGCTGCTGACGCTGGCGGCGGCCGCGGCGCTGCGGAAGGGAGGAAGCCCCTTCCTGCTGCTGGCATCGGCGGCGCTGCTATGGCATACCATCGCAGCAAATAGGGGTTGCCAAACCGCCGCAAAGAAGGTAAAATAAGACGATATTCAAGTATACGACAGGAGAACGACTGTGGATAAAAAGCTGGAACGCATCCTGCCACGGGTGCAGAAGCCTGCCCGCTATGTGGGCGGCGAATATAACGCGGTCATCAAGGATAAGGCGCAGGTGGATACCCGTATCGCCTTCTGCTTCCCGGATACCTATGAGATCGGCATGTCCAATCTGGGCATGCGGATCCTGTACGGCGTCATGAACAACATGGACGGCGTGTGGTGCGAGCGGGTCTTTGCCCCATGGGGCGACATGGAGGAGGAAATGCGTAAGGCGGGTATGTCCCTCTTTGCGCTGGAATCCGGCGATCCCATCACGAATTTCGATATCGTGGCCTTTTCCGTTGGCTATGAGATGGCCTTTACTGCCATTCTCAACATGCTGGATCTGGCGGGGATCCCCCTGCGCAGCGTCCAGCGTGATGGCCTGACCCCGCTGGTGATCGCCGGCGGCACCGCCATGTATAACGCTGAGCCGATCGCCGATTTTATCGACCTTGTCAGTCTGGGTGAGGGCGAGGACATCACCGTGGAGCTGGTGGAGCTGCACCGCAGGGCGCGGCGCGAGGGCT
>OLPA01002000.1_pt1 | contig 15935 bp, 18 predicted proteins | sample 1672811 | NCBI WGS metagenome assembly OLPA01 (sample SAMEA3136726, study PRJEB25190) | human gut metagenome | biome: human gut; feature: human-associated habitat; material: faeces | place: Austria | collected 2013
GACAAGGGAAGCCCCGGTAAAAGCCTCCCCTTGTCAAGGGGAGGTGGCACGGCGAAGCCGTGACGGAGAGGTTATACAGAAAGGAGACCCCCGCATGGAGCATAAAAACAACCCCACCCTGACGCCCCGCGCCCGGCAGCTCCGCAAGACCATGACGAAGGAAGAACGCAAACTATGGTATGATTTTTTGCGCGCTTACCCGCTGCATATCTACAGACAGCGGACGATCGGAAAATATATCGCCGATTTTTATTGTCCCGCGGCCTCCCTCGTCATCGAGCTCGACGGCTCTCAGCATTGCGAGCCCGCTGCCCAGTCCTACGACGCTGCCCGCACCGCCTACCTCGCCGCCCTCGGCCTCCACGTCCTCCGCATCCCCAATAACGCCCTCACCCAAAACTTCCCCGCCACCTGCGACTATATCGACGCGGTGATAAAGAAAAGAATGAAGAAATAAAGCCCCAGTAAAAGCCTCCCCTTAACAAGGGGAGGTGTCACGCGAAGCGTGACGGAGAGGTTACGTCCCGGCGGGTTTAACCTCTCAGGCGCTTCGCGCCAGCTCCCCTTAACAAGGGGAGCCCCAGTAAAAAGCCTCCCCTTGTCAAGGGGAGCCCCAGTAAAAAGCCTCCCCTTGTCAAGGGGAGGTGCCCCAGTGCGCACACTGGGGCGGAGAGGTTACCCCCCAATGTTACAATCAAATTACAAACCCCGCCACCCTCTTGACTCCCGGCCTCGCGCGCTGTAAAATGCAGATACAAATTACACAGGGGGCCTCGCCCCGATGTGTAAAATTTAAACAGGAGGAAATCCAAATGAAGAATCTGAAGAAGGTTCTTGCGCTGGTCCTGGCCGTCGTCATGATCATGGGCGTCGTCACCGTCGCTAGCGCAAAGACCTACAAGGACGCCGATAAAGAAGCGTACAAAACCTACGCTGACGCTATCGACGCTCTGTCCAGCCTGAAGATCCTCGATGGTTTCGAGGATGGCGAATTCAAGGCTGACCGCACCTTTAATCGTGCCCAGGCGGCTAAGATTGTGGCGATTGTCCACAACGCAGCTACCAATGGCAAGATTAAGGACCAGACCGCGATCTCCGCTCTGTACAGCAATGCACAGAACCCGTTCGTGGACTGCAACACCAGCTGGGCTCTGCCCTACATCAACTACTGCCGTATCACCGGCCTGGCTGACGGCATGACCGCCACCACCTACGCCCCGAAGCGTGAGCTGACCGGCGTGCAGTGGCTGAAGCTGATGCTCACCACCCTGAACTTCGACACCGCCAAGGAAGGCTACACCGGCACCGGCTGGGACGTCAATGTCCTGAACCGCGCCAACGAAGTTGGCCTGACCGCTGGTCTGGCTGACGACTGGAAGGCCATCGCCCCCATCAAGCGTGGCGAAGCTGCGCAGATCCTCTACAACGCACTGACCAAGTATCTGGTTGAGTACGGCCAGCTGGTCAAGAACAATTACGTCAATAGCACCGCTGCTAAGGATGGCTACTACAAGTCCTCCTTCATCTCCAACGAGCAGGTTGCCCAGTCCGGCTTCACCCTCGCTGCGAAGATGGGCATCTCCATTGCTCGTACCACTGATAAGTTCCGTCGTCCGGGCTACACCTGGAGCTACGGCACTTGGAGCAAGTTCTACATGGACAAGCCGCTGAACAGCTACACCACTGCTGTTTCCATGTGCGACATCCTGAAGAACGACCTCGGCATTGCTGAGAACGATGATACCGCTGTTGCTCTGAACGGTTTCTACAAGGGCGACAAGGCCAAGACTACTGAAGCTTCCAAGCTGCTCGTCAAGGGCGAAAAGGCTGTTCAGACTGCTCTGAACTACTTCGCAGTTGACGGCCGCAAGTACGCTTATGGTACTGGCGACTACGCTGGCGTTACTCTGGCTCATGATCCTAACAAGGCTTGCCAGAAGGACACCAAGGCCTGGTGGAATGCTAACTTCGGCGGCCAGGGCGATCTGACTCAGGTCTTCGCGACTGAGGATGGCTACGTCATCACCACCATCCACACCTTCCTCGCGGAAGTCAAGTCCGTTGTTAAGAACAGCAAGTACACGCATGCTGCCGACGGCAATTCCTCTAAGCTGACTGTCTGGGTTGCTGGCAACAATGATCCGGCTTATGAATATGTGCATGTTTGCGAAAAGAGCATCGCCACTGCTGACTACACTGTTGGCACCAAGCTGCTTGTGACCATCTCCCTGAAGAAGGATGAGAACCACAACATCGACCCCGACGCTCACACCGATACAGCTGCAAAGGTTGTTACCTACACCGCTGCTGAGGCTAAGGTTGGCAAGCTGACCGGCGCTTCCGATGCCGCTAAGGCTGAATCCGTCTCCATCGACGGCACCAGATACTCCACCAACTGCCGCTTCGTTCTGGGCAAGAACGATGCGATGCAGTATGCACACCGCTACACGCAGTACACGTTCTACTTCGACACCTATGGCAATGTCATCGGCTGCGACAAGGACACCACTGCTGCTAACTACGTTGTCATGACCAAGATCCGCGGCACGCACGAAGATGGCGACTTCGTCATCAAGGCTGACCTCCGTGATCTGGACGGCAAGGAGATTAAGGCTGCTTCCGTCGCTGTTAAGGGCGCTTTCGCTGGCGCGCTGGACGGCTACAATGCTGACAGCTACACCGAAGACAACCAGAACTGGTACTTCGATTCCAGCGACAAGCACATCTACATGGTCGCTGCTCACAACGACGGCAACCTGATCAACGCTCTGTACACCTACACCGTTGATGACAAGGGTGTCTACACGCTGAACTATGTTGGCGATCTGACCTCTGCTACCGGCAACACCAACTCTCCGAAGTATGGCCGCCTCTCGGCTTCCGATGGCTTTGCCCACAATGCTAAGCTGGCCTACATCTCCGGCACTGCTTACAATGCTGGCGCTGTCAAGATCGGCCTGTCCGAGTCCACCAAGTTCGTTGTCAAGAGCGTTGGCGGCGACTGGACTTCCTACACCGGCTACACGGCTCTGCCCGCACTGACTGCGAAGTACCTCGACTACACCGATGCTGACGGCGACGGCTTTGCCGACATCGTCTACCTCGGCAATGTGACTTTCGCAGGCGACAACATCACTGGTTGGGTCTCCAACTGGGCTCCGTATGACTGGGCGAACGAGTATGAACTCATCACTGTCTACGTCGACGGCGAAGCTACTGTTGTCAACGTGAAGTATGCTCCGAATGGCAAGGATGCTAATGGCGCCGATCTGGTTGCTGGCATGTACACCTTCACCATGGGCACCGACAAGGACGGCGTTGCTTATGCAACTGCTTACAAGCGCGAGGCCAAGTACAGCGGCACTGTTGCTACCACTACCAAGATCAGCAATGACGTCACTGCTATCAAGCTGAATGACAATCAGTACATCGGCCTGACTGGTGTCACTGTCTATGTCGCTAAGGAAGACGGCTCCGTTGTTAAGGCTGATGCCAATGCTATCGAAAATGCCAATGGTGGCCAGATCGGAGGTGGCATAAAGAGCAGCCCCGTCGGATTTCCTAATGATGCAGGGCGGCAGCTCCTTGGTATCTGTCTCCTCTGCAATATCCACCACCAGGGCTCCCTGGCTCTCATAGGCCAAGCCCTTTTCCACAAGATCATCGATCATCGCGGGGATATAGGGCTGGGCATCGCTTTCACCCTTCCATAAGTCAAACTCCACGTTCAGATTGGAGTAATTTTTCTTTAGATCCTTTAAGGATACGCTCATGATATGGTTCCAGATGGCACGGTAGGGCGCATACCCGCTCTGGAGCTTAAAGGTGGCCTCCTGGGCCCTCTCCTTAAACGCCTCATCCACCTTGGATTTTGCACTGGCTGCCGGATAGATCTCCTCTAACTCAGAAATCGTAAAGGGCGGCTCCCCGGGATACTCTCCCGTATAGCCTTCGTCAAAATAGCAGAGCTCCGGCTGACGCTCCTTTAATTCCTCAATGATCAGACCCATCTGGAGCCCCCAGTCTCCCAGATGAACGTCGCCGATCACCTTATGGCCCACAAAACGGCCCATGCGCTTAATGGCTTCACCGATGACAGCGGCACGGAGATGGCCCACGTGCAGGGGCTTTGCCACATTGGCTCCGCCGTAGTCCACGATCACGGTCTCCGGATGCTCCGCCGGTTCCATTCCCAGCTTCTCTCCAGTCCGCATCCCATTCATATAATCGGCCAGAAAGCTGCTTCCGATCTTTAGGTTAATGAAGCCCGGCATAACCGCGGAAACCTCCTCAAAGATCTCGCTGTCCTTTAAATGCTCCACCACACCGTTTGCGATGTCGATGGGTTTCTTTTTATAGGCTTTGGCCGCAGCCATGGCGCCATTACACTGATATTCGCAGAGGTCCGGGCGGTTGGATAAAGTCACCTTACCGTAGGTGGCGTCGTAGCCTGCGGCGGTGAAAGCCCCTTTCATTTCCTCTGTGATCCGGTCAAGAATCTTTTTCATTGCTTTCTCCTTCTGTTCTATATGGCAGATTCATTTATTATAACCCATGGGGAACGGATTTGGCAAGTGTTTCCGCGGAGATTCAGCAGGGAAGGAAAAGACCGGAGTCCCCTGTACGGGACTCCGGCCTTCCACTGGAAACGGCCTTATTCTTCTTCATGCTCCGCCATATAGGCCACCAGACCGTCAATGAACTGGGCGTTCTTCGGCTTGGCATTGAATGGATACGGAACCAGCTCCTTTAAGAACTGCCGGTTTCCATAATTCCATATCATATCTACCATAGTCCTTATGTTCCTTTCCACACAGAAGGGCGTTGTATGATAACGTTCGGCCACTTCATTATACAGCCACTTGCACTGATAAATGGTCTTTCCGCTGTCCATGACGATCTCAATGGCAGTGGCCGTATAATAAAAGCCCAGGTAGCCTCCATTGGCACCAAGAATACGCAGCAGTTTATGGGCAGCATTTTCTCTGTTTGTCATTACGCCTGTCTCCATTTCTTTTGTAGATTTGCAGCATCTTAGTTCTGTTCCTTTATTGTAGTATGGACGCTGTAAGACGAAAATAGAATCATGACGACAATTTTCGACTTCACTTCAGTTCCGCGATCCTTGTGACTCCCACATAAATATGGGAGATCTTATACCAGGTGGAAAAATCCACCGTTCCCGTCACCGGAAGGCCGAAGACCGACTGGAACGCCTCCACCGCCCTGGCTGTGGCCGGGCCGTAGATCCCATCTGCGGCGATCCTGGGAACCGCCGAATAGACGGTGGCGACCGCATCCAGCTGCTCCTGTATCTGGCGGACCTTGTTTCCGCTGCTGCCTATGACGAGATCCTCCCCCGGCCAGGAGGCCGGGATCCCGGAAATGGCCTCCGCTGTATTGATATACAGATCGCTTCCGTAGAAGTACCGCAGGATCTCAATGGGACTGTACCCGCGTTCACCAAGGTCGCAGGATCCCCACTGTGTCAACCTTTTCGCTTTTGCGTACATAGTTCCTTCTTTAATTATATAGGTGGAAAAATGGTCAGAAATGACCAGATATATTACATGTATTATCCACGGATCCAGGCTGTCTGTCAAGCCCCTTTCCGTGTCTTAAGTCCCTTGCCAGCGCTTCGGAGACAAAAAAAGCAAACCATGTATCTTGCAATCATGATTGGCATATGCTATAATGCCTATAGGCAAAAAGACAAAATGTTTCCTTGCGAAACAGCAAAACGAAAATCCCCGGATGCGCGTCCGGGGATTTTCTATTCCGTTTAATAGTGGTGGCTTAAACCACAGGCTAGTTACCGGCTACTTATCACTGTCTAACCATTTGCAGATGAGGTGGCAAACCACGCCCGCCACAACAGTGACGATAAAAGACAAAATGTATTCCATTACGAAACACCCCCTCTCCTTACCGGTATAGGGGCGGTAACACGCCTATTATACTACACACTTCCAGACATTTCTACATTTTTATACGATTGTCAGTGCTCCCCTCTCATTGCACCGGCATCGGATCTCTCCCCGCAGCATGGCACCATCCGGACCAAAGGCAAAGACCTCGTCACCGATCTGCATGAGCCTTCCGGTGACCATTGCACCATCAGAGCCAAGGTAATACCACTTGCCAGCCTTATCCTGCCGCCAGGCGTTGGTGACCATTGTGCCAGATCCATCAAACCAGTACCACCGATCATCGGGATCCCGGTGCCAGTCATTGCGTACCGGCTCGCCGGTATCACCGTGGTAGTACCGCCAGGCCCCGCCCACCTGGATCCAGCCGGATTTCTTTTCCGGCTCCGGCGGAGCAGCTTTGGCCCCATCATCCAAAACAACTACCGTGTGCCCCTTTGTCCTCGTTACCAGGATATCCCCACGCAATAAGTAGTCTGGCTTTTTACAGTACTTGTCATCTTTTAAGATATCAAACTTACCGGTCGCCCGCAATGTACTCACCTCATTGGCTGTGTTAAAACTGGCCACTTTAACTCCGGCATACAGGCAGCATACCCGGACGGCTTCGGAGCAATCCGTCTCGCAGGGTTTTGTCACCCTGCTGGCATCATATCCATATCCAGCAGCAAGAGCAGTCAGACTTGGCCTGTGCTCCTGGCAGTAACCGATATTATTGTTGGCGCAAATGGATTCCATGTTGTGGGCAATCAGGTCACGTACTGGCTTATCTTTCGCCCGGATGACGACCCATCCTTTGCTGTGTAAATACCAGTCCTGCGTGGACACCTCTCTTCCGTTCTTCTGGTCTCCCGGCTTTCCGCCATTGATTCCACCATTTTCATTCGATCTTGCACTTCCAACTCTTACCATATGTGTTCCTCACTTTCTGCATAAAAAGAACGCCCCTCACATGAAGGACGTTCTGGTTACTATGTTTTTACGTAATATTACGTATTTTTATTGACGCACGTAATATTACGTGCTATAATGTATGTAGATAAGGAAAGGAGATAAACAGGATGCCAATGACACCGCAGGAGATGATAAAACTCCTAAAGAAAAACGGGTTTGAAGTTGTCAGTCAAAATGGGTCGCATATAAAACTGAAAAACATCCAAACCAATAAAACAGTTATCGTTCCTTATCACTCCAGGGATCTTAAAAAGGGCCTGGAACAAACAATTCTTAAACAGGCGGGGCTGAAATAGTCCCGCCGCCCCAAAGGAGGCTCCCTTTATGAAACAATATTTTTACCCGGCAGTCTTCCATACCGCCGAGGAGGGCGGTTTCTGGGTTTCCTTTCCGGATTTTCCAGAATGCCTGACCCAGGGCGATTCCATGGAAGAAGCCTACGAAATGGCAAACGAAGCTCTTGGCTTAACAATCACAGATCGCCTTACAGACCACGAAGCACTTCCCGTCCCCTCTCTTCCTGGACAGATCGAACTGGATGATGAGAATTCCAGTCTGGTTGTGTTATGTTTTGACCTGGAAGCATATCGGAAAAAACATAATTCAAAGGCTGTCAAAAAAACTTTGTCGATTCCGGAATGGCTAAATGAAGAGGCTATGGCCAAAGGTCTTAATTTTTCCCAGGTCCTTCAGGAGGCGCTTTTGGCCAAAATACAGGCTCAGTAGAATATTTGCATACAGCATACGAAAACCCCAGGGGTAACCACCTCTGGGGTATTGACTTTTCGCTTAAAATAGCATATGATGAGTGTAGCTAAGGAAAGCTATTATTGTCCATAGGGCAAAACGAAAACCCCAGAGGTGGCACCCTCTGGGGTTTTCTTGTTCATTACGGTGAACCACTCCGTTTAGGCTGTTGCTGCCTATTTATCTCTGTCCAGCCATTTACAAGCGTAGTAGCCAATTACGCTTGCCAATACAGAGATAAGGAAAGTTATTATGTACTCCATAGGGTGTCACCTCCTTTCTGCTGGAGGTTCGACAGCATCTTTATCCTACCATATCTTCCGACAGGTTTCTACCGTTTTCGTATTTTTTCCCTGTTGCGACGTCGCAATAAACATCCGGCTTAACCCCGCCGGCCGGGAGATACTGGATCACCTCCTCAAGACTTATCCATGGGCTTTTTCCGGTAGCCTGTCCGGTCCCAGATCTCTTTGAGCCGTTCCCATCCATCCATAGCCACCAGCGCCACGATAAAGGCCCCGATCATACACGCAAAGACCATATACCAGGTAATCTCCCGGTCCATCCACGCCATCAACGCCACAAAGGTCACCGGGCACAGCACCAGGGACAGCACGATCACCACTACCGACGTGGGCAGCCTGTCCAGGCCCGGCCAGGACTTGACTACCTGGGTGACCGTGGACACCACAAAGGCCATCACGCCGATGGCCACCAAAAGATACGATATGTACTGCATGATTACGCTAAAATCCATTCTATATTTCTCCCTTCGCTACTTGATATACTGTACAGCTAACATTGCAAGCCCTGTGATCACAGCACCGGCCAGGATCCCCACGGCCGTGTCCAGGACCTTGTCCGACATCCGCTGCCATCTCCTCGCCGGCTGCTGCTCCAGGGCTTCCAGACGGCCGTCAAACCGCTCCAGCCGTGATCCCTGGTCCTTAAGTTCCGTCAGCATCTGCCGCATGTCCTGGGCCAGGGCATGGACAGAGATCGTAAGGTCCTGGATCGCCTTTACAGACTGCTCCAGGTCATCGATCCGGTGATTTTGTCGGTTGTCCTCGTCCCGGAGCCTGGCAAGCTCCGCTTTTACAACCTCATCCATTGGTATCACCTCCATTCTTTCCAGAGAACTTCTGTCCCGGATATTCCGGGCTCCCAGACATTATTGTCAACAAGGGATTCCCAGGTCTTTCCTGTGTATTCCCATTTATGTATAATTTTAAATCCCCTCTGTTGCCGGTCTATCCTAGTATCTTCATTGTTATACCAGAAAACTCATACCCGCTATGCGAGGGAGCATAATCACTATCAAAGCCAAATGCAATGAAGGTCTGATAGGATTGAATATTTACATTGTATTCTCCTTTACGTACTTCTACCTTACTAATTTTCACAGTCGCTTGAAGTCCTTTCCCGGGTTTATAAAACTCTACAGATCTTCCGATAAATTTTTGCAATCCAGTATTAAACTTAGATATTTTTACCTCATCATATCCTCCAATATTTATTGTTACTGACCTCGATATCTGGGTAGGAACAGAAGATGTAGTGTTACTAGACTTCTCACCATCTATCTGGTTTTTGGTTATACTGTATTCAGCGACCACAAACAACTGCGAGCTGGCCGTAGACAGATAGTATATCTTTCCTTTGGAATAGCTGGGTGTACCCGTGTAAATTTCTATCAGATCCTGCAATGTTGCGGCCAGCGTCTTAACGTTGACATTATAGCTGGATCCCCACCCCAGGGCATCACAGTACGACGTACAGGTAAAGTAATACGTTGTATCTGGAGCAAGCCCGCCTATATCCACATAGTTGCTCCCCCCGGCCTGGTTCGGATTATTGCCAGCCCCTGTGTATTTTCTTGTTCCGCCGCCCGTCCCCGGATTCCCGGATGTACTCATCTGGATGAATACTCCCTGCCACGGCCCCCTGGCCGGATTCTTCCAGCTGATTCGGACCGAAGTCGCGGAGAGAGCGGCCGCACTAAAAGAAATCGCCGATTGTACAGCAAGAGAACCCGTAACCTTCACTCCATTGACCCACGCAGTTTTCCCAGACAGGATATGCCCCGCTGCCGCATTGGCAGAGGTCTGCGACGCCAGGCTGTTGGCCGTCACCCGGCCGGATCCGTTATGATAGCCCGCCGGAATCGCATAACTCCCTCCAGCGTTTAATGCTGCTGTTTTCGCTCCCTGGTTGGTCATAGTCCCGGTGCGTTTCGCGCCGTCCTTCCAGTATGTCTTGCCGGACAGGACATCCCCGTCTGCTGCCGTAGCTCCTCCCGTCTGCGATGCCAGGCTCTTTGCCGTTACCTTCCCTCCGCCGTTATGGTACCCCTCCGGAACTGTATAGCTCCCGCCTGCTGCCAGTTCCTGGGCCACAGCCCCACGGTTCGGCATCGTCCCGGCCCGTCTCGTTTTCGGGTCCTTATTGTAATAGGTTTTCCCAGACAGGACATGGGAATCCGCCGCATCCCCGGTCAGCTCCAGTGTTCCCTCCATCGGCTCATCGTTGCTGTCGCTTGTAACCGCCGTCTTCCCTTTTAATACATCTCCTCTGGCGGCAGTCAGCTCGTCCGATGACGCTCCGCCGCCTCCTCCTGCATTGGTATATACCGCCATACTACACGCCTCCTTTCAGATTCTGGATCAGGATCTCATCCACGGCCAGGTCCCCTGCAGGGACTTTTTTTGCCACCAGTATCAGCTTTCCAGCTTCCGTCCTCCCCCGTATATTGGCCTTCTGGGCCGCCGGGACAGAATCAAACGCATACCCGATATGCACGATGCTGTCGGCCTGGATCGCCGCATTTTCGATGGTATAGGTCAGATCCTTCCAGCCGGAGACCGGAATCGTAATACCGGTTATCAGACTTCCGGCTGCCTTTTCTGCGGTCTCCGTTGTCTTCCGGAGCTGTTCCCGGATCTCCAGGATATCCTGTATGGTCACGGTCCCGGCCGGATCCACGGTCACCCGTATCTCCGCTGCCTGTGCAACCGCAAGGCAGAGATTGAAAATAAAGGACGACGGGGCCACTCCGTTGTATGCTGGCACCTGGTCCGGCACCTGCGCCTGGGAAACAGCAAAGAGGATCTCCCTTTCCCCGTCCATGGCATACAGTCCGATATTCTGGATCATATAGGGGGACAGGATATTCTCATTGCCAAACATGGCCCTCACATTCACCAGCGTCCCATCCGTCACCCGTGCATCGGCTGGAAGCACCGTCTGCCGGGCCCCCTCCAGTGTCTCTATCTCCTCGAATCTCGTACCATCCGGGTAAACGTACTCGGATGTACTGGCATGGGAAAACCGGATTTCCGTTTCCCCTGCCACGGCCCGGGCCACCAGGGCTCTGCCTGCGTCCGTGATCACTGCTTTCTTATATGCTCCCATGTGTTTTCCTCCTTAAAATCGGCCTATATGGTCTGGACTACGGTTCCCGCCACAAATCCTGCCATACAAAGCTTTCCATCCATGTCATTGGTCACCTGATGGTTTGCCGTCACCTCCATGTGCGCCGGTACAATATCCCATACCAGTCCATACAGAAGATCCACAGCTCCATACTGGCTGGAGGTCACAATGACGCGGATCGTGCTTCTGACCGGATCCACCTCCAGGGAATAATCATTCCCGAACAGTTCCCTCAGCCGGCTGTGGAAAAAGCCGATGGAAAACGGCGGGATGATATTATACATCTGGAGGATCCGCTGCCGGCGGAATTCCAATGTTTCTCCTGGTTTATAAACCAGTCCGAACAATTCCTCATACATCCGGATCGTGTCTGCGTCTGCAGTCTGGATAAAGCAGTTATCCCAGGTCTGCCGGATCTGCTTTTCTGCCTGGTCCAGGGCCGCTCCATGGGCTTCCATAATAACCTGGAATTCCCGGACTGGGCGGAACCATGCCGGAAGTATATGGATCAGATCAGCCGCCATTGATCATCACCGTCCCTAACTCTGGAATCTGCTGTAAATCTGCAGTTTCCGTCAGAACCAGATCCTTCCCGGATCCATTGATCAGAATATCTGTCACGTTGACGATCTCCGGAATTCCCAGAACGGCCACCGCGATTCGTGAGACATATACTGAAACCACGTATTCGATTTTCTGCCCCTTGATGGGATTTCCCCAGGTTGCACAGACAGAATCCAGATAGTCCTGTATTTTTTCCCGGACGCGCTCCCGGTATATCTCCGCCCCCGTGGCCACACCCTCAACGAACTGGATGCTGCATGAGATATTTAACACCAGCGTGTTTGCCGTCGTGATCGTCACTGCCGCCCCGATGGGGGCCATGCCATATCCATTGGAAGACGGCAGTTCTTCCCCCTCCTCCGCCGGGCAGATCAGTTCCTGAACCTTCTTAAGAAGGCCGCTGTCCGCCGGCTTCATCTGGCTGTTCAGGATACTGCAGAGGACGGTTCCTCCCCCCTTCCAGGCCGGATATACCTGGACAGCGCCGACGCCCGAGACTGCTAGGATCGCAGTCCGGTAAGAAATAATATTGCCCCCAAATGCCTGGACATCAAAGGTCTCAAAATACCTGGCCCTCAGAGAGCCATCGTCCTCTTCGTCGCTCCCCGACAGGATGGTTTCCCCGATCACTGCCGACGTGAGCCCGCTGATGGCCGAAACCGGAAGGATACTTCCGGAATAACTGTTTCCGGCAAGTCCGGCCGTCTGGCACACCATTTCGTATGTGTACGACCCATCCGTCTTCTCCAGAAGTTTTCCGGTACACATAAAAAGAACGGAATCCGCCCCGTTTATGGTCTTAAACAGCGCTCCTTCCCGGATCTGTACGTTAAACGTTCCCTTCCTTCTGGCCGCCACGGCCTCCTTCCTCCTGATCCCGCGCTCCGCACAGATATAGTCCAGGGACTGGCCTGCCGCCGTGTTGGCATAGGCGTTCTGCTGGACCTGTCCCAGCAGCATGTAAAGTCCCTCCAGATACCAGGCAGCCGGTCCCAGGGCTGTCTGGATCACACTCCCCTCCCTGGTGTCCAGGGTACGCGGAACCCGGTCCAGCATGGCCTTCTGGATCGCCTCCCGTGTATATCCGTTCAGATCGATCACATTCCCACCTCCTCTGAAATCGTCCCGAACACGGTGTGTACGTCAAAGCTGCACACCAGCTTTCCTCCGCTTCCGTCCGAAAACACAAAATTATCTGCTGACAGGATCCGGCTGTCCCTGGAAAAGGCATCCCGGATCCTTCTGGGCAGCTCGCTGATGATAAAATCATAATCCTCTCCGACCAGTTCCTCCAGCTCACTCCCAAAATCTGCTGTATAGATCTGCCACCGGAACCGTTCATTCTGGAGGATGATCTCCACCGCCTGCCGCATGGCCTCCAGTCCGTCCGCAAATCCCGAGATCTGGTGGGAATTCCAGTCGATCAGGAACGTTTTCGTAGGCTGGTCCACATAGGTCAGCACGGAATCCAGTCCTACTCCCTCTGGCAGTGTTGCCATTCCATCACCCCCATTCTATCTGAGTTTTGACAGGATAATGTACTGCTGTCCCCCTTTGACCCGGAGCATCAGCACCTTGTCTCCCGCCTTCAGCCCCTCTGTCACTGTCACCGTACCACCGGCTCCTCCCTTCACCAGCTCTGTCCGTTCCCGCACACTGTCCGTAAGGAGAAGCGCCGGGCCGGAAACCGGCGGAATGCTGGCATCCACCTGCACAGACAGGGGGACTTCTGTCAAAACTGTGCCTGTGGCTTTATCCGTCAGCCTGACCGCTTTGATATAGTTTTTTACGATCTCCTGGATCACTCCGATCAGTTCCGTCGTCATACGATCTCTGCACCTCCAAACTGTTCAAATGATTTCACCTCTATGTCCATGGTATGGAATTCCCCGTCCCATTATGGGTGACCTTTTCTGCCAGCAGGAGACGGGATCCCGCCAGTACCTCCACATCCTTAAACTTCACTGGAAGGATCATCCCGGCACGGATCCCCGGCACGCCGATGGCTTCCAGCTTCAGGGTCTGGAGGACCCGGTTATAGTAGGACAGATAGGCCCCGCACATCTCGTCGATCTGCGCCTCATTGAGGTTCTCATCCACCTCTGCATAATACTGGAGCAGTCCCCATTTCCGGATCGTCTCCGTATCCTCGTGGATATACACGTCCGTCCTGCCGCTCTTTTCGTTTTTCCGGACCAGCTTGATACGGTTATACGTATCGGAGTCAATATCCCTTTTATAGGTATAATCCGATGCCAGGCTCCCATCTCCGATGAGGGTCCCGGTCACAAGATTTTTTGCCTCTGTCAGTGTCAGTTCCCCCGCGTCGTCATAAAACAGAAAGATCCTTCCTGTCCGGGTGATCGTTTCTGAAAGAGCGTCAAAAATGATGTCCAGGCATCCCTCGTCCTCCTTGATAAGGCTAGGAAACACGTACCCCGGATCCTCCAGTTTCCCGGTTTTCAGTCCGAAATCTGCCGCGATCTGCCCGATGATCTGAGACAGGGACATGTTCTCAAATACATAGCTGGCGCTGGCTTTTAAATACCGCAGCTGATCATAGGCCGTGTAGGAAGTCTCCCCATCGTGGGCCCGCTCCACGGTAAAAATGTATCCCTTAAACAGCTTTTTTCCATCCACCACATATTCAACAGAGCTGCCCTCAAAAATTTTCAACGGCCCCTGCTCCACGCAGGAGAATACAAGCTTTCCCGGGGCATCCATGCGGTTTGTGGTCAGTTCGATTTCCCGGACCACATCAATGTAATCATAGGATGCCACCTCCGTTTCACTCTTTACCTGGATGACCAGAGATCTGTTTTCCATTCTGCACCCCCTTCTTATCCCATAATCTGAAGCTGACTCTCCAGGACCCATCCATAATGGCCCACATGGACCGGATAAGGGTTCCCGGAAACGATCCTGGTCACAGTCGTACTCAGGTTGTTTGCTGTTCCGTGGGGTCTGCTTCCGTAACTGTCGTAACAGTACTCTCCGTTGACGACCACAGAAGCTCCTACCCGCAGTACCGGCTTTTCCACCGGGCGCTCCGATTCTGCTGATGCCTCCGCGTTCCCCTGCCCATCGTTCCCTTCTTTGAGGATCGTCAGGATCTTCGGTGCATACGGCCGGTATTCCTGGAATCCCACACTGTAATAAAGGTCACCGGGCTCCCCGCCTTTGTTTTTTGTCTCAAAATCCGTTATGACACATTGCATATTTGTATCACAGACACCGGATCCCGAAATGACCAGACGGCATACCTGCTTCTCTTTCATGGCCGTCTCAAAGCTTTCCAGATATCCGGCCGGTTTTCCGGCTCCGGTATTTACATACGGCTCCGAGCGGTCTCCCGGAAAAAAAGACTCCCAGGAAACCTCTCTTAAAGACGGCCTCCTGGGCACCACGATTTCCCCCAGTCCGATCACATCATATGTCTTGTGGTCTGTGGGACAGCTGGTCTCGATCTCCTCCGGATTTACCGGGATCTTTACCTTCCTTCCTCCAAACACCACGTAAATGGCACAGCTGCTTTTTACACGCGCCATAAATCCTCCTCCTATCCATGGGAAACTGCGGTCTGCGAGTTCATCTCCTCCACCAGCATCCTTCTCAGATGGTCTGCTACGTCCTCCGCAGTCAGATTTCCGCCGGAGGAAGGCGGGATCGTCACACTGATCTGCGGGGCCAGGGTCTTCAGTTCGATCTTATTCATATACCGGCGCTCTGCCAGATCCCGGTAGATCTTCAGATCCTCGTCTGACAGCCGGATATCGTCCACCTTCTTGACCTTTCCGACTGTCCCCACGTTATCAATGGCGCCGGGAGTGAACCCGTCCAGGAGCCCTCCAAGCCCTCCGGTCAGATCCTCCAGGTTCAGATTCAGGTTATCCAGCCTGGTTCCCAGATTTTCCCCCTTCTGCCCCCAGCTTTGTGAGGTACCATACACATCCAGTTCCGCCATCCGTTTGATCTGGATGGCGTTCTCTCCGAAGGTATCGTCCACCCATCCGGACATCTTCCCCCGGAAACCCGCCACGGTACCGGCCAGGCTGGTGCCTAAAAGTGCGTCAATAGCCCCGGCCGTTGTCTCCACGATCCCCAGGATCGTATCAAAAATGTCAAAAAACAGCCGGGCGGTTGCCCCCAGCGGATCGTTCCACACATTGGCAAAAAACTCCGCAAAGGCGGCGATCACATTCCACAGGGATGCAAACACGTTATAGCCGATGGCATAAAGCATCCCCAGTACCTGGCCCGGGAGCGTCAACGGCCAGCGGGCGGCGGAGCTGTTTGCCTCGGCGCTGCGGG
>OLPA01002012.1_pt1 | contig 15866 bp, 11 predicted proteins | sample 1672811 | NCBI WGS metagenome assembly OLPA01 (sample SAMEA3136726, study PRJEB25190) | human gut metagenome | biome: human gut; feature: human-associated habitat; material: faeces | place: Austria | collected 2013
AACTCCTTCCACCGCCTGCGGGCGGTCCCCCTCCCTCGAGGAGGGAGGTCTGGGGGAGCGGGGAAAGATTAAATCAAATCCCAATCATATGCCCGACATGCGCCGCGTGTGTCGGGCATATGATTTTTTTTGTTTCCGAAGAATTGGAGTGAGCAGGCCGAACAGGCCGAACGGCGGGTTTTCGGCACGAATGACCCGTCCGCGCCCCATCCGCAGACGGACAGATTGTGGTATAATCGGGGTGTGAGGGTTACGCGAAAAAACGGTTAGTTTCCGGATTTTGCTAAAAAAATGTGAAACCGGCGTAAAAAAACCGTTTTGAATGTTATTTGGAGGATTCACAAATTCGAAATGCTATGCTATAATTGGAAAAAAGCGGCGGAGAAGAGGACAATGTGTCCCGAAAATAAGTGTTACAGAAATGTGACGAAAACCCGGAAAGCGGGCGCGAAAACGTAAGATAACGACGCATCATGTGTAACTGAAAAAAATGAACGTTTTTCGCCGGAAGCCGCGCGGATGTGCGCTTTTTCAAGCGGAAAACAATATGTTCCGCCCTGCTCATCCCCATTAAACGGAGAAAAAGGACGGACGGAGGCCGCGCCGCCGGAGCACGCAAATGTGACGGGCGCGAAACAATTTCGTTTCCCCATGACGATAAAGCGCCGCCCGGAAAGGCGCGCGGAACGTTAGAAGATAGATACAAACCAATCTGAAGGAGGTTTTTCAAGATGAAAAACAGTTGGAACAAGGTTGTGGCGCTGATGCTCGCGGCGGCGCTGTGCGTCTCTTGCGGCGTGACCGGCTTTGCCGAGGACACGCAGACGGACGAGAACACCGAAATCGTCGAGGTGGTCGAGCAGCAGAATCAGGAAGAACCTCCGAAGGAGGAAACGCCGGAACCCGTGCAGGAGCCGGAGCCCGCGCCGAAGGAAGAGCCGAAGGCCGAGCCCGCGCCCGCGCCGGAACCCGTGAAGGAGCCGGAACCCGCGCCCGCGCAGGAAGCGCCGAAGGCTGAAGAACCGAAGGCCGAGGAGCCGAAGAAGGAAGAAGAAACCAAGGACGGCGAAAAGACCGAAGAGAAGATCGAAGAGAAGGCCGAGGCGCCGGAGCAGAAGGTCGAGGAACCGGCCGAGCAGAAGACCGAAGACATCAAGGCCGACGAAACCAAGAAGGCAGAAGAAACCAAGGCCGAAGAACCGAAGGCTGAGGAACCGAAGGCCGAAGAATCCCAGACCGAAGAACCCAAGCCGGAGGAGAAGCCCGTCGAGCAGCCGACCGTCCCCGTCACCAAGGTTGAGCAGCCGGCCGTAGAAGCGCCCGCCACCGACGAGGTGAAGACGGAAAACATCACCGTGCGCATCGAGTGGGAGGACGAGGACAACGCCCTCGGCCTGCGCCCGACGACCCTCGCCGTCACCTTAAGCGGCTCCGACGGCCAGATCTATTCCGCGAAGATCGCCGAAAAGGACGGCTGGCAGCACACCTTCGCCGACCTGACGACCCAGCGCGGCGCGGAAGTCATCTATTATTCCGTTGACGCGGACGACGTGACCGATTACGACAAGGACGTTCGCGGCCTGACCGTGACCTACACCTGCACCGCGCAGCCCGCCGTTGACGAGCAGCCCGCCGCGGACGACGAGAACCTCATCGACGATCAGATGGACGGCGACCCGGCCGAGCTCCCGGAAGGCAATATCCCGACCGTCACCGAGACGGAAGACGGCACCGTGATCGACATGGGCGAAACCGCCGAAGCACCCGTTGAGGGCGAGGAAGCCAACGCCGAGAAGCCCGAGGAAGACGGCGAGCTCGACGAAGACTTCACCCTCCCCGAAGAGGGCGAGCTGCCCGAGGAAGACGCCGAACCCGAAATCCCCGAAATTGATTTCAGCACGCTGCAAGTGGTCATCGGCGAACCCCAGTATGACGAGGACGTGATGACCCTCCGCGCGACCCTGATCGGGTTTGACAACATCGACTATGCCCTCCAGTGGCAGTTCTCCACGGACGACGCGACGTGGACGGATGTTTCCGGCGCGACCGGAGACACGCTGGTCGTCCAGCTCGACGAGAGCAACGCCGGATGCTATTGGCGCGTGAGCGCCGAGGTCTTCGGCTGGAAGACGCTCCCGACCGAGCAGCCCGCGCAGGAGTGACGCGCCCGTTTTTCCGAAATCTTTTTCTTGAGGCGGCGCACCGTTTGGCCGCAGATTCGCTTTGATCGTATCAGGAAGCAAGGGTAATGCCGCTTCGAGATGAAACAGGAGGATAAGACAATGAGGGATAAAGTAAAACGCTTTATATCCATTCTGATGACGGCGCTGATGCTCGTCAATCTGCTGCCGGTGGGGGCGCTGGCGGAAGGGATGAAACTGGATAGTAATTCGGTGCAGAGCAGAGCGAGCAAAAAGTCTGCTAACGTTTATGTGTACGTCAAAGTTACGGGCGACAAGGCAGGCTTGACGATAAATCCGAGCGGATGGTATACCATCGGAAAATCCGAAAATGTTCCGGGAATGGGAACGCCTTATTGGTACATGCACGGGTCTCATTCTTTTAGTGATGTAGGCGTTTCATATAAAACCGTATTAAAAACTAATTTTACCCGTTGGACAGACAATCAAAAAATAAATCTAGACCAAATTACATGGACGGAATTCTATGTTGACAATGGCGCGGATGATTATGTGAAGGCTGGAACGTATACATGGCACATGAACGGAACGATTGATATTAAGCAGCTTCCTTCCGTTTATACGATCAAATATGTCGATTATGATACTAAAGAATTGATTCATTCGTATGAAGAGTCAGGCCTTATGGGGCAAACCCCCAAAAAGATCACAGCGCCTGATTCCTGGCAGGAAAATCTCTATTCTTTCTATTTTGTAAATGGTCACCCGAAAGAGCAGACCGTCGATTTCAAAAAAGACAAGGGCGAGCTGACGTTCTACTATAAAAAGAACACCGCCAATTACACGGTAAACTATTATCTGAACGGAACAACGACTAAAGTTGCAGCGCCTAAAAAAGGAACTGCGGCGCTCGGTAGTTCCGTGACGGAATCCCCCATTACGGTCGATGGCTACACGCCGGTATCGGGAGATTCCAAGAAGATCACGATTAAGGCTAACTCTGACGAAAACGTAATCAATTTCTACTATTATAAGAACGTCGAGCTGACGGCGAACAGCGACACGGCGACTTATGATGGAAACGAGCATAGCGTTTCCGGCTTTACCGGAGCGCCGGACGGCGCTGATTTCCGCGCGATCACCGTTGGCGCGGCGGGAACGAATGTCGGAACATATACGGCAGCGTTTGCGGATGGTACGGTTGACACGGTAGACGGAACAGAAAAGTATATCGTTACGAAGGCGAATCCGGGTACGCTGACGATCCGCAAGCGCAGCGTGGTGCTGACCTCCGAAACGGCCAGCAAGCCTTACGACGGCACACCGCTGACGAAGCCTGACGTGACGATTGGCGGCGACGGCTTTGTTGCCGGCGAAGTGACGGATATCAAGGCGACTGGCAGCGTGACGTATGTTTCCGAAGGTGAAGTGACGAACACGATCACCTACACGGAAGGCGAAAAGTTCAATGCAGACAACTACGATATCCAGAAGACCGAAGGCAAGCTGTCGATCACTGCGGCCACGGCCAAAGTGACGGTAACGATCACGGGCAACAAGGTTACCGAGACGTATGACGGAAGCGAGAAGACCGCGAAGAACTACACTGTGTCTATCGACAACGATCTGTACACGGAAGACGACTTCACGTTTACCGGCGAGGCAGAGGTGAAGGCCACCAACGCGGGCACCTACGACATGGGTCTGAACAAGAGCCAGTTTAAGAACAAGAACAACAACTTCTCGGACTCGAACGTTGAGTTTGTTGTGAACGACGGCAAGCTCGTGATCGAGAAGCGCAAGGTGAATCTGAGTTCCGGCACTGTCAGCAAGACGTATGACGGCACCCCGCTGACCTCTGATATGGTTACGATTGAAGGCGACGGATTTATTGAAGAGGAGGCGTGGGACGTCGAGGCCATCGGCAGCGTGAAGGACGTTTCCGAAGGTGAAGTGACGAACGCAATCACCTTCACGAAAGGCGAAAAGTTCAACGAAGACAACTACGCTATCGAGAAGAACGAAGGCAAGCTGTCGATCACCCCGCGCAAAGTGACGCTGACCTCTGCTACCTTGATAAAGGACTTCGACGGCACCCCGCTGAAGAACGGCGATACCCCGGTAACGGAAACATTTGGCACGGAAAAGGCGTTCCCGGACGGCGAAGGCGTGACGTATACCTTTACGGGAAGCCAGACGAACGCCGGTTCCAGCAAGAACATGTTCACATATGCGTGGAACGAAGGCACGAAGGCGGATAACTACACGATTTGTCCAATCGAGGGCGATCTGGTGGTCACGCCGATTGACGGAATCAAGGTAACGATCACGGGACGCAAGGACACGCAGACCTATGACGGCAAGCCGCACAAGGTCGAGGGTTACGACGTGAAGCCCGACAACCCGCTGTTCACGGAAAAGGACATCGAGTTTAACGGCGAGGCGGAAGCGACGGGCACGGACGCGCAGATTAACCCGTATCAGATGGGTCTGAAGCCTGAACAGTTCACGAACACGAGCAACAACTTCACGAACGTCGAGTTTGTGGTTGAAGACGGTCAGATCGTGATTACCCCGCGCCCGGTGACGCTGACCTCCGAAACGGCTGGCAAGACCTATGACGGCACGGCGCTGGAGAAGCCCGTTGTGACGGTCGGCGGCGACGGCTTTGTGGAGGGTCAGGTGACAGAGATCAAGGCGACGGGCAGCGTGACGAACGCGGGCAGCGTGGCCAACACGATCACCTTCACGCCGAACAAGGAAACCTTCAAGGAAGGCAACTACGCGATTACCAAGACCGAAGGCACCCTGACCATCGCAAAGCGCAGCGTGCTGATCACCTCGCAGTCCGCGACCAAGACGTATGACGGCTCGGCGCTGACCCGCCCGGCCGTGACGATCACCGGCGACGGCTTCGTTCCGGGCGAACTGGCGAAGGCGGAGGCGACCGGCTCCATCACCAACGTGGGCAGCACCCCGAACGCCATCCGGTATACGACGACCGGCGCGTTCAACGCGGCCAACTACAGCATTGCGCTGTCCGTGGGCACGCTGACCGTGACCGAGAAGCCGAAGCCGGAACCGCGGCGCACGTTCAACCTGACGATCAACTACGTCTATCAGAACGGCAAGCGCGCGGCGGCTTCCTACAACCGCGGCGGCCTGAAGAACGGCGAAACGTTTGATATCACGTCCCCGGTCATCGCGGGCTACACGGCCTCCGAAACCGTGGTCAGCGGCACGATCTACAACCGCGATATCAAGGTGACGGTCATCTACACCGCCGACGGCGTGAATCTGGATGACTACGGCGTACCGCTCGGCCTGGGCAACATCACCATGAACGTGGGCGACTGCTTCGAGTAACCCTTTCACCGTATCCGGCGCGCGCTGTGCCCGCCGGATGCGGTCTCTCCGTACTACAACAACAGGAGGAAAAAGGCCATGAAAAAAATCCTCACCTTGTTGCTCGCTCTGTGGATGTTGACGGGCTGCGTCGCGATGGCGGCGGGAAATCAACTGGTTGTCGGCAGCACAACGGCGATGAGCGGCGCGTTCTTCACAGATTTGTTTGGCAGCAACACCGCGGATATAGACGTTCGGGCGCTGCTGCACGGCTATAACCTGATGAGCTGGGACAACGAAACCGGCACGTACCAGATCAACGACAGCGTGGTCGCGGGCATGGCCGTCTCCAGGGACGCGCAGAATAACCGCGTGTACACGTTCGACCTCTACGGCGATTTGAAGTTCTCCGACGGGAGCGCGATCACCGCGAAGGATTATGCGTTTTCCATCCTGCTGACGGCCTCGCCGGAGCTGGCGAAGCTGGGCGGGCAGTCCGCCGCCGTCGGCGCGATTCTGGGGATGGATGCGTACCAGTCCGGCAAATCGTCCGTCCTGCGCGGCGTGCGCCTGCTGAGCGACACGCAGATGTCCATCACGATCAGCAAGGCCTACGAGCCGTATTTCTACGAGATGGCGCTGTTTGATTACAGCCCGTATCCCATCAGCGTCCTCGCGCCGGGCTGCAAGGTGGTCGATACCGAAAAGGGCGTGGGCATTGTCAATGCCAGCGGCACGGGCACCGCGATTTTCACCGCGGCGCTGCTTCAAAAGACGATTCTGGACGCGGCCACCGGCTACATGAGCCACCCGTCCGTCGTCAGCGGCCCGTACACCCTGACGAGCTACGACGCGCAGAGCGGCACGGCCAGCTTTGCCATCAACCCGTATTACAAGGGCAACGAGGACGGCGAAAAGCCGACCATCGAAACCATCGTCTATCGCTCGGTCGCCAACGACGAGGCCATCGACCTGCTGCTCAGCGGCGAAGTCGATCTGCTCAACAAGATGGTGGCCGCCGATACGGTCAGCAAGGGAATTCAATCCATCGCGGATCAGCCGTTCTCCGTGGCGAACTACCCGCGCAGCGGCCTGAGCATGATCAGCTTCAGCTGCGAGCGCCAGACGGTCTCCGGCAAGGCGGTTCGCCAGGCGATTGCGAATTGCTTCGACCGCGACGCGCTGGTGAAGGCCTACACGGGCAACTTCGGCCTGAAGGCCAACGGCTATTTCGGCATCGGCCAGTGGATGTATCAGCTCGCCGCGGGCACGATTCCGCCGCCCGTCGCCGATCTTCCGGCCAATGCGACCGCCAAGGAAACCGCGGCCTACGAGAAGACCGTCGCCCAGTGGGACGCGCTGTCCCTCGACAAGCTCAAGGATTACCCGCTCGACCTCGATCAGGCGGCCAAGCTGCTGGATCAGGACGAATGGCGGCTCGGCAAGGACGGCATCCGCGCCAAGAAGATCGACGGCAAGACCGTCGCGCTCGACCTGACGCTGATTTATCCGGAGGGGAACGCCGTGGGCGACGCGCTGAACGCGACGCTGACGGAAAACCTTGCGGCCATCGGCGTCCGCCTGACGGTCAAGGCCGTTCCGATGAACGAGCTGCTGGATATCTACTACCGCCGCGTGGCGCGCGACTGCGACATGATCTATCTGGCGACGAACTTCGGCACCGTCTTCGACCCGAGCACGACGTACTCGACGGACGAGGCCTATGTGAAGACCGTCAACCGCACGGGCATTCGCGACAAGAAGCTCGCCCAGCTCGCCGTGGACATGCGCAAGACGGAGCCGGGCGACGTGCTGAGCTACTGCCAGAAGTGGGTCGCCTTCCAGGAGCGCTGGACGGAGGTTCTGCCCGCGATCCCGGTCTACTCCAACGTGTACTTTGATTTCTACACGACCCGCCTGCAAAACTACCGCGTGACGGAAAACCAGACGTGGACGCAGGCCATCGTCGGCGCAACGCTGACGCAGACAGCGGAATAACAAAAACCCCCGCCGGGAGGGATTTCCTCTCGACAGTCTGAGCTATTCTCCCCCTTCGGGGGGAGAATAGCTTTTTGTCTACAGTCTGAGGCGGGCTAGGCGGGCTGATCCCGCCTTTTTTTGAAAACGAAAAAAATGTTAAAAAAAACAGCCTCTTTTTATTCAAACGGTATTGATGAAAGCGTTTTCATGTGATATTATTCGATTAACAAAGGAAAACGCTTTCATTGTGTGCAGAGAAAGGAGGAAAAGAAGACGAATCTGTTTTCGTTGGAAGGGAAGAACGCGGTGGTTACCGGGTGCGCGACCGGCATCGGTCAGGGCCTCGCTGTGGGGCTGGCCAAGGCGGGCGCAAAAATCCTGGCGTTTGACATCGCGGATCTTTCCGAAACAAAGCAAAAAGTGGAAGAGGTCGGAGGTGAATGTCAGCTTTACCGTGTAGATTTATCAAACAGCGCCATGATCGACGAAGTATGGCATTTGGCTGTTGAAGAAAATCAACATATTGATATCCTGTTTAACAACGCGGGCATGCAGCATCGCGAAAGCGTGTTGACCTATCCGGAAGACGTGTTCGACCGCGTGATTGCCGTCAATTTGAAATCCGCGTTTCTGATGGCGCAAAAGGCAGCGAACCATTTTAAGGAAAGGGGCTGCCGTGGCAAAATCATCAACACGGCTTCTCTGTTTTCGACGTTTGGCGGCGTGGATGTCAGCGGCTACACCTGTTCCAAGGGCGGCATGCTTTCCCTGACGCGGGCGCTGTCCAACGAGCTGGCGCCGTATGGCATTTGCGTCAACGCGCTGGCGCCGGGCTACATCCTGACTGGATTGACTCGGGCGGTTTACAACAATCCCGAAAAAAGCAGGCCGATCAACGAGCGCATCCCCATGGGGCGCTGGGGCAATCCGGACGACTTTGAAGGCATTGCCGTTTTTCTGGCCTCGCAGGCTTCTGATTATATCACCGGCGCCATGATCCCGGTGGACGGCGGATATACCGCAAGATAATGAAAGGAAGAAGAACATGAAAAAAAGAATGATCGCCATTGCGGCGTCTATGATGATGGTGCTCGGGCTCGGCACGGCGATGGCCGACGATACGATTACCCTCCGTCTCTCCAACAACCAGCCGGATGGAAACGTGACGACGCAGGCGTGCGAGTGGTTCGCCGAGCAGGTGAAGGAACGCACGAACGGCCGAATCGAGATTCAGGTGTACAACAACGGCACGCTGGGCGACGCGGTTTCCTGTCTGGAGCAGGCGCAGTATGGCGGCATGGATATCATCAAGGCCGACCTTTCCACGATGACCAACTTTGTCGATGATTACAACGCGCTGATGATGCCGTATATCTACACCGATCTGGAGCATTTCTGGAAGGTGCACGGCGGCGAAATCGGCATGGGCATCCTCCGCGGCGACGCGATGAAGAATGTCGGTCTCTACGGCCTGACGTACTACGATGCGGGCTCCCGCTGCTTCTTCAGCTCCAAGCCAATTCATTCCCCGGCGGATATGAAGGGCATGCTGGTTCGCGTGCAGGAATCCGAGCTGATGATGTCCATGGTTGAAAAGCTGGGCGCAAGCTCGATCGCCATTGCGTATTCCGAGTGCTACTCCTCCCTGCAGACCGGCGTTTGCGACGCGGCGGAGAACTCCATCGTCAATTATCTGGACATGTCCTTCTATGAGGTCGCCCCGTATTACATCAAGGACGACCACACCCGTTCGGCCGACATTCTGGTTATGAGCCAGAAAACCCGCGAAAAGCTGAGCGAAGAGGATCTTGCGATTATCGACCAGACCGCGCTGGATTCCTGGGAATACCAGAAAGAGCTCTGGGCCAACGCGGAGAAGGAAAACGAGCAGAAGCTGCTGGACACGGGCAAGGTTGAAATCTACACCCCGACCGACGAGGAAGCGGCTGAATTCCGCGACGCCTGCACGCCGATCTGGTACAGCTACGAAGGCGGCAAGTACACCGACCTGGTCGATCAGATTCAGGCCGCGGCCGAATAAAAAACATGGAGAGGACGGAGCGGAAATGCGTATCCGCTCCGTCCTTTTTCTCTGACAGGGAATAGGAGTTGAAATCGCGTATGACGGAAAAGCTGAAAAAAACGCTTCTATTGATTTACAGGTGGATTTACAGAATCATATTCGGCTACGCGCGGATCTCGCTTGTCGCCGTGGTGGGCATTGTCAGCGCACAGGTTGTGGCCAGAAACATTTTCAAATCCAATATCCGCTGGAATCAGGAAGTCGCGCTGCTCCTGACCATCTGGATGGCTTTTCTGGGGTTGAGCATCGGCGTGGACAAAGGGCTGCATATCAAGGTGGAGCTGTTCTTCAGCATGTTTCCCAAAGCCGTTCAGAAGGCGCTGGATTGCCTGAATCGGATTCTGCTGCTGCTGGTCGGCGTGTTTTTCACCTATTACGGCACGGCCCTCATCCTTTCGACGACACATTCTAAAATGACGGTCACGCGCTGGCCGGCCTGCGTGATGTATCTGATGATTCCGGTTGCAGGCGTCACGATGATCTATTTCGTGCTGATGAAGATGCTGGGCATCGAAGACGAAACGGACGCGCAAAAGAAAGGAGAAGCCTGAACATGAACGGTATCGCCATTGCGATTTTGCTTCTGACCTTCGTTTTTCTGCTGGTCATCAAATGCCCGATCACGTTTTCCATGGTCATTTCCACCAGCCTGGCCATGCTGTATCTGGATATTCCGGTTATGACGATGGTGCAGCAGATGTGCAAGCAGCTCAATTCGTTTACCCTGCTGGCTATTCCGTTCTTTATCCTGATGGGCGAGCTGATGGCGCAGGGCGGCATTTCGAGCCGTCTGCTGAAATTTGCGGATGTGTGCGTCGGCCGTTTTACGGGCGGTCTGGCGCATGTCAACGTGCTGGCCTCGATGCTCTTCGGCGGCATTTCCGGTTCCGCCATTGCGGACGTCTCTTCGCTGGGCGTCATTGAAATCCCGATGATGACGGACGCGGGCTATGACGTCGATTTTTCAACGGCTGTCACGGTGACGAGCGCCTGTCAGGGGCTGATTATTCCGCCGTCGCACAACATGGTGCTCTATGCCATGGTTGCGGGCGGCGTATCGGTCGGCAAGCTGTTCTGCGCGGGATATGTGCCGGGCATTCTGCTGGGCGTGAGCCTGATGATCTGCTGCTACTTCATCTCCAAGAAGAAGAACTACGGCAAGGGAAAAAAGCTTCCGCTGAAGGAAGCGCTGGCCGTGACCAAAGATACGGTGCTGGCCATGCTGGCAATGGTCATCGTCATCGGCGGTGTTTCCGCCGGCGTCTTCACGACGACGGAATCCGCGGCGATTGCCTGCCTGTACTGCGCGTTTATCGGCCTGTTCGTGTACCGTCAGATGACGCTCAAGGATATTCCGGCCATTCTGGGTCGAACGGTCAAAACCCTTGCGATGATCTACGGCCTGATCGCGGCTGCGGGCGCATTCGGCTGGATGATGACGTACCTGAACGTTCCGCAGATTGCGACCAACTTCCTGCTCAGCGTAAGCACGAACAAATACGTCATCCTGCTGCTGATTAACATCATCCTGCTCGTGCTCGGCTGCTTTATGGATTTGACGCCGCTGGTGCTCATTATGACGCCGATTCTGCTGCCGGTGGTCAAGAGCTTCGGCATGGATCCGGTTCAGTTCGGCGTGGTGATGATGCTCAACCTCGGCATCGGCCTGTGCACGCCGCCGGTCGGCACGGCGCTCTTTACGGGCTGCGCGATTGCGGGGCGCAAGATCGAGAGCGTTTCCAAAGCGACGCTGCCGCTGTATGTTCCGATGCTGGTTGTGCTGCTGCTGGTCACCTATATTCCGGGGCTGACGATGGCGCTGCCGAATCTGCTGATGAAGTAAATGGGGGGACGCTTATGAAAACGGCATTGGTAACCGGCGGAAGCCGGGGAATCGGGCTGGCCATCGCCCTTGAACTGGGGCGATCCGGCTATGCGGTGGCCATCATGGCGACCAAGCCGGAATCCGCCTATCCGCAGAGCACGCAGAAGCTGCGCGAGGCCGGCGTTTCGTATAGCTGGCACGCGGGCGATATCGCAAACACCGAAGATCGGCTCCGCGTGGTGGACGAGGTGGCGGAGCGGCACGGCCGGATCGACGTGCTGGTCAACAACGCAGGCGTTGCGCCGAAGGAGCGCAGCGATTTGCTCCAAATGACGGAGGAGAGCTTTGATTACGTCGTGGGCACCAACACAAAGGGCAACATGTTTATGACCCAAGCGGTGGCCCGCCGGATGATACAGGCCAGGACGCCCGGCATTATCGTCAATATTTCTTCCTGCTCGGCGGAGGTCTCTTCGGTCAACAGGGGCGAATACTGCGTGTCCAAGGCGGGCATATCCATGCTGACCCGGCTGTTTGCTGATCGGCTGGCCGGCGAGGGCATCCGCGTTTATGAGGTTCGCCCAGGCGTGATTCAAACCGACATGACCGCCGCCGTGCAGGAAAAATACAACCGCCTGATTGAGGCGGGCGCGTTCCCCATCGCGCGGTGGGGACAGCCGGAAGACGTGGCGCGCGCGGTTCGGGCCTTCTGCTCGGACGACTTCGCGTATACAACGGGAAATTACATAGATGTAGACGGCGGGTTTCACATTCGCCGCTTGTAAATGGTGAGGATATGGAAGAAAAGAAGGCAGAAAAGAGCGTCGTTTTCAGGCGGTATCACACGATCGTCGTCGGAAGCGGCGCGGCGGGGCTGAATGCGGCGCTTCGCCTGCACGAAATGGGGCAGACGGACATCGCCATCATAACCGAAGGGATGCGCATGGGCACTTCCCGAAATACGGGATCGGATAAACAGACCTATTACAAGCTTTCTTTGGGCGGAGAGGTTCAGGACAGCGTGCGCCAAATGGCCGCTACGCTGTTTGAGGGCGGCTGTGTGGACGGCGATATCGCGCTGGCGGAAGCGGCCAATTCCATTCGTTCCTTCTTCCATCTGGTCGAGCTTGGGGTTCCGTTCCCGATCAATGAAAGCGGCGAATACATCGGCTATAAAACGGATCACGATCCCATCAACCGCGGGACGTCGGCCGGACCGTACACGTCCAAATACATGACGGAAGCGCTCGAAAAGCGGGTGACGGAGGCGAAGATCCCCGTCTGGGATCGCCATCTGGCGGTACGCCTGCTGACCCGCATGGAAAACGGGGAAGCGGCGGCGGCGGGCGTGATTTCGCTCGATCTTTCCGCGCCGGAGGATGCGCAGCTCGTCGTCTTTGCGGCCGCGAACGTGGTCTGGGCCACGGGCGGCGAAGCGGGCATGTATCAGGCCAGCGTATATCCCTACGCGCACAGCGGCGCGACGGGGCTTCTGTTCGAAGCGGGCGCGAAGGGGAAAAATCTGACGGAATCCCAATACGGCGTCGCTTCGACCAGATTCCGCTGGAATCTTTCCGGCTCGTTCCAGCAGTGCCTTCCGCGCTATGTATCGGTGGATGCGCGCGGCGAGGACGAGCGGGAATTTCTGCTGGATGCGTTCAGCACGCCGCAGAACATGCTCAACGCGATCTTCCTCAAGGGCTATCAATGGCCGTTCGACCCCAGAAAGGCCGGGGGAGAGGGTTCCTCCTTCATTGACATCCTGATTTATCAGGAGGAAATCATCCGCGGTCGCCGCGTCTATCTGGATTTTACGAGAAATTCGGCGGCGCTGGAAAAAGACGGAAAGCCTGATTTTTCCGGTTTGTCGGAGGAAGCAAGGCGCTATCTGGAAAACTGCGGCGCGCTGCTGGAAACGCCGTTCAAGCGGCTGGCCAGAATGAATCCGCCGTCGATTCAAACCTATTTGGATCATGGCATTGATCTGTCCAGAGAGAAAATCGCGGTCTCCATCTGCGCGCAGCACAATAACGGCGGCGTCGCCGGAAACGAATGGTGGGAGAGCGAAATCAACCGCCTGTTCCCCATCGGCGAGGTGAACGGCAGCCACGGCGTGTATCGGCCGGGCGGAACGGCGCTGAACGCCGGTCAGGTCGGCGGTCTTCGCGCCGCGCAGTATATCGTGCACCATGACGCGCCGTCCGTGCCCGAACGGGAAGCGTTTCTCTGCGAACAGGCCGAGGCCATCGGCGAAATCCAGCGGCTCATCGAGGAAACCGGCTGTCAGCAGCCGATTGACGTGAAGCAGGAAACAGAAGCGCTTCGCCGCCGAATGACCCAATACGGGGCGTTCATCCGTTCTCAGGAGGGCGTCGAAACGGCGCTGCGAGAAAACAGGGCGCAGCAAAGCCGCCTGAGCCGGGCGCACGGGCTGACGGACAAGCGCAGGCTGCCGGATTTTTTCCGCCTGCGGGAGCTTTTGATCGCCCAGTTCGTATACCTGAGCGCGATTGACGACTATATAAGGCAAATAGGTGTTTCCAGAAATTCCTATTTAGTGTATAATAAAAATGGTACCTTGCCGCACGAAGGGGTGGCGGAGTGTTTTCGAAACGTCACAAAACAGACGGATACCGCGCGCCTTCAGGAAATCGTCTATGATCGAAAAACGGAATCGTGCCGCGTAACGTGGCGGCCGGTTCGGGGGCTTCCGGACAGCGATCAATGGTTTGAAACGGCATGGAAAAAATACAGGGAAGGCGATACGTTTCATCGTCGCTGAAGGCGGATCGCACGGGGGAAGATGACATGGCTGGAATCAAAGATGTAGCCGAGTATTGCGGCGTATCGCTCAGCACGGTATCCAGAACGATGACCGGCAGCGCGAAGGTTTCGCCCGAAACCCGCCAAAAGGTGCTTCAGGCGGTTAAAAAACTGAATTATAAGCCGAACATGACGGCGCAGATGCTCAAATCCGGCAGTGCGCGCCTGATTGGCCTGATTATTCCGGACATCGTCAACCCCTATTATCCGCAGATTGTCAAAACGCTTGAAGATTTGGCCATGGAAGCCGGGTATTCCATTATTCTGTGCGACGCGCAGGGCGACGCAAAGCGGGAAAAAAATTATTTTGAAACGCTTCAGCGCCTGTGCGTAGACGGTATTCTGTACGTTCCGTCCACGGAAGACGTCGAATTTGTTCGGGAATACGCCGAGCGAATCGCCATGGTCATCATCAACCGCACCTTTGATATCAACGCGCCCTGCATCAACATCTGCAACGAAGAGGCGACAAACATCGCCATCCGCTATCTGCTGAATATGGGACATCGAAAGATTGCCCTCTACATGAATAATACGCATCGGCAGTACAACGTCGAGCGGCTGCGCGGCTGCGAAAAAGCCTTTGAAGACGCCGGCGTGACGGATTATAAGCCGTTTATTCAGCGGGATCTTGATGAAGACGACATCTATGAAAAAACCGTCCGGCTGATGAATCTGCCGGACAGGCCAACCGCCGTCTTTATGTTCAACGACAACATGGCCTTCGGCGTCTATCGGGGCATCTTGGATTGCGGCCTGCACATCCCGGATGATGTTTCCGTGATGGGCTTTGACGACATTCCGACGGCCAAGTATATGGCGCCTCCGCTGACGACCATACGCCATGCCACCTACGATACCCTGAAGGTGATTTTCAATAACCTGATGTATCAAATCAACACGCGCGAGTTCGGCGAAGGCTCGATCACCTATTATAAGGCGAAGCTGGTTGAGCGGCAATCCGTCAGGCGAATCGAGAACGCCGAGCCGGAAGGAGAATAACCATGGAAAAGGTTCACATTTTTGATCTGGAAGGAACGCGATTCCCGGCCGGTCGGCGCACGCGCGTCGTCATCGGCCAGAACGGGGCGATAACGGGGGACAAGTTTTGTCAGGGCTATGTGGTCATTGACCCGAACGGCAAAATTCCCGAGCACGAGCACGAAACGGTCGAATCCTACACGATCATCAAAGGCACAGGCCGGATGACGGTGGACGGAGAAACGCAGGCCATCGGCCCTGGCGACTGCGTGTTTATTCCCTCCATGAAGAAGCATGCGCTCGTAAACACCGGCAGCGAGGACATGCATATGATTTTCGTCTATGCGCCCAGCGTCATTGTCGATCATTGGGCGCAGGAAAAGCGCGGAGAGCTGAAATAACCGCCTCCGCCCGGTTCTGAATCCATAACGCAGACAAGACTTCGCGAAATTCACGTTTCACGAAGTCTTGCTGTTTTTTCTGTTTTTCTCGCGGTTTCAGCCGCTTTCCGCGCCCGTCACTTCACCAGCAGCATGGTCAGGTCGCACACGTTGGTGCCCGTGGGGCCGGTGACGATCAGGCCGTCCGTTTGGCGCAGAAGGTTGTAAGCGTCGTTATCGGCCAGCGTCTTTTCGATGGAAAGCCCCTTTTCGCGGCAGCGCGCGGCAAATTCGCCGGTCACAAGGCC
>OLPA01002013.1_pt1 | contig 15865 bp, 11 predicted proteins | sample 1672811 | NCBI WGS metagenome assembly OLPA01 (sample SAMEA3136726, study PRJEB25190) | human gut metagenome | biome: human gut; feature: human-associated habitat; material: faeces | place: Austria | collected 2013
CAGCTTCGGGCTGGCGGTGCCTGCCGTGGACGGAAATGTGCTGCGGGTGTTTTCCAGACTGTATAATGACCCCGGCGTTATTACAGAACCGGCGGTAAAACGAGCTTTTACGGCCCGGGTCATGGAGCATCAGCCCCCCGAAAAGGCGGGCGACTACAACCAGGCTCTGATGGAGCTGGGCGCACTGGTCTGTGTGCCGAACGGCGCACCGCTCTGTGAGCAGTGTCCGCTGGCCTCTCTGTGTGAAGCCCGCAGGGCCGGTACGGCGCTGGAACTGCCCCATAAGGCTGCGCCCAAGGCACGGCATGGTTTCGACGCCCGCATCCTGCAGCAGCGCATCGAGCAGCGCGTTGAGCTCGAAGCAGTAGCCGCCGCGATTGCCGACGATGATCTTCTCGAACAGGTCGGGGATGCCGAGCTTGATGGGACGGTGGAAATCGCACACGTCAAGGTTCTCGAAGGGGATGCGGCTCTGGTGCGCGAAGATGATGCGGTCCAGGTCGTCTTTGGAAAGCGGCGCCTCGGGGCGGGACAGGCCCAGCTTATCCCAGTACCGGTTCGCGTCCGGAAGCTTCTCGTACAGTTCCTCGTACATGGCGTCACCCCTCACGTCAGCGCCGCCGGGCCACTCGCGCCCGCAGCGGCGATCCCCATCGCGTGACGCTATTCTAAGCCAGGGGTGTTGGGGACGCTTCCTTCCCCAGGGTCGAATGATCCCGGAGATTCGTCCCCGAAGGCTGATTTTGGGGTTTACCAGTCCGCGCCGAGCACCACGAGGAAGTCGCCGTCGAACACGTACTCGCCGGTGTTCTGCTGGGCCTTGCCCACGCCGATGGCGTTCGCAATCGCACGCGCCTCGGTGGCCTGGTCGCCACGCTCGTAGATGACGATGGTCTGCGTGTAGTCGAAGCTGTCGGCGTTGCCCGTCTCCACGGTGTAGCCACAGGCCTCCAGCTTCTCGGCGGCCTCGGCTCCTGCGCCTGCAAGCCCGTTGCCGTTCTTCACCACCACGGTGCTGGACTTCTTCTCGTTCGAAGTGGTGGGCGCGGCGTCCTTCTTCTCTCCCTCGACCGAACCGGAGCCGGTGGTGGCGAGCACGGTTCCCGACGTCTCGTCGATCTCGTCCTCCTCGGTGGGAGGCAGGCCTTGGTCGACGCGGGACATCATGGTCTTCCACGCCTTGGCATCAAGGTACTCGTACCAACCCCCGTTGATATAGGCGGAGGTCGTGGGCTCCATGGCCGTGTAGATGTCCTTCTCGGGATCAAGCCCGCGCATGCTCTGGGCAATGGACAGGATGTCGGTGATCTCGAGGTCGGTGGTCACGTACTGAGAAAGCGCCTGCACGGAGCCCACCATGGTGGCGGCATCGGAGGTGAGGATCTTCTTCGCGATGGCCGACAGCACGAGGCGCTGGTTGGCCGCACGGTAGCGGTCGCCGTCGCCGAACTCGTCGTAGGCATGCCGCGCACGGCACAGGATGAGCGCCTGGTCGCCGTTGAGCGTCTGCAGGCCCTCGTCCACATGACCGCCGGCATCCTCGTCGTCGATGGTCATGGGCACGTCCACCTCCACGCCGCCCAGCGCGTCCACGATGTCCTTGAAGCCGTCGAAGTTGATCTCGGCATAGTGGGTGATGGGCACGCCCGCCAGCTTCGACACCGTCTCCACCGTGTACGACGCGCCTCCGATGGAGTGCGCCGCGTTGAGCTTCTGCTGGCCGTACTCGCCCATGTCCACGAGCGTGTCGCGGTGCAGCGACACGAGCGCCACCTTCTTGCCCTGCGGATCGATGCGCGTGACCATCATGCTGTCCGAGCGGAACTGGTCGCCCGCGTACTCTGCGGACGCCTCGCGGTCAGACGAGCCGTCGGTTCCCATGAGCAGCATGTAGAAGGGACCGCCCTCGTAGGGGTGGGCCGCCTCGGCGGCTGCGAGCGTGCGGGCCAGATCGTCGTCGATGCCCTGGTGAAGGTTGTTCGACACCGTCTGGTAGTACGCGAACGCCGCGCCGGCCCCGCCCAGGCACAACACCAGCACCACGGCCACCGCGACGAGCGCGATGCGCTTGCGCTTGGCTCGCTTGCGGCGTTGGGTGTACTCGGCTTGGGAGACGCGGCGGGTGTAGGGGTTGTCATCGTGCGTCGAGCGCGGGGAGGGGGTGCGCGAAGAATCAGAAGAGCGTCCGTACGCCGACGGATCGAACGAATCGCGGCGCGTGTACGCACCGTTGCGGGAGGCCCTGTCGGAACGACCGTCGAATTCCGTGGAGTTGGACGGCCGGCGAACGGGGCGGCGCTGATTGCTTCTTCTGCTGTTCATGAAGAACTATTTTGAAGGGCGGAACGCACGAGGGCAAGGGCTGGCCGACGTCTCTAGGAAAAAGCCATAGGGACTTGACGGGAGGCGCGGCACGGCGACGCCCTGCGCTAGCCCGCGTTCAGGCGGTTGCGCACGTACTCGTTCGCCGCGTTCTCCACGGCGTCGTCCAGCGGAGCGAGCTCCGGGGCGGGCACGCCGGCCCGCCGTGCGCGGCGTTCGAGCGCGCGGATGAGCAGGGCGTCGGCCACCTGCGGGTTCTTCGGCAGCAGCGGGCCGTGCAGGTAGGTGCCCACCACGTTCTTGTAGCGCACGCCGTCGCGCTTGTCGCTGTCGTTGTTGCCGTGGCCCGTCGACGACGCCACGTCGCCGAACGCCTCCACGCCGGTGCCGAGGTGCGTGCGGCCCGCGTGGTTCTCGTAACCCACCACAGCCTGATCGGCCAGCGGTGAGCGCAGCGCGATGTTGCCGATAAGCCGGTTGCCCGAGCCGCCGGGTGCGCGCTCGGTGGTCATGTCGACCAGCCCCAGGCCCTTGACCACTTCCTCGCCCAGCAGCCACTCGTGCCCGAGTATCTGGAAGCCGCCGCAGATGGCCAGCAGCACGCCGTCGTCCTCCACGTAGGCGTGCAGGTCGTCGCGCATGCGCATGAGGTCCTCCGAGGCAAGCCGCTGCTCGCGGTCAGGGCCCCCGCCCAAGAACACCAGGTCGACGCCCGCCAGGTCCACGTGCTCGCCGTGGTTCACGCGGCGCACCTCCACGGGGATGCCGCGCTCGCGCGCCCGGCGCTCGAGCACTTTGACGTTCCCGCCGTCGCCGTACAGGTTGAGCAGGTCGGGGAAGAGGTGCGCGATCACGAGCGGGGCGGCGTCGTCCTCAGCCGCCTGGGCGCCTCCCGACCCGGAAAGACCCCCGGACGGCTTAGGGGAGAGCGGCGCCCCGGCCGCCTGCCCCCCGTCCGCAAGCCTTCCCAGCTCGGCATGCACGGGCGGGAGCGCGGTGTAGTTCGCTATCACGTAGGCGCGCGCATCGGCCGGCAAACCGCCCAGCTGCGCGAACATGCCGGCTGCGTCGTCAACCAGCGCGGCATCCAGACCGGCGTACTTCAGGCGCACCTGCACGTCGTTCTTGCGGATGCCGCCCGCGAACACGCGGAGGCCGGACTGGCCGGCCAGCTCCTCGAAGTCGATGTCCCACAGCCACGACACGTCGCGACCGTCGCCCTCCTTGTCGTTCACGAAGAAGGCCACCGCCTTCGGCCCCTCGTCCTGCAGGATGATCTTGATGTTCTGGTTGAACCCGGTGGGGTTCTTGGCCAGGTTCAACAGCGTGCGGCGGCCCGCCACCGCGAACTCCTGCAAGCGGCCGTTGCGCGGGTCGAACGCGTCGATGGCACGCTGCAGCGCCTCGGCCGGCACGCTCACGAGGTCGGCCGCGGCCCAGGTTGCCAGCAGGTTGTACACCATGTACGCGCCGCTGAACGGCGCCTCGATCTCGGCATCGCCCCGAGGCCCGTGCGCGGCGAACGACAGCCCGTCGGCGCCCAGGTGCACGTCCCGGGCGGCACAGTCCAGCGAGGGGCGCGCGAACCCGCAAGCGGGGCAGCAGTACGAACCCAGTTGCCCGTACTGGCGGTACGCGTATTCCAGCATGGCGGAGCAACGCTGGCACATCTGCGCGTCGGCTACCGTGTTCTGCGGCAGGTGCAGGTCCTCGTACACGCCGAAGGCGACCGTGGGGTTGCCCACGCGCTCGGCGATGGCGGCGCACAGCGGGTCGTCGGCATTGAACACGAGCGTGGTCTTCGGCGACGTTGCGAGCGCACCCGCAATGCTCTCCTGGATGCGGTCGATCTCGCCCACCCGGTCCAGCTGGTCGCGGAACAGGTTCAGCAGCACCACGTAGTTCGCCTGCAAGTGCGGCAGGATCTTCGCCAGCCACAGCTCGTCGCATTCGAACACGCCCCAGTCGGCCTCGCGGGCGTGCAGCAGCGCCGTGGCCACGCCGGAGTCCAGGTTCGCGCCCGTGCGGTTGCACACCACGCGTTGCCCGGCGGTTTCAAGCGCGTCCGCCAGAAGGTTCGTCACCGTGGTCTTGCCGTTCGTGCCCACCACGCACACGGACCCCTTCTGCAGGCGCGGGGCAAGGTCGGCGATGACGCGCGGGTCGGCGTAGAGCGCGATCTTCCCCGGGAAGTTGGCGGCGGGACGATGGAACACGTGCTTCAAACCCCACGTGGACACGGCGCTGACGGCGCGCGCGGCGGCGAACTGCAAGCCCATGGGCAATCCTTTCGGTTCGAGACGCGCCCAGTATAACCCTTATCGCCGGCAGGTCCGCAGGCACCGCGGCCCGCCGTCTCGTTCCCTCCATACAAATATCAGTAGAAAGGCCCGCCGACCCTCCGCGACAAGGGTTCGAACATGCTAAGGTGTTAAATTGGATCATATGAGCGGTTCGCCGGCGGCGAGACGTTCTTCGCGCGCTCGCCGGGCGCGCGTTTCCGGTAGAATGAAGCGGACGACGACAACGACGAAGCACGGCGTTCGATCGCCATGGGGGCAGAGATGTACGACGAATTCGGAGAACACCCCTCGCACAACGCGGACAGCGGGCGCATGCCGCGACCGGAGGGCCGCGAGCACGCGGATGCAACGCACCGCCGCATCCCCGAAGACTCCCCAGCGCGTCAGGCGCGCGCCGGCGTTGCACGCACGCATGTTTCCGCGCGGGACGACGATGCCGCGCCCAGCCAGCGCGCTGCAGGACGCCCCGTCTCCCGCACCTCGTCGCGTGCGGGAGGGCGCCCCTCCCACTCGGGACGCATTCCCCAGCAAAGCCGCAACAGCCAGCGCTACAGCCCGTCGGCAAGCGCAGGGGCGCGGCCGCGCCGGACAGGCGGCGCCTCCCGCGGCAATGGGCGCGGAGCGCAGGTCGACCCCGCCGCGGCCCCCTACCAAGATCACGACCGCTATATGCGCATCGCGCAGAAACCCGAACGCCCCGGCCGGCGGCTTGCGGGGGGGCTCGCCGGCGTGGGCTTGGTGGCCGTTGTCATCATCGGCGTGGTGCTGTTCGTGCAGAGCCTGCCCGCCAACGTCACGCTGAACGGGGCGAGCGTCGAAGTGCACGGCGGCAAGACGCTCGGCGACGCCCTGTCCGCCAGCGGCATCAAGCCCCAACCGGGCGACCTGCTGGCCGTGGACGGCAGCGTGCTGGAGGCAGGCAAGGGGGAGCCGTTCGACGCCACGGTGAACGGCGAGAAGGTCACCGAGCTTGACACCAAGCTGGCCTCGGGAGACGTCGTGGAGATAGGCAACGGCGGCCCGATCGAGGAACCGTCCGACTCCGTGGAAACGGCCATTCCCTGGACGGTTGCGCAAGAGGGCAACGGCGCCATACACCTGGTAGAGGGCGAGGGCAATGACGGCGTTAAGGCCACGAAAACCGGCAAAGTGTCCGGCATCACGGCCGAGCAGGTCGTACAAGAGCCCAGCAACATCGTGCGACGCAACGTATCGCCCGACGTGGGCGACGACAAGGTGATCGCGCTCACGTTCGACGACGGCCCTTGGGGCGACCAGACCGGCCAGGTGCTCGACGTGCTGGCCGAGCATGGCGCGAAGGCCACGTTCTTTACCGTGGGCAACCGCATCGAGCAGGACAACGGCGACGCCTTCATCAAGCGTGCGGTGTCGGAGGGCCATCAGGTGTGCACGCATTCCTACGACCACGCCGCCGGCAGCGGTCAGGGCGTGAACCTGGGCTTCATGACGCCCGAGGAGCAGAAAGCCGAGGTGGAGAAGGGGCGCGCCGCCATCGAGGCCGTCACCGGGACCGAGGCGAGCCGCATCTTCCGCACCCCCGGGGGCAATTTCGGCGACGACGTGGTGAAGAACATCGGCCCGCTCATCAAGGCGGAGATCGGCTGGAACATCGACTCGAGCGACTGGCGCAGGCCGGGCGCGGGCGCCATTGCGAACCAGATCGAGGATGCCTGGCCGGGAGCCATCGTCCTCATGCACGACGGCGGCGGCGATCGCTCGCAGACCATCGAGGCGCTCAAGCTGGCGCTTCCCCGCCTGAAAGACCAGGGCTACCGCTTCATCACCATCGACGAGCTCCTTCAGTACCCCCTGTCGTAGCAGCGGGGCCGGAGCTCACCCGCCGCACCTCCAACCGGGCATCGCGGACAGCACGTCGCGGACGCCGTCACGCGCAAGGCGATTTCGCCCTGTCGCTTGCTTCCCGATATTGGTATAGTGAGGTGATCTGGCCGCTTGACTGCTTCGAGCAGGCGGGGGCGGGGTGAACATCGTACAGCCCGGTTCGCAGGGGGAGTTCGCATGGACGTAAGCCAAATCGTATCGATCGCGGTGTTCGTCGTGGTCATGTTCGCCATCATGACGGAGAAGCTGCATCGCTCGCTTGCCGCCATCGTGGGCGCCATGCTGGTGCTGGCGCTGCACGTGCTGCCTTTCGACGCGGCCATGGAGCACATAGACTTCAACACGCTCGGCGTGCTCCTGGGCATGATGCTGTTCGTTTCGGTGGTGAAGCTCTCGGGCATGTTCGAGTTCCTGGCCATCAAGGCCGCGCGGCTCGCCAAGGGCGAGCCATGGAAGGTCATGCTGCTGTTCGTGCTGCTCACCGCCGTGCTGTCGGCGTTTTTGGACAACGTTACCACCGTGCTGCTCATCGGCCCCATGACGCTCACCGTGTGCAAGCTGCTCGACGTGAATCCCATACCGTTCTTCATGACCGAGATCCTCGCGTCGAACATCGGCGGCACCGCCACGCTTATCGGCGACCCGCCCAACATCATGATCGGCTCGGCGGCCGGGTTCACGTTCTTCGACTTCATCCTGTACGATGCACCGGCCGTCGTGGTCATCCTGGCTGCGGTGCTGGTGGTGTTCTACTTCCTGTACGGCCGGAAGATGCAGGTGAACGAGGAGCATCGCGCGCGCATCATGGAGCTGGACGAGCACGCCATGATCAAGAACAAGCGTCTGCTGAAGCAGAGCTACGTCATGATAGGCCTGGTAGTGGTGGGCTTCATGGCGCACGGCGCGCTGGGGCTGGAGTCGAGCGTCATCGCGCTCGGCGCAGCCGGCATCATCATGCTTATCTCGGGCGAGAGCATCGAGGAGGCGCTTGCGAACGTGGAGTGGACCACGCTCGCATTCTTCGCCGGCCTGTTCGTCATCGTGGGCGCCATGGCCGAGACGGGCGTCATCGAGATGCTGGCGCACGCGCTCATCGATGCGACGGGCGGCAACGTGTTCGTGACGATGCTCGTGCTGCTCATCGGCTCGGCCGTGATCTCCAGCTTCCTGGACAACATCCCGTTCGTGGCCACCATGATTCCCATTCTCTTGGCCATGGAGTCCTCCGGCATGGACGTGACGCCGCTGTGGTGGGCCGTGTCGCTGGGCGCCTGCCTGGGCGGCAACGGCACGCTCATCGGCGCAAGCGCCAACGTGGTGCTCTCCGACATCAGCAAGAAGAACGGCCACGAGATCACGTTCGTGCAGTTCCTGAAGACCGGCTTCCCCATCATGCTGCTGACCGTGGCTATTGCAGGACTGTACCTGGTGATGAGGTTCCCGCCGGCGTAAGGGCCGCGCACCGGAGGCGCGGGCGGCGTCACAGCGGCACGATGTCCTTGTGGAGGAAGCGGAGGCGGCCCTCCTGCTTCTCGATGTGGAAGTGGCCGCAGTACCAGCGGCGGTAGCGAAGGCGCTGCTCGATGCGTTGGAGCCAGTCCTCCATGGAGGTGTCCACGGTGGACTGGTTGATGGATGGCAGCAGAGCCTCCTGCGGGACGAACGCGGCGGGGCAGGTGTGGGAGAGCACCGTGTCGATGCACCAATGGCGGCGGTCGAGGACCTGCTCCACGTGCTCTTTCTCGGCTTCGGTGAGCTGCTCGTCGGGGAACCAGAGATGGCCGTTCGCCAGCCGGTGCCGCTTGTCCACGCTGTAGGCTCCGCCGATGGCGATGACGGAGCGGCCCTCGAGGTCGAACACGCTGCCGTCGCGCGCGAGCAGGAGGGTGGGATAGGCAGGGTCCACGTACGCCTCGCCGTCGCGCCACGGTTGCAAGCGGTAGTCAGCGAGCGTCGCCGGGTTGCGGTCGTGGTTGCCGCGGATGCAGAGGAAGGTGACGCCCGCCCGGGCGGCGCGGGTTTTCACGGCGTCGTCGCGCTCGTCGCCGAAGTAGTCGAACCCGGTGTCCCCTAGGCAGACGATCACATCGTCGGGGCCCAGGCTGTGCTCGCGCGCGAAAGCGCGGACGTGCCGGTAGCTGCCATGGGTGTCGCCCGTGACGTAGATCATGCGCAACCGCCAGGCATGACGAGCACGATCTTGCCGTCCTTGCCGCGCTCGGCGACGGCGCGATGGGCGTCGGCAGCCTCCTCCAAGGGGAACGAACGCGCGACGATCACCTGCATCCCGCCCTCCAACGCGGCGGACAGCGCGTGCATCGCCAGATCGAGCTCGTCGGGACACAGGTTGTTCACGCCCATACCGCGCACGTCGAGGTCGGCCTTCATGAGCGCGCGGGGATCGAAGTCGAGCGAGCCGCGGCTGCCCACGACCACGATACGCCCGCGCGTCGCTGCCACTTTCGCATCCTTCATGAGGTTGGCTTGCGCCGCCATGTCGATCACGACATCGACGCCGCGGCCCTGGGTGGCCGCGAGCATCTCATCCAAGTAACCCTCGGCGTGGTGGTCGAAGGCACGCCGGGCGCCGAGGCGCTCCACGAGCTGCCGGCCTCGGTCGTCGCCGGCCGTGCCGTACACGACGGCCCCGATGCGATGCGCAAGCTGCACCGCGAGGGTTCCCACTCCGCCGCTCGCACCGTGGACGAGCACCGTTTCGCCGGGACGCACCCGCGCGCGCACGAACAGCGCGTCGGCCGCAGCCAGCCCCGGGGTGCCGAGGCCCGCGCCCTGCTCGAACGGAACGGCGTCGGGAAGCGGGGCCACGGCGGAGGCGTCGCAGACGACGAACTCGGCATAGGTGCCGGTGCAGCGGCGGGCGCGTGCCGCCGCAACGAACACGCGCTCCCCCACGCGCGGAGCGCCCGAGGGGAGGTTCGCCCCGCACGCGTCGACGATGCCGGCGCCGTCGTTGCCTGGAACGTAGGGCAGCTCGGGGAGCTGGGCGTACTGGCCCGCGCGCAGATAGGTTTCCACCGGGTTGACGCCGGCGGCGCACAGGCGCACGCGCACCTCGCCCTCATGCGGCTCGGGCACGGGTATGCGCTGCTCCACCAACGCATCCGGCCCGCCGAACGCGCTCACCACGATCGCCTGCATGTCTGGCCCTGTGCTCGGTTTCGCCATCGGACCGCTCCTTCCGCCTTCGTTAAGACCTCTTTGCCGTTCGCAGCCCGATCGTAGCGCGGCATGCGCGCCCTTCTCCGCGTCGAGCGGCCGGCTTGCGAAGGTCGTTACCGGCCTGGCAGCGAGCCGGAACGCCTCGGCCGCGCCCTCTTGAGCCGCGTTCCTCGTATCAGCGTCCGGATGCGCACGAAGGCATGCGATGTTCCAAGATAAATTTGAGGATTGCTTGCAACGGCCTATTGCAGGTCGGAGCACCTTTCGGTATACTGCGTATTCGCGCTTCGCAAAGAAGCCGTGACGCCAACGTGGCTCAGCTGGTAGAGCAACGCACTCGTAATGCGTAGGTCAGCGGTTCGAATCCGCTCGTTGGCTCCAGAAAATGTGCAGGTCATCGGGGTAAAACCCGGTGACCTGTTTCTGTATCTGGGAGTGGAATTTTGCCGAACTTAACAATCCCGTGGAAAGTCGCCGAGCAAGGTTGGGGCGCCCTGCGCCGCTCGTGCGGATGTGGTACAATTGGGTTAATCGGTGCCCCGCCTTGCCGGGCAGCATCGGTTGCTTAGATTAAGCCGGGAACTTGTTCAGGGTCGCCCGGCTTTTTTGCGTCCAACACCGTTCGCCTTACTCCTTCCTCGCCAGGTCGGCGATGGCAACCATCAAAGCCAGCAATGCGCACACAGCGATCACGGTTTGGCTGTCCATGGCAAACACCCCCTCTCGGAGATGCCGCCCGGCAGGATGTGGCGAAGCACCGCGGCCATTATAGCGCGCCTCGCCACAACCTATCGCCCCAAGATCGGGCCACCAGCGGACACGCCTCCAGCGCGAATGCGGGCCAGTAAGATGAAAACCTTTCCCTACCGGCCAAGCGCCCCGGCCTGACCGCCGTGAGCGCCTTCCGAGCGCGTTGTGTACCAGGTCACAATAAGGTCACAACACACTTAAGAGCACACGTGCGAGAACTGCGAGAGGCCCAAGGATTCCCGCAGAAGAAATTCGCGCTCATGGTCGGCACGGCTCAGTCGTACTTGAGCGATATCGAGGCGGGACGCGTCAACGTGGGATTCGACTTGCTGTGTCGCATTGCCGAAGGCCTCGATGTGTCGCTCGGCGCTTTGGGCGATAGAGACCCGGACAAATGGCAGGAGCGCGCTAAGTCTAAGTAGCCTATCCGGCGAGCATGGCCCGCCGGATCATTATCCCGTTACCTCTTTCTGCCGAGATAGAACACGTAGCCGTAGTGTTGCTTGTACTCCTGGTAGAGCTCGACCTCATGGCGGTTGTCGACGACGAAGGCCTCCACGGTCTCGTTGCCGGGGTATTTCCGCAGCAGGCCTTCGAGCGCCGCTTCGCGCGGGGTGAAGTACTCGTCCGTCCAGCATGTCTCCGGCAGGGCAAACGCGGCGACGAACTGGTAGCCGCATCGCTGGAGCGCCTCGATGTTGCTGGCCACCGAATCCAACCTGCTCCCGGCGTCGGTCCAAAACCGCTCGATGACGGTGGGGCGCTCGTCCGTGAGCCAGGAGGGACAGGTGACAGCAACATAGCCTCCCTGTCTGAGGAAGCCGCGCCAATACGCCAGACCCTTCTCGAAACCTATGTTGTCGATAGCACCTTCCGACCAGATCAGGTCAAGCGACTCCCTCTGGAATGGCAGGTCGTCCATCGAGCCGACGACGCCCCGCACCCGGTCGGCGACACCTTGCTCGCAAGCCTGCCCGTTCAGGACGTCGACGAAGGCTGGAAACAAGTCCAGGCCGACAACCGACCCCTTCAGGTGCTGCGCGAGCAGCAGCGTCTGGGCCCCGGTGCCGCAGCCCAAATCAGCCGCGTTTGCAATAAGGTCGAGATCGCCGAGGAAGGCGAGAGCCCTGCCCGTCTCCTCGGCGCAGCCGGGGCCCTGCCTCTCCAGCCCGGCGTGCGCTTCCACCAGCAGGTCGATCGGGGACGGCTGCTTGCTCTCCATGTTGACCGCCTTTCTTCACGTCGGGAACAACCCGATTGCCGGCCGGCTTTCACCCGCCGGCAGCATGCTCTTCGAAAGCGGCGGCCTCCGAACCTGCCGCCGCAACCTACCTTACCACAGGCGTTCCTGGCGGAGCCTCCCGCAGCGAGGGCTTTCCCTTCCGTAACCTGCCTGCGTGCAAGCTGCGCTACCTCCGATGACCGTGATGGTGCTTGCGGGAACGCAGCGTGCTCGCGGCAATAGCCAAGGCGGCAACGGTCACGACCGCGAGGGAGCCGATACCCGCCTGCAAGTTCGCCAGATGAAGCGCGGGCACTCCCTGAAGGATGCCCAGCGTGTAGGGCATGAGCCAGAACAGCCAGACCACGATGCTGAACGTATGGAACCGCTGCTTTGCCCGCTCGCTGCCCCTCAGATAGGTGAAGGTAGCCCAGGTGGCATGAGCCGCCATGAGCACGATGGCCAGCACGCCGGAGGCGGCGTGCATTCCCAGCGCGGCATTTCCGCCGCTTTGGGCCATGAGCGTCATGATGGTGGTGCCCGTGGTGTCGAAGACGAAGCCCGTCCAGAACAGCACGAGGTTGCGCTTCGTCAGCGAGTGGCGTCGCTCGTCGAAGACACCGATAGTGTAGAACACGAGGGCAAGGCTGATAGTGGTTGTCGCCAAGATAAGTTGTAATGACATGGCACGCTCCCTTTCTCCAAAATGAACAACGTTCATATTTCTGAACGACGTTCATTATAGACAGGAGAACGGGAAATGCAAGTATTTATGAACGTTGTTCACTATTGCCGCCGTCCAACGCCTCTTGCGGTCATCGCTTCGCGAACGGGGGCGTGACGGCTTCGCGACTGCGGCGGAGGCGATGCTATCATCGTCGCTCCCCGATGCCGATGCGAGGAGCGTGCATGAGACCGTACTACGAAGGCTGGTACATGAAGCAGCAGCAGGGCGGCGACATCCTGGCCGTCATACCCGGCCGCGCCCAGGACGAGGCGTTCATCCAGGTGGTCACGGCGGACGGCGCCCATTACCTCCCCTTCCCGCTGGAGGACTTCCGCCAGACGGGAACCCGCAGCATGCGCGTGGGCCGCAGCCTGTTCTCGCCCATCGGCATGATGCTGGACGTGCAGGCGCCCGGCCTGGAGCTGGTCGGGCGCCTGCGCTACCGCGAGCTCACGCCGCTGCGCTCCGACATCATGGGACCGTTCGCCTACCTGCCCATGGAAACGAAGCACACGGTGTTCAGCATGCGCCACCGCGTGGACGGGGAAGTGGAGCTGAACGGCCGCACGCTGCGCTTCGAGAACGCCAAGGGCTACATGGAAGGCGACCGCGGGCACAGCTTCCCCCGCGGCTACACCTGGATACAGAGCACCGACTTCGGCTGCGCGGCATCCGTCATGCTCGCCCTGGCCGAGATCCCGCTCGCCGGCCTGCGCTTCACCGGCTGCATCGGCGTGGTGTGGATTGCGGGCGTGGAGCACCGCTTCGCCACGTACCGCGGGGTGCGCATCCGCGAGGCCAGCGACACGGCCGTGGAGGTGCGGCAGGGCGACATGACGCTCCGGGTGGAACTGCCGGAGGCGGGCGGCCACCGCCTGCAGGCGCCTGCGCAGGGCTCCATGGCGCGCCCGATCCGCGAGAGCCCCGCCGTGCCCGCGCGCTTCCGCTTCGTGAAGGGCGGCCGCACGCTCCTGGACAGCCCCGATGCCTGCACGAGCTTCGAGTTGGTGGCGCCGTAGCCATCGTTCTGCGCGAACAGGAGCCCCGTCGAAGCCTCGCGCACCGTGCCCGACGCGCGCGGCTCCCCAAAGGCGTCGGCCCGGCAAACTTGTGGGCAGCTTATGGGGAAGCGGCCCCAGCCCCCTCCCCTTTGTAAGATTCTCGCAAAATCCCCCGGTCCTTCGACCCCTGCCCGCTATCCTGCACCAGACGCAGCGATCGCGTTGCGCCGCCACGCCGCGGCGCCCACGACACGGCGCGAAAGGCCCCTTATGCGCAAGGCGAAAGAGCTCCTCATCAACTTCATCCGCGGGTTCTGCATGGCACTGGCCGACAGCGTGCCCGGCGTGTCGGGCGGCACCGTCGCGTTCCTGCTGGGATTCTACGACCGCTTCATCGGCTCGCTCGACGACCTGTTCCACGGCAAGGGGCCGGCGAAGGTCGCGGCGCTCTCCTTCCTGGTAAAGCTGGCGTTCGGCTGGATCATCGGGTTCGGCCTGTCGGCGGCGGCCCTGACCAGCTTCTTCGACTCGCACATCTACGAGGTCAGCTCGCTGTTCATGGGATTCATCGTGTTCGCCATCCCCATCGTGGCGCTGGAGGAGAAGCGGGTGCTGAAGGGCCGCGCGCGCAACCTGGCGTTCGCGGTGCTGGGCGCGGCCCTCGTCGTGGCCGTCACGCTGCTGAACCCCACGGCGGGCAGCGGCATGAGCGTGGCGGTTGAGCATCTTGATGCAGGACTCGCCGTTTACGTGTTCTTCGCAGCCATGGTGGCCATCACCGCCATGGTGCTGCCGGGCATCTCCGGCTCCACGCTGCTGCTGATATTCGGCCTGTACGTTCCCATCATGGGGGCGGTGCGTGCCGTGATGGGCCTCGATATGGCGTACCTGCCCATCCTTCTGGTGTTCGCCGCAGGCGTGGCCGCAGGCGTGCTGGTGTTCGTGCGCCTCATCCGGCGCTGCCTGGAGCGGTTCCGCTCGCAGACCGTGTACGCCATCCTCGGCATGATGGCGGGGTCGCTGTATTCCATCACGCAGGGACCCCTCACGCTGGCGGTGCCGCAGCCGGCCATGGAGCTGGCGACGTTCAGCCCGCTGTTCTTCGCGGCGGGCGGCCTGGTGGTGGGCGGCCTGCAGCTGATGCGCAGGCAGCTGGAGGACCCGGCCGATGCCGGGGACACGGCTCCGGAAACGAAACCGTCCGAATGCGAGCCGAACCGCCAGCCCGACCTTCCTTAAGGCGGATTGGCAGTGTAGGATAGGGGCAACGCTCTCCCTCTGGGAAGGAATGCCCATGAACACGCCGCCGCTCAGCCTGCTCGGCCGCCTTGGCCGCATCGGGCGGGTAGCCCTTGTCCTCGCGTTCGCCTGTGCGCTGATACCGCTCACCGCCCATGCGGAGCCCGCAGTGTCCACGAAGCACCCTGCCGGCACCATGGTGCAAACGGAGCGGGGACCTGCGTTCATCCCGTTCGACGGAGCGGCGTACAACGCGAGCGAGGGTGCCGCGACGTTCGCCGCGCTACCGGAGAAGTACGACCTTCGCAACGTGGACGGCGCCTCGTTCGTCACGAGCGTGAAGAACCAGGGCGTTTACGGCGACTGCTGGGCATTCGGCACGCTGTCGTCGCTTGAATCGAACTTGCTCAAAACGGGCAAGGCCGCAAACGTCGACCTTTCCGAGCGCCATCTTGCCTGGTTCACCTACAACGGCACGGATATGAGCGACGATGCGAGCCTGTGGGCGGGCAAGGACACGTTCCTCGTCGACGAAGGCAAGGACGCCTACACGCAGGGTGGCGGGCGATTCAAGGCAGCAGCCACGCTCATGCGCGGGTATGGCGCCGTCGAAGAGGCAGCCGCCCCGCATCAGGCGGATGAAGGCATGGGGGCCGTCGACGACGGCTTGCGCACGCGCTCGGACGTGCGGGCCCAAAACATCTCCTTCCTGCCGGAGGTCAACGTCTTCACCCGTATCGGGACAACCGAAGCTTACAACTACACGCGTGACGCATCCGCCGTCGACGCCGTCAAGGCCGCTCTCATGGAGCGCGGCGCCGTGGATGCGGCATACTACACCCACTATCAAGGCGACAAGTCAACCTACTACTGGAACTGCGAGGAGAGCGCGTATTACTGCGCATATGAATACGATCAATACGAAACAGCCACGCAAGTGTCGAACCACGAGGTGTCCATCGTCGGCTGGGACGATACCTTCGAGAAGGAGAAGTTCCCAACGACCATCTCCCTCCCCTTCGGCGACTACCAGTACCAAGAGCCGCCTGCGGGCGACGGCGCATGGATCGTCAAGAACAGCTGGGCGGACGACTGGGGCGACGGGGGCTACTTCTACCTGTCCTACTACGACACCACCTTGTGCGATTTCACGTCCTACGAGGCCGAGGACGCGACGTACGCGGCAGGGAGCGCCGACCACGCCTACGACGGCATCTACCAGTACGACGGCGCGGGCATGGGCGACGGATGGTGGCAC
>OLPA01002014.1_pt1 | contig 15856 bp, 18 predicted proteins | sample 1672811 | NCBI WGS metagenome assembly OLPA01 (sample SAMEA3136726, study PRJEB25190) | human gut metagenome | biome: human gut; feature: human-associated habitat; material: faeces | place: Austria | collected 2013
AACGCAGTGGACTGCGAAAGAATTACATCTTGGAGATGATCTCCACGATCTCCGCGCCGATGCGCTTCTGCGCCTCGACGGTCTGCGCACCGATGTGCGGCGTGCAGGAAACCATCGGGTGAGAATAGAGGTCGTGATTCTTGGACGGCTCCTCGGCCCAGACGTCGAGACCGGCAGCGCGAACCTTGCCGGAGTTGAGCGCCTCAAGCAGCGCCTTCTCGTCGACGTTGCCGCCGCGGGAGGAGTTGATGATGCAAACGCCGTCCTTCATCTTGGCGATGGTGTCGGCATTGACCAGCGGGCCGCCGGGGAGGGCGGGAGCGTGCAGGGAGATGAAGTCAGACTTCTCGAGCAGCTCGTCGAGCGTCACGTAGGGGATACCGGTGGCCTCGTCCGTACCGGAGGTGCGGGAGGAACGGGTGGCGACGACGTTCATGCCGATGGCCTTGGCCATCACGCCGAGGTGAGCGCCGATGCGGCCGAAGCCGATGATACCGAGCGTCTTGCCCTGGAGCTCGATGCCCTTGGAGTAGGCCTTCTTGTCCCAGATGTCGTTGCGCATGGCAGCGCCGGCGATGGAGATGAAGCGGGCGCAGGCGAACATGTGAGCGAGCGCGCACTCAGCAACGGACTGGCTGGAAGCGTTGGGGGTGTTGCGCACCATGATGCCGTTCTCCTCGGCGTACTTGACGTCGATGTTGTCAACGCCGACGCCGCCGCGGATGATGAGCTTGAGGTTGCTGCCCTTGGCCTCGTCGATGTGGGGAGCGCGAACCTTGGTCTTGGAGCGAACGACAACCACGTCGAAGCCGCGCAGTGCCTTGCCGAGCTCTTCGCTCTCGTAGAACTGCTCAACGACCTCGTGGCCCTGAGCCTTCAGCTCGGCCATCGCGGTCTTATCCATACCGTCGGTAACAAGAATACGCATAGTAACTTTCTCCTTGTAAAATGATAATGTTGATGATAAGGAAAGGGGGAACAAAGTCCCCCTTTTCAGTTTTTTAATTACTTGGTGTGCTCGGCCTCGAACTTGGTCAGGAACTCGACGAGAGCCTTCGCGCCCTCGATGGGCATGGCGTTGTAAACGCTGGCGCGCAGACCGCCGACGCTCTTGTGGCCCTTGAGGTTGTCGTAACCGGCAGCCTTGGTGGCGGCGATGACCTCGGCATCGAGCTCAGCAGACTCGGTGACGAAGGGGATGTTCATGAGAGAACGGAACTCGGGCTCGACGGTGCCGTTGAACATCTTGGAGGAATCAAGGAAGTCGTAGATGACCTTGGCCTTCTCGACGTTGCGCTTGTGCATCTCTTCGAGACCGCCGATGCTCTTGAGGTACTTGAAGACCTTACCGCAGCAGTAGATCGCCCAGCAGTTGGGGGTGTTGTACATGGAGTCGTTCTTGGCGTGGGTGTCATAGCGCATGTAGATGGGCATCTTGGGATCGAGATCCTCGCGGATGAGATCCTCGCGGATGATGGCGATGACCATACCGGCAGGGCCGACGTTCTTCTGGACGCCTGCGTAGATCATGCCGTAGTCGCTGACGTTGCAGGGCTGGGAGAGGAACATGGAGCTCTGGTCGGAAACGAGGACGTGGCCCTTGGTGTTGGGCAGCTTCTGCCAGGTCACACCGTGGATGGTCTCGTTCTCGCAGATGTAGACATAGTCGGTATCCTCGGGGATGTCGAGGTCGGAGCAATCGGGGATGTAGCTGTAGTTCTTGTCCTTGGAGGAAGCGGCGACGATGACTTCGCCGTACTTCTTGGCCTCAGCGATGGCCTTCTTGGACCAGGCGCCGGTCTCGATGTAGACGGCCTTGCCGTTCTTCATCAGGTTCCAGGCCACGGCGGCGAACTGCAGGGTGGCGCCGCCCTGAATGAACAGAACCTTGTAGTTGTCGGGAATGTTCATCAGGTCGCGCAGGTCGGCCTCGGCCTCGTCGATGATCTGCTGGAAGACCTTGGAGCGATGGCTCATCTCCATGACGCACATGCCGCTGCCGCGGTAGTTCATCATCTCGTCACGGATCTCCTCCAGAACGGGTTCCGGCATCATGGCGGGGCCGGCGGAGAAGTTAAAAGTGCGGTTATACTTCATTTGATGGTACCTCCTGTTTGTGTATTATGGTAGGGGTATATGGCTCATACAGATATAGTATAGAACATTCTGTCGGCAGAATCAACCATAAAAATCAACAAATTGTAAGATTATCTAAAAAATTTTTAGATGAGCCGAAAAAGAGAGAGAAAACGGGGGCTTGTGGGGCGGAAGGGGCGGTGTTACGGAGGGTAACGGGAATGATACGGCGCGGCGCTTGCGCAGGGGGCGGCGGTGGGCTATACTGAGGGTGAACCAAAAAACGAGAGGAAGGTGCGAAGCGATGACGTTCGGAGAAAAGCTGAAAAAGGCACGGGTGGAGGCGGGCTACACACAGGAGGAGCTTGCGGGCATTCTGTCGGTGTCGCGGTCGGCCGTGGCCAAGTGGGAGAGCGGACGGGGAATGCCGGACGTGGCGAACCTGAAGACTATGGCAAAGCTGCTGCACACCAGCGTGGACGAGCTGCTGGAGGACGGGGCGGAGATGGATCTCTCCGTGACGAAAAAGGCCATTGACTTGGAAAAATACGGCGACGCTGGCAAGCTCTCGCGGCTGAAAAAGATAGAGAGCAAGGAAAAGCTCCTGCGGGAGGAGTATCCGGCGGCGGAGATCGTCCGGCTGACGGTGACGAAGATCAAAAACACCCGAGCGGAGGCTGCGGCGGACGGCGCCATCGGGTGGCTGGCGCTGCTTTTGGGCGGGCTGCCGCTGTTCGGCACGCAGGAGTTCGGAAAGACGGTGAACAGTCTGGATCGGCAATACTATTTAATAAATGAAGACGGGCGGCAGTATTTCGTGCTGGTGACGGACGAACATCTGCTGAGCAGAGCCATGGCCGAGCCTATCCGGCAGAAGAAATTCTGCGTGGGGGACAGGGAGTTCATGACCGTGGGGCTGGTGCCGTAAGGCGGCCTTGCGGGGAGTGGGAATGTATGGTAGAGTGGGAAAACGGAGAAACATAACACCCGAGAGCAAGCAAAGTCAAGAATAGACGGCTGCCTTTTGGTAGACTGAGGGCACAGAAGGGACGTGAGAAAATGAACTGGATACAGGGCTTGCAGAGAGCCACCGACTATGTGGAGGCCAACCTCGCCGGCGAGATCGACATGGAGGAGGCGGCAAAGCAGGCGTATGCCTCGCCGTTTCACTTTCAGCGGGTGTTCGGCATTCTGTGCGGCTATTCTCTGGGCGACTACATCCGCATGCGCCGGCTCTCGCTGGCGGGAGAGGAGCTGGCGGGAGGCGGCGCGCGGGTCATTGACGTGGCGCTGAAGTACGGCTACGACACGCCGGAGAGCTTTTCCCGAGCCTTTACCCGATTCCACGGCATTGCCCCCAGCGAGGCTAAGCGCGGCGGACGGGTCAAGAGCTTTACGCCCCTGTCTGTGAAACTTACCTTAACAGGAGGCAGCAAAATGGAGTACAGGATCGAAAAAAGAGATGCTTTTCAGGTGGTGTGCCGGAGAAAGCGGGTGGCAAAGCCCCAGGCGGCCAACGCCACCGCCGACATCACCGCCATGTGGCAGGCGTGCGGCGCCGACGGCACCATGGAAAAACTTCTGGCCTGCATGCCCGAAAAGCCGGTGATGAAGGGGCTGCTGGGCATCTGCTTCTCCGCGGAGCTGGACGGGGCGCAGTTCCCCTACGGCATCGGCGTGGAGTACGACGGGCGGAAGATCAGCGGAGATCTGGAAGTGGTCACCATTCCGGCCAACACCTATGCGGTGTTCACCAGCCGCGGAAAGATGCCGGAGGCATTTATTGAAACCTATCACCGGATCGTGACGGAGTTCTTCCCCCAGAGCGCGCAGTATGAGTATGCGGAAAACGTGGAGTTCGAGGTGTACTCGTCTGCGGACATTTCCGACCCGAACTACCGGTGCGAGATCTGGATCGCCGTGAAGGAAAAGGCGGAGTGACGGACGAAGGGCGTTACAATCCAAAAGCGGGCTTTGCTGCGGCAGAGCCTGCTTTTTTGTGCAATTATGACAGAGAGCGACACCGGTTGACACCGGAGGATAAAGGTGATATAAATTGAGAGGAAATTAACCGGAAAGGACGGCGGCGGACGATGGAGCGGCTGAAAAAATTCATGACCCATATGGGCGCCTATCCGGCGGCACTGGTCAAGTGGATGACGGTGGGCGGCCTTATCGGCGGCGTCGGCGGCGTGATCGGGTCGCTGTTCCACATCGGCGTGAACTATGCCACCCAAGCCCGAGGGGAGCACCCGTGGATCCTGTACCTGCTGCCGGTGCTGGGGCTGCTCATTGCGGGGCTGTACCGCCTCACCAAAGTGGAGGGCAAGGACACCAACGCCGTCATCGAGTCCGTGCATTTCGGCAAAAACGTGCCGGTGCTGCTGGTGCCGGTGATCTTTATCTCCACGGTGCTGACCCATCTGGGCGGCGGCAGCGCAGGCCGAGAGGGCGCGGCGCTGCAAATCGGCGGGGGCATCGGCCACGCCACGGGGCGGCTGCTGCATCTGGGGCAGAAGGATCTGCCGCTGGCAACGCTGTGCGGCATGAGCGCCGTGTTCTCGGCGCTGTTCGGAACGCCTTTGACGGCGGCTGTCTTCGCCATGGAGGTCATCAGCGTGGGCGTATTCTATTACGCCGGTCTGCTGCCGTGCTTGACGGCGGCGCTGGTGGGGTATCTGGTGAGTCTGCTCATGGGCGTGCCGCCTACCCGATTCACCGTGGCCGACCCGGGCATGGACGCGTGGACCATGCTGCTGGTGGTGGTGCTGGCGGTGGGCTGCGCCTTGGTGAGCATTCTGTTCTGCCGCGGGATGCAGGAAACGGGACGTCTGGCGGCGAGGCTGCTGCCGAATCCCTTTTTGCGGGTGTTCGTGGGCGGCGCGCTGGTGATCGGGCTGACGCTGCTGGTTGGCAATACCGACTATAACGGCGCCGGCATGGAGGTGGTGCAGCGAGCCATAGGCGGGGAGGCCGTCGGCTGGGCGTGGCTGCTGAAGCTGCTGTTCACCGCCGTGACCATCGGGTTCGGCTTCAAGGGCGGCGAGGTGGTGCCGTCGTTCTTCGTGGGCGCCTGCTTCGGGTGCGTGTTCGGCGGGCTTATCGGTCTGCCGGCGGGCTTCAGCGCGGCCATCGGGCTGGTAGCGGTGTTCTGCGGGGCGGTGAACTGCCCCATCGCGTCGGTGTTTTTGAGCATCGAGCTGTTCGGCACCGGCGACCTGCTGTACTTTGCCATGGCCTGCGCCATCAGCTATCTGCTCTCCGGCTACTGCGGCCTTTACAGCAGCCAGACTATCCTCTACTCCAAGATGCGGGCGGAGTTTATCAACATCCATACCAATGAAAACGAGGACAGGCACGGGTAAAAAGAACTGGCGAAAAAACTTCGTTTTTTCTGCCAAAAGACTTGCAGGCTACTGCGCGCATAATTTTGAGCCGCAGGCTCAAAATTCCACACTTGCAGCCTGAGAGGTATTTTTCACCACGCACATGTCGCGGTGAAAAATGATTTGAATTTTTTGCGCCTGCGGGCGGCAAACTCTGCGAGGCTTTTTTGGATAAATAACTACCTCTCCGGTCATACTGAAAAAAGTATGGTTGGGGAGGTATTTTTTTATGGACTTGCTGCGGGTGGCCGTGACGTCGCTTGTATCGCTGGCGGCGCTGTTTCTGCTGACAAAGCTCATGGGCAACAAGCAGGTGTCGCAGATGAATCTGTTTGACTATATCATCGGCATCACCATCGGCTCCATTGCCGCCGAAATGGCCACGGAGCTGGACACGCCGGAAAACTCGCTGCTGGCCATGGCGGTATATGCCGTGGTGGCAGTGTGCATTTCCCTTTTGACCAACAAATCGCTGGCGGCGCGACGGATCATGACGGGCAAGCCTCTGGTGCTCATGGACGGCGGGATCATCTATCGGGAGAACCTGAAAAAGGCAAAGATGGATCTGGGGGAGTTTCTCATGTACTGCCGCATCGGGGGGTATTTTGACCTGAGCCAGATCCAGACGGCGCTGCTGGAGCACAACGGCACGGTGACGTTCCTGCCGGTGGAAATGCAGCGGCCGGCCACGCCGGCGGACTTTTCCCTGCAGCCGGATCAGACCATGCTGCAAACGCCGGTGATACTGGACGGCGAGGTGCTGCCGGCAAATCTGCAGCGGGCGGGAAAGGACGTGACCTGGCTCATGCGGCAGATCCGGCAGCAGGGGTATAAGGAGGCCGAGGAGGTGTTTCTGGCCATGGCGGACGGCAACCAGCTGACGCTTTTCCCCATGGAGAGCAAGAAACGCCCCACGGATCTGACGGACAAATAAAAATTATAATCATTTATAATAAATAAGAAAAAAGCGGGGGCATCGGCCTCCGCTTTTTGGCGGTATGATGGGGGGCGGGGGAGGAAACGCGGGCGATCCCGTGGAGAGCAGGGGCGCGGATTGCCGCACCGGTGTGCGCACCCCGCCCTACGGTATGAATTGAAAGTGCGATGCGCAGGGGCGGGGTTCTACCCCGCCCCTGCGCATAATAGGATGATTTTCATAAAAAATGTCATTCCGAGGAGCGAAGCAACGTGGGAATCCGTATTCTCCTTACGGCAGGGGGCGATGCGGGGGTATTACGGATTGCCGCACCGGTGACGCCGGTCACCGGCTCGCAATGACAGGTTTTTTGAGGGCAAGGCCGTTGTCGGGCGGGGCGTCGGGGACGCCGACCCCTACACAGGAATTGGGGGCGCGGCGGTGCGGATCGGGGAAGGTCAGAGGAGCTTTCCGGCCAGACGGCCGCTGGACCACGCCCACTGGAGGTTGTAGCCGCCGCAGTCGCCGTCTATGTCCAGCAGCTCGCCGCAGGCGTACAGCCCCGACACAAGGCGGCTTTGCAGGGTGTGGGGGTCGAACTCGGCGGTGTCCAGCCCGCCGGCGGTGACCTGCGCTTGATCGAAGCCGCAGGTGCCGGTGACGGGGAGAGGGAAGTTTTTACATTGGGCGGCCAAGGCGGCCAGATCGGCTGCTTGCAGGCTGCCGAGAGGCGCGGCGGGGGAGAGGCCGGCGGCTTTCACCACCACCTGCCCCAAGCGGCTGTGGAGCACACCGGCAAAGATGCAGCCGGCGGTCTGCTCACTGTCTGTGCAGCCCGCCTTGCTCCGGCAGCGGCGAGCGAGATGGGCGCATATCGCCTCACGGCTCTTTTCCGCCCATAGATCCAGATGCAGCGTCAGTCCTTCGCCGCCGGCGGCATATCGGGAAATTTCAAACACGGCGGGGCCGCTGACGCCGTACTCTGTGAACAGGATCTCGCCTTCGTTTCCGGCCAGAACCGTTTTTCCGCGGCACAGGCGCAGATGCGCGTCGGTTTTCACGCCCTTGAGGGAGCGGGGGTAGGTGGGGTCGGTCTTGATCTGCACCAGAGAGGGGTACAGAGCCGTGCGGTGGTGCCCCAGCGCTTTGGCCAGCTTGTAGCCGTCCAGCACGCCGCCCACCTTGCTGCCCGCAGCGCCGCCGCAGGCCAGTATTACCTTATTAATATCGCTGCGCTTTTCGCCGGAGGTGAAGGTGACGGAGAAGGTGCTGCCCTTTTTCCGGAGGTCCGCCACGCCGTCGCCGGACAGCAGGTGCAGGCGGGGGTGCTCCAGCGCGTAACGCAGCACGTCCAGCACGGAGTTGGCCGTGTTGGAGCGGGGGTAAATTTTGCCGTCCGGCTCGGTGACGGTTTCCAGACCCAAGTCCGAGAAAAACGCGAGGGTGTCCGCCACGGAAAACTGCTCCAGGGCATAGCGGCAGAAATCCGGCTGCCGGCCGTGATAATGGGCGGGGCTGGCATGGCGGTTGGAGAGGTTGCAGCGGCCGTTGCCGGTGGACAGGAGCTTACGGCCTACGCGCGCCTGCCGCTCGGAGAGGAGGACGGTGTTGTTGGGGCCTTCCAGCGCTGTCAGCGCCGCCAGCATGCCCGCAGCGCCGCCGCCGATGATGAGAACGGTCTGGCTCATGGCTCCGCCTCCAGTCTGCGGCGGGTGAGATAGCCCTCCAGCATGAGGCTGGCGGCTACGGCGTCCACGATCTTCTTGCGCTGCTTGCCGTTTTTGCCGCCTGCAAACAAAATGGCGTGGGCTTCCACGGTGCTGCGGCGCTCGTCCCACAAAATCAGGGGCAGGCCGGTGGCCTCCTTGAGAATTTCGCCAAGGGCGGCGCATTTTTCCGCGCGGGAGCCCAGAGTGCCGTCCATATTCTTGGGGTAGCCCAGCACCAGGCGCTCCACGCCGTGCTCGGCGATGAGGGCTTGAATCTGCGCGACGACCTCCTCCTGCCGGCGGGTGTTGATGACAGTGGTGTAGCCGGCAAGAGTTTCCAGACGGTCGGAGATGGCGATGCCGGTGTGGGCGTCGCCATAGTCAATGGCCATGATCTTCATAGGTAATATCCTTTCAAAAGCCGCTGGGCGGCCGCTTTTTTGCTGTCATTTTATTCATCATACCACGCATTGCGGGGTGGTGGCAATATTCGTGTAAAAAAATACAAAATTTTTGAAAAAACAGGTTGACCGCTTGCCAAAACAGTGATAGAATAGGCAGTACCTGTGAGTGGGTGCTTTTCTTTTTGCGCACTTTTCGCTTCGGTGGGCGGAGAAAAACTGCGGAGCAGGGAGGCAAACGGCTGACCCCGAGCTGTCGGGCAGCCCAATCTAATAAGGAGGTGCCGTTAGATGCGCGTGAAGATTACTTTGAGATGCAACGAGTGCAAGCAGAGAAACTACAACACGATGAAGAACAAGAAGAACAGTCCTGATCGTCTTGAGATGAACAAGTATTGCCCCTTCTGCAGAAAGCATACGGTTCACACCGAAACCAAGTGATTGGATGAAAGGAAAGGTTGTGTAACGATGGCAGAGGTTAACAAGAAAGATCGCGGCAAGTGGTTCCGTGAGATGAGAAGCGAACTGAAAAAGGTCGTTTGGCCCGATGGCAAGACGACGGCGAAGAACACCGGCACGGTGATCCTGTGCTCCCTGGGCGTGGGCGTGTTTATCTGGGTGTTCGACGCAGTGGCCGTTTTGGCGGTGCAGGCTCTGATCAGCCTCTTTGGCGCCTAAGGAGCAGAGCATGGCTGATAACGCAAAATGGTATGTTCTTCACACCTACTCCGGCTATGAAAACGCCGTGAAGGCCGCCATTGAGAAATCCGTGGCGAACCGCGGCCTGGAGGACATGGTCCAGAAGATGGAGATCCCCATGGAGACCGTGACGGAGGTCACGGAGGCGGGCGTCATGAAGGAAGTGGAGCGGAAGGTATTTCCCGGGTATGTGCTCATTAAAATGGTGCTGACCGACGATACCTGGCATCTGGTCCGCAACATTCGCGGCGTTACCGGTTTCGTGGGCGAGGCCAACAAGGCCATTCCGCTGACGGAGGAAGAAGTGGCCGCATTGGGCGTGGAGAAGCACGAGATCGTGGTGCTGTACCATGTGGGCGATACCGTGAAGATCACGGAGGGCCCCCTGGCCAGCTTCACCGGTACCGTGGAGGAGATCGAACCTGAGAAGAACAAGGTTCGGGTGGTGGTCTCCATGTTCGGCAGAGAGACCCCTGTGGAGCTGGAGCTTGACCAGGTGGAAGTCCTGCCCTGAGGCGCGGCAGTATCTGCGCGGAAAGGCCGGAGCGAAACCACTCCGGCACAAGTGGGAGAGGCGCTTGCGCGTCTCGCCAAGAGCGGGTTCGGCATTGGGTCGACCGCTACCACATTATAAAAAAGGAGGTGCCTGTTATGGCACAGAAAGTCGTTGGTTATGTTAAGCTGCAGATCCCTGCAGGTAAAGCAACTCCCGCACCCCCCGTTGGCCCCGCTCTGGGTCAGCACGGCGTGAACATCGCCGCTTTCACCAAGGAGTTCAATGAGCGGACGAAGAACGATATGGGTCTTATCATTCCCGTGGTCATCACGGTGTATGCCGATCGTTCCTTCTCCTTCATTACGAAGACTCCCCCCGCAGCCGTCCTCATCAAGAAGGAGTGCAACATTGAGTCCGGTTCCGGCGTTCCCAACAAGGAGAAGGTCGCTACCATTTCCAAGGCCTCCATTCAGAAGATCGCTGAGCTGAAGATGCGTGATCTGAACGCTGCTTCTCTGGAAGCCGCCATGAGCATGATCGCTGGTACCGCACGCTCCATGGGCGTTGTCGTCGGTGAATAAGGAGGGTGTAAGGTATGTTTAGAGGTAAGAAATATCAGGAGAGCGCCAAGCAGATCGACAAGGCCGCTCTGTACGATCCCAAGGAAGGTCTGGAGCTGATCTGCAAGACCGCTTCCGCTAAGTTTGATGAGACCGTCGAGCTTCATGTGAAGCTGGGCGTTGACTCCCGCCACGCTGACCAGCAGGTCCGCGGCGCCATCGTGCTGCCCAACGGCACCGGCAAGTCCGTGCGCGTGCTGGTGTTCGCCAAGGGCGACAAGGCCGAGGCTGCCAAGGCCGCCGGCGCCGACTATGTGGGCGACATGGATCTGGTGGAAAAGATCCAGAAGGAAAACTGGTTCGACTTTGACGTGGTGGTCGCCACTCCCGACATGATGGGCGTGGTGGGTCGTCTGGGTAAGGTGCTTGGCCCCAAGGGTCTGATGCCTTCTCCCAAGTCCGGCACTGTGACCCCCGACGCCGCCAAGGCTGTCACCGAGGCTAAGGCCGGTAAGGTGGAGTATCGTCTGGACAAGACCAACATCATTCACTGCCCCATCGGCAAGGTCTCCTTCGGCGCGGACAAGCTCTTTGAGAACTACAGCGCTCTCATCGGCGCCATCATCAAGGCCAAGCCCGCCGCTGCCAAGGGTCAGTATATCAAGTCCTGCGTGGCCGCGTCCACCATGGGCCCCGGCGTGAAGATGAACGCCAACAAGCAGCTGTAATTTTCGCAGCACAAAAGATATTTGAGGCTTGACAAAAATGCGAGCCTTGGATATAATATATGATGCGTTCCAAAGACAGCAGGTGGACTTGTCCGTAAGTCCTGCCGAGGATGGCAAATCAGATATGATTGCTTTACCCCGTCCTTGTGTCTTTCGGCACAGGGACGGGTTTCCTTTTTTGAACGCACCGACAATTCTCATGGAGGTGAAATCAAAGAATGCCCAACGCAAAAGTTCTGTCTGAAAAGCAGGCAATCGTGGCCACCCTGACCGAGAAGATCCAGAATTCCGGCGCCGGCGTCATCGTGGACTACAAGGGCATCACCGTGGCAGAGGATACTGCTCTGCGCGCTGAGTGCCGCAAAAACGATGTGGAGTATTCCGTCATCAAGAACACCCTGCTGCGCTTTGCATTCAACAACTGCGGTCTGAACGAACTGGACGAGCAGCTCAACGGCACCACTTCTCTGGCCATCGCCGCTGACCCTGTGGCTCCCGCTCGCGTGATTGCTGAGTTTGCAAAGAAGCTCAATGGCCGGTTCGAGATCAAGGGCGGCTTCCTGGAAGGCAAAGTTGTCCCCATGGAGACCGTGAATGCTCTGGCATCCATCCCCGCGCTGCCCGACGAGCGCCGCGTGCGTTATATGCAGCAGTACGGGCTGACCGCCTATGCGGCCGAACAGCTCACCGCCGAGCGCTGGCTGGCCGAGTACTTTGAGCGCGCCGCTTCCCTGGCGCAAAGCCCCGTGGCGCTTTGCAACCTCATTCTGGGAGAGGTCTTTGCGCAGATCACCCTGCGCGATACCGCGCATACCGGCGAGCGCGGCCCGGAGGCGCTGCCCATTGCGCCGGAGCATCTGGCGGCGCTCAGCGACATGATCGGCGCGGGCAAGGTCAACAGCTCCACCGGTAAAAAGATTCTGGCGGCGCTCTTTGACCAGGATCAGGACCCCGTTGCCTATGCCCGGGCGCACGACCTGTTTACCCTGACCGACCCCGCCGCGCTGGAGGCCGCGGCGCGCAAGGCATTGGAGAATAACCCCGACATGGTCCAAACCTATCTGTCCGGCAAAACCAGCGTGGAAAAGGCCCTGATGGGCAAGGCCATGGCCCTCACGCGCGGCAAGGCCGACCCGGAGGCTTTGCGGCAAAAGCTGCTGAAACTGCTGGGAGAGCAGGAATAGAACCGGAAAAAGACAGGCCCCGCGGGCGAATCCCCGCGGGACCTGTCTTTATGCTGTAACGTTTGTTCTTACGCCCTTCCCAATTCCTGCCGCACGCGCCGGGCCACGCCCTCGCCGTCCAGGCCGAAGTGTTTTTCCAGATAGCTCTGGTTGCCCACGACGCTGCAATAGGTATCGTTCAGGCCCAAGCGCACCACGCGGGGACGCGGGCCGGTCAGGCCGCAGACATATTCGCACACCGCGCCGCCGAAACCGCCCACGATGGTGTGCTCCTCCAGCGTGAAGAGCACGGGCGCCCGGCCGCACAGGCCGGACAGATAGGCTTCGTCCAGGGGCTTGACGGTGGGGAAGCTGGCCACGCCGATGTGCAGGCCGTCCGCCTCCAGCAGGCGCGCCGCTTCCACGGCGCTGCCCAGAATGCCGCCCGCCGTGAGAATATAGGCGTCCGTGCCGGGAAACTGCTCAAGCGCCTGCCCGCACCGGTAGCCGGCCAGGGACCCGTCCTCGTGAAAATGCGGTTCGCCGCCACGGCCGATGCGCAGGTAGGCCACGCCCGGCTCGCTGAGGAAGGGACCCATCACGGCCTCCGTCTCCACGCCGTCGGCGGGGGCGTATACCTTCACGCCCGGCAGGAGGCGCAGCGCGCTCATGTCCTCGGTGGCGTGATGGGTCATGCCCAGCGTGCCGTAGACAAAGCCCGCGCCTACGCACACGATCTTCACGTTCACCTCGTGATAGGCGCAGCAGTTGCGGATCTGCTCCAGGCAGCGCAGCGTGGGAAAGTTGCCGATGGAATAGACCACCACCGTCTTGCCCTCCAGCGCCATGCCGGCGGCCATGCTCATCATGGCCTGCTCGGAGATGCCGGCGTTGATGAAGCGGTCGGGGAATTTCTTCATATAAGGAAACAGCACGCCAAAGCCCAGGTCGCCGGTGACCAGCACCAGCTCGGGGTGCGTTTCGGCGTAGGCTTCCAGGCAGCGGGTGAAGGTATCTCTCATGGCTTGCCGGCCTCCAGTTCTTTCAGCGCCGCTTCATATTCCTCGCCGCGCGCGGTGCGGTAGTGCCACAGCACGGAATGCTCCATAAAGCTCACGCCCTTGCCCTTCACCGTGTCGGCGATGACCACCACGGGCTTGCCGCCGCCCATCGCGCCGCAGGCTTCCTCATAGGCGCGGTGCAGCGCCTCGTGGTCATGCCCGTCCACGCGGATGACATGCCAGCCGAAGGCGCGCCATTTTTCATCCAGCGGCTCCAGGGCGATCGTCTCCTCCACCGGAGCCAGGGACTGAATCTTGTTGAAGTCGATGGTCACGATGAAGTTATCCAGCTTGTACTGATGGGCGATGAGCGCGCTTTCCCAGATAGCGCCCTCGTCGCACTCGCCGTCGCCGATGATGCAGTACACGCGGTGCGTTTCGTGATTGAGCTTTGCGGCCATCGCCATGCCCATGGCCATGGGCATGCCCTGACCCAGCGAGCCCGTGGACGCCTCCACCCCCGGCACGCCCTTGTGGCTGACATGCCCGCTGAGGCGGCTGCCGTTCTGGCAGTGGGTGAGCAGCTCCTCCACAGGAAAGAAGCCGCTTTCCGCCAGCGCCGCATAGATGCCCGCGCCCGCGTGGCCCTTGCTCAGGAGCAGGCGGTCGCGGCCGGGCATGCGCGGATTGTTGGGATCGTAGCGCAGCACGTCGGCATAGAGCACGGCCACCAGGTCCGCCATGGAAAAGATGCTGGCGATGTGCGACGTGCCGCCGCGGCTGGTCATCTCCAGCGCATGCAGGCGAATCTTGTAGGCCAGGTCCAGGCTCTTTTGGCAGTTCATCGGTTTCCTCCTTGCCGCGCAGGCATTTCGCGCCGCGCGGACGGTTCCCTCTTGAGGTTCTTCTTCAGTACGCACAAAAGCGTATCCCAAAACACCTTCGCGTCCAGCCCGAAGGACTGGCTGCGCGCGTATGCCACGCGCATGCGGTTCTTTTCGGCAAGGATCTTGGTTTCGTAGCAGCCCTCCGGGTCGTCATGGCCCACCAGCTCGTCCAGGTTGATCAGGCGGATGGAGCTGGGGTCGCTGATGCCGGGACGCACCCAGAGGATGCACTGCTGTTCGGGCGTATAGCGCATGGTATAGCGCAAAAGCTCCGGCCGGGGCCCGATGAAGGACATATCCCCCTTGAGGATGTTGAACAGCTGGGGCAGCTCGTCCAGCTTGCTGTGCCGCAGCACACGCCCCACCCGCGTCACCCGGGGATCGTCCAGCGCCGTGGTGGAAGCGTACTGGTCCGCGCCCACCACCATGGTGCGGAACTTCAGGATGGAAAAAGGCTTGTTGTGATACCCGCCGCGCAGCGCCCGGTAGAACACCGGTCCCTGCGACGTGCACTTGACCGCCGCGGCGATGGGCAGCATCACCATAAGGCAGGGAAACAGAAATACGACCGCCAGCACAAAGTCCAGGCCCCGCTTGAGCACCTTGCTGTAAAACGGATGCGCGAGCGGTCCGTCCCAGCGGGGCAGCTGCCCTTGCGCGGCGTCCCGCATCAGGTCCTTTTCCATGCCTGCGGCCCTTCCCTTCCTGTGTGCGGCGCTCAAACGCCGACACGAATCATCGTATCACACCCGGGGGGAGGAAGTCAATTTTTTATGGAAATTCCGAAAAAGCGCAAATGGGCCCGGAAGCGGCGGCGGTGGGTTGCATTCTGAAGAAACTATGGTAAAATAACGCCAGGAGAGACAAACATGTGTGCGCGTCGATCCTTCAAGAAGCGATGGGAGGGAAAAAAGGACGGTGTACAGCGTAGGCGTCGTTTCCCTTGGGTGCAGTAAAAACCGCGTGGATACCGAGCTGATGCTGGGAATTCTGCGCAAAGCGGGCTATCGCATCACCGCCGATGAACGCGAGGCGGATATTCTGATCGTCAACACCTGCGGTTTCATCGAGCCGGCCAAGCAGGAAAGCATTGATACGCTGCTATCTCTGGCGCGCTATAAGCAGGAAGGACACCTCAAGCTCCTGGCGGCCACCGGCTGCCTGACGCAGCGCTATGAGCAGGCCATTTTGCAGGATATGCCGGAGGTTGACCTGGTGCTGGGCGTGAGCCAGTATCCCATGCTTCCCCGCGCCATCGAGGAGGCGCTGGCGGGCAAGCGGCCCAGCTACTGTGCGCCGGATGCCGCTGTGCTGTGCGGGGAGCGGGTGCTCACCACTGCGCCGTATACGGCCTATGTGCGCATCGCCGACGGGTGCGACAACCGCTGCGCCTACTGCGCCATTCCGCTCATCCGCGGCGGGTTCCGCTCCCGCGGGATGCAAAGCGTGCTGGACGAGATCCGCGCTTTGGCGGACCAGGGCGTAAAGGAGCATGTGCTGGTGGCGCAGGATACCTCGCGCTTCGGCATGGATACGCACGGGCGCAGCCTGCTGCCGGAACTGATGATCCGTGCGGCGGACATTCCCGGCGTGGAGTGGCTGCGCGTGCTCTACTGCTATCCCGACGAGGTGGACGATGCCTTGCTGGAGGCCATGGCCTCGCGGCCCAACATCTGCCGCTATCTGGATCTGCCCCTTCAGCACGCCGACCCCCAGCTGCTCCGCCGCATGAACCGCCGGGGCGACATCGAACAGACCCGCGCGTTCCTCAAAAAGGCGCTCCTCGAAAACGCGGGTAAACATTTTCTTGAAAATGGTTACGTCGTCATCCTCA
>OLPA01002021.1_pt1 | contig 15807 bp, 12 predicted proteins | sample 1672811 | NCBI WGS metagenome assembly OLPA01 (sample SAMEA3136726, study PRJEB25190) | human gut metagenome | biome: human gut; feature: human-associated habitat; material: faeces | place: Austria | collected 2013
CAGTAAAGGTGTGTATCTTTCCGGCGGCGAAACACAGCGCATTGCGATTGCTCGCGCCATTTTGAAAGACGCCCCCATCGTGGTCTTAGATGAGGCCACCGCCTACGCTGACCCGGAGAACGAGCAGCAGATCCAGAAAGCCTTTGAAGGGCTGGTCAAGGGCAAGACGGTCATTATGATCGCACACCGGCTCTCCACCATTCAGGACGCTGATCTCATTCTGGTAATGAAGCAGGGTGAATTGGTGGAAAGCGGAACCCATGACGCACTGGTGAAGCAGGGCGGTGAGTACGCCAAAATGTGGAGCAACTACACAAAGACTACCAAGTGGCACATCGGGAATGAGGTGAAAGTATGCTGAAACGGATGTTTGCCCTGAGCGATCAGGGATCAAGAGATTTGAATAAAGGAATTGCAGCCACTACGCTCAGCAATCTGTGCCTGATTGCCCCGGTCAGCCTGCTGGTCATGGTGATATGGGAACTGCTGAATGTGATTTCCGGGCAGGAAAGCAGTATGCGGGATCATGCGGCCTTGTTTATTTGCGGCACTGTGGTCATGTTTATCATTGTGTTTCTGACCCAATGGCTCCAGTACAACAAAACTTATACTGTGGCGTATAAGGAAAGTGCCAACCGCCGGATTGTCCTGGCGGAGAAACTGCGGAAACTTCCGCTGTCCTTCTTTGGCCAGCGCGATCTTTCTGACCTGACCACCACTATCATGGGGGACTGTACGGCTCTGGAGCGCGTATTTTCCAATGCGATCCCGCAGCTCTTCGGAACGATTTTCATGTTTATGATAACGGCTATCGGCCTGCTGGTGCTTGACTGGCGGATGGGCCTTTGCATCGTAGTGCCGGTGCCTGTGGCAGCCTTGGTAGTCTTTGCGGCAAAGAAAGCCCAGTCCAATGCCGAAAGCGCCAACATGGATGCCAAGAGAGCTGCCTATGACGGTGTGCAGGAATACCTTGATACCATCCAGGAGCTGAAGTCCTGCTCCCGTGAAGAAGAATATCTGGAGGGTCTGGAAAAGAAGCTGGATTATGTGGTGAAGTGTTCCTTCCGCAACGAGATCGCTCCCGGTGCTGCTACGACCACGGCTCAATTTATCCTTCGGTTTGGCCTTGTGGCAGTCATGCTGGTGGGTGGTATTCTCGTAACGGCCGGCTCGTTGTCCATCCCCATGTTCATTCTGTTCCTGCTTTTTGCCGGACGCATTTACGACCCCTTCACCAGTTGCTTCATGCTGATGGCAGAAGTGTTCTCTGCCCTTGTCAGCGTCAAGCGGATGAAGCAGATCGATGCGACCCCGGAGCAGACCGGCACCAATGTCTGCAATAACAAGGGCTACGACATTGAGTTTAAGAATGTAGTGTTCTCCTACAATGAGGAGCCGGTTTTGAAGGGCGTGTCCTTTGTGGCAAAACAAGGTGAGGTCACGGCACTGGTAGGTCCGTCCGGCAGCGGCAAGTCCACCGCCTCTAAACTGGCGGCCCGTTTTTGGGATGCGGACTCCGGAACCATTACCCTGGGCGGCGTGGATGTCAAAACAGTAGAACCGGAAACGCTGTTCAAGAACTATGCCATTGTGTTCCAGGATGTCATGCTCTTTGATGAGACTGTCATGGAGAATATCCGGCTGGGCCGGGGCGATGCCACTGATGAGGAAGTTATGGCTGCGGCCAGAGCTGCCCAATGCGAGGAATTTATCCAGCGCCTCCCTCAAGGGTATCAGACGAACATCGGGGAAAACGGCAGCGCCCTGTCCGGTGGCGAGCGTCAGCGCATTTCGATTGCCCGCGCCCTGTTGAAAAATGCTCCCATTGTCCTGCTTGATGAAGCAACTGCTTCTATGGATGCCGAGAGTGAAACACTGATACAGGATGCCTTGTCGGTACTGCTGAAGGATAAGACGGTCATGGTGATTGCCCATCGCATGAGGACAGTGGCAAATGCTGATAAGATCGTGGTTCTGGACGACGGCAAGGTCAGTGAGATGGGTACACCTGCTGAACTGATGAAAAAGGGCGGTCTATATGCACACCTTATTGAATTACAGCAAGGAAAATAGAAAGGAAATCTTATGGAACAACACTGGAAGTTAAAAGATTTAGGTCTGACAATCGTATTTTCCGTTATTTACTTTGCTGTGGTTTTGGCAGCTACGATTATGGGCGGCATACACCCATTGCTCTATCTGTTTGTAACAGCTTTAATTGCTCTCGTGGCATGGATTCCATATATGTATGTTATGGCAAAAGTGCCGAAAGCAGGCGTGGTTCTCATTATGAACCTATTTGTAGCAATCGCTTTCGTGGCTTTTGGAGAGCTTGCGAATCTGTTGCTTGGGAGCTTGATTGCTTGTTCTATTTTAGCGGAAATCATTCGGAAATGGGCCGGATATAAGAATTACAAAGGTATCGTGATGAGTTATATCCTGCTTTCGTTAAGCAATATCGGTTCTCCGTTGTATGTATGGGTATTCTCTGACTATGCCATTTCAGAGGCATCCGAAGAAATGTCTGCAAATTATGCTGAGATATTATCAACCTTGACTTCTCCGTGGTTTATGGTTCTTGCTATTGCCGCAACCGTAGTTATCTCAATAATTGTCGGAGTTATTGCAAAAAAGGTTTACAACAAGCAGTTTGCAAATGCTGGGATTATGTGAATGGGTGATAGAATGAAGATTCATGCGTCGGCGAGGACTATTTAGAGGCTGTGCTGATGCTGCAAAAAGAAAAAGGCATGGTTCGCTCTGTTGATTGAACCGACACATGGGCTTTTCAAAACCGAGTATCAGTCATGCAGTAAGCGTCCTGCGGGACGGTGGTTTTCTGACGATGGACGAGGATGGATTTCTCCACCTGACCGACATAGGCCAGGAAGTGGCGAAAATAATCTATGAACGCCATCAATTCTTCACAGAGCAGCTCATCGCTGCCGGTGTTGACCGTGAAACGGCGGAACAGGACGCCTGCCGGATGGAGCATGTCATCAGCCAGGAGTCCTTCGAGCATCTGAAAAATGCTTACAAAACAAAAGAATAATAAACTGCCCGCATAGCAAACGGGTGAAACAGTAACGCGGCCGGGCACATCGAACCCGACCGCGTTACTCGTCTTTCTGAAAGGCTTCCGCCTGTTTGCAGAGCGCGATAAATTTTTCGATCTCTGCTTCGCTTTTCCCGGCAAAGAAGTCCACAACTGTTTTCGAGACTGTCTGATTTACCATTTCCGGGAAGATGGCGGCGTCCACGCTGATATTCAGTTCTTTGGCGACAAGGACCACCGTTTCAAATTTCGGATTACTCTGGCAGGTCTCCAAATCTATGATTGTGCGGGGGTTCATACCGAGGCGTTCAGCTAACTGCTTCTGCGTCAGATGCTGGCGCTTCCGTTCTGACCGCACCTTCCATGCAAATAGATCCAGCGGATTGTTCACTACACATCACCTCTACATCATTGTAGGGTGTGCTTCCGCTCATATAAATAACCATATAGCTCATGTAAAATGAGTTATAACTCATATTTCGGAGTAAAGGGGGATATGGATGAGAGCGCCAACACAAAGGAGGTCAAAATAAGGCGGGGTTTACCGTTTGTACGGCGGACGCCCATGCCACTACGAAAAATATTCCAATAACGCAGCAGCGAGCCATGCTCATGAAAGTGAGTTATGGCTCGCTTTTTATATACTGTGGCTCGTATCTCACAAAACCCGTTTCTTTGAGCGCCTGGGCGTGGGCTGCCGCTCCCCGCCCCGTTTCGTTCCGGCCTGTCAACCCGAACGAAACGAAAGGAGCCAATTATGAGTGGCAAAAAATTTTTTCAGATAGATCCCGAAAACCGGCCAAACCAGACCACTCGTGAACGAGTAGTGAGCGAAAGGGGAAGAAAAGAACTGCCTCCCGGCACGAAGGGAGGTGAGAACTTGAAACCTGACCGCCACTACGAGCACAAGCAGTACGCCTTTGACAGCTACTGCAAGAAGGTGCTGAAATGCGAGGCGTGCAACGGCTATCGCCAGATCAGCCGGCACCAGAAGCGTTTCACATCTTTGGAAGAAATGTCCGAGGCAGAAATGGCCCAGATTGCGGTATATGACCGCTACCCGTGGGAATACACGACCTTCCCTGTGGGAGGGGCCGTGATCCTGATCGAGGACGACGGGCTGGCCGAGGCGCTTCTGGGGCTGTCCCAGGAGAACCATTACCATGACGCTGAATATTACGCTCATGCGGATTACACCTCCGCAAAGGCAGCGATGGACAAGCTGGCGGCGTAGTAGTAAGCCGCCGCTCTTACTACGGTTTTACTGCTTTTCAACGCCAAGTGAGGTTCCGAAATGCCATGATATGCGGGGTATCTTCCAAAACGCAAAATGCCGGAAATGCTTGATATTCCAAGCCTTTCCGACATTTGCGAAGTGATGCCAAGGTAATCAAAAAATCGGTGGAACTTTTCTTTTAAAATAGCTTATACTTTCGAGATGGGGCGCTTTTCCCGCGTCCCAATTCCTCGTATCCGTCCACAATGTAAAAATTCCACGCCCATCTTGACAAAGGAAACCGGATGGGTGTAAAATCAAAACGCTGTTACGAAACAACGTTATGAATGGAGGACGACTCCTTGGCAAAACAGATCGAAGGCGTCTATGAAGCAATTCTGGCCTGTGCGAAGCGGGAGTTTCTGGAAAAGGGCTATAAGGATGCGTCTTTGCGCACCATCGCGCGCGAAGCGAACACCAGCACCGGCTCCATCTATACGCGCTTTCGGGATAAAGAGGGGCTGTTCAAGGCGGTCGTGGAGCCGGCCGTGGAAGAGATGCGGCGCATGTTCCTGCAAATCCAGGAGCGCTTCCATTCCTTTGACGAGCAGACGCAGCGCGACGAGATGGGCCGCTATACCGCAAACCATCAGATGGAAATGCTCGACTACATCTATGACCATTTCGACGAATTCCGCCTGCTGCTCAGCGGCGCGCATGGGACGCACTTCGCTCATTTTCTTGACGATCTGGTGGATATTGAGGTCGAATATACCTACAAGTACATGGAAGTCATCGGCTGCGAAAGCGTGAAGAAGGGCGTGGTCACGGAGGACTTCATCCACATGATCGTCACCGCCTATTTCAACGGCATGTTCGAGGTTGTGCGCCACGGCATGCCCAAGGAGGCCGCCGTCCGCTATATCGGTATGCTCAACCGCTATCACATGGCGGGCTTCGACACCATCTTTAACGCTCAGTGCCCTTAGTGTAAACAGGCCGTTTTCCGCGGGACGGCCTTTTTGCAAGCCTCATTGTTAGTTACAACAAACTCAAGGAGTGATCTCTATGCAGAAACAAAGCCCCATGCTGCGCCTGTGGCAGCTGGGCGCGCGCCATCACAGCGGACTCGTGCGGGCAATCGTCTCCGCTTCGCTGGGCGTGCTGGGCGGCATGCTGCCCTATTTTGCGGCGGCGCAGATCATCATCGGCCTGCTCTCCGGGCGGACGGGATACGACTTTTACGCCGCATGGTGTCTTGTCGCGCTGGCGGGCTTTTGCCTGCGCGCTCTGCTCTACGCGCTGGCGCTGTCCATGTCCCACAAGGCGACGTTCTCCATTCTCAAGGAGATTCGCGAGCGCATCCTGCAAAAGCTGCCGAAGATGCCCCTGGGCACGGTCACGGACACGCCGAGCGGCGAGATGAAACAGGTCATTGTCGATCAGGTGGAGTCCATGGAGCGGCCGCTGGCGCACCTGTTGCCGGAAATGACCTCCAACCTGCTGGCGCCTGTGTGCATACTGCTCTATCTGTTCTTCCTCGACTGGCGCATGGCGCTGCTCTCTATCGTCTCCATCCCCGTGGGCATGGCCCTGATGATGGGGGTGATGAAGAACTACGGCAAGCAGTACGAGGGGTCGGTAAAGGTCACGCAGGCGATGAACGCCACCATCGTCGAATATATCGGCGGCATCGAGGTCATCAAGGCGTTCAATCAGGGGAAAAACTCCTATGCAAAATTCGCCCAGCGAGTGCGCGCCAACGCCGCCTACTTCTACAACTGGATGAAGAGCTGCCAGCTGCCCATTTCCTTTTCCAAGGCAATCTCCCCGACGACGCTCATCACCATCCTGCCCGTGGGCTGGCTCCTTTACCAGGGCGGCAGCCTGTCCGTGGAGACGTTCATCACCGTCATCATCCTCTCCCTGGGCATTGCCGGGCCGCTGCTGGCGGCAATGGACTTCGTGGACAGCCTCGCCAAGGTGGGCACCATCGTAGGCGAGGTAGACGCCATCCTGAACGGCGAGGAACAGGTTCACGCCACTCGGCCGGTTTCGCTTCCCAACCGGGACATCGCCGTCGAGCACGTCTCCTTCGGCTATCATGAGGGGGAGGAAATCCTCCACGACGTCAGCCTCAGCATCCCCTCGGGCAGCATGGTCGCCTTTGTCGGTCCCAGCGGCAGCGGCAAGTCAACCATCGCAAAACTCATCGGCGGCTTCTGGGATGTAAAGAAGGGACGCATCACCCTCGGCGGGCGCGACCTCAGGGACATCCCCCTCGCCCAGCTCTACGACAAGGTGGCCTTCGTTTCGCAGGATAACTACCTCTTTGACGACACCGTGCGCGAGAACATTCGCATGGGCCGGCTGGACGCCAGCGACGCCGAAGTGGAGGCCGTGGCGCGCGCTGCGGGTTGCGACGCCTTTATCCGCGCCCTGGAAAACGGCTACGACACGAAGGTGGGCGGCGGCGGGGCGCACCTCTCCGGCGGCGAGCGGCAGCGCATCGCCATCGCCCGCGCCATGCTGAAGAACGCGCCCATCGTCATCCTCGACGAGGCCACCGCCTACATCGACCCCGAGAACGAGGCCGTCGTCCAGCGCGCCGTGGCGAAATTGGTGGAGGGCAAGACGGTGATCGTGATCGCCCACCGCCTTTCCACCATCACCGACGCCGATTGCATCTTCGTCATCGACGGCGGCCGCGTGGCGGCAAGCGGCACGCATGCGCAGCTTTTGAAGGACAGCGAACTGTACAGACAGATGTGGCGCGCCCACATCGGCGCAAAGGATGGTGACGCAGCATGATCGGCGTTTTGAAAAAGATCTGGCGCTTCGCCGGCAAAGAACAGGCGAACATCGGTAAATCCATCTTCTGGGGGTTCTTCTACGCCGTATTCCATATGTTGCAGGTGGCGGCCATCTACTTCGTGGTACTCGCGCTCACCGGCGGCGAGCAAACGAGCCGCGCAGCGTGGTTGTCCCTGCTTCTGTTGGCCGTCAGCATTGTAGGCCGTGCGCTCGTCAACCGCTTCACGCAGTTGCAGCAGACCCATGCAGGCTACTTCATGGTGGCCGACCGCCGCGTAGCCATCGGCGACAAATTGAAGCGCGTGCCCATGGGGTATTTCAGCGACAGGAGTCTGGGCGAGATCACCGGCGTGACCACCACCGTGCTGGACGTGGTGGAGATTGTGGGGCCGGTGGTTCTGGTAAATATCCTCAGCGGCTTTATCAACGCCGTGGTGTTTATGCTCTGCGTCTTTGCCTTTGACTGGCGAGTGGGTCTGCTGGCGCTCGCCGGTACGCTCCTCTATCTCGCCATTACTGCGGCGATGGAAAAGCGCTCCGCCGCCGTTACGCCGCGCAGACAGGAATCCGAGGCGCAGCTGGTGGACGCAGTGCTGGAACAGCTGCAGGGCATGAGCGTCATCAAGTCCTTCAATCTCGCGGGCAAGGGCGACCGGCGGCTGCGGGAGGCGCTTGAATACAACCGCCAGAGCAACCTGGCCATTGAAAAGCTTTTCACGCCCTACAACATCGCGCAGAGCCTGAGCCTGAACCTCTTTTCCGTGCTCATCATGGGCGCGGCGGCGCTCTTTTTCCTGAACGGCGCCATGCCGCTGGCGGACGCGCTGATGACGGTCGTCATCGCCTTCATGGTCTTCGCGCAGATACAGTCCGCGGGCAGCGCCATGTCGAGCCTGCGGCTGGTGGGCGCGTCCATCGACCACGCCGACCGGATCGACGCCCTGCCGGAAATGGATGAAAAGGGCGGCGACGTGCATCCGCGCAGCCACGATATCGCCTTTGACCATGTAAACTTCTCCTACGACCGCAGGCCCATCCTGCGGGACGTCTCCCTGACCATCCCGGATAAGACGACCACCGCCATCATCGGGCCCAGCGGCAGCGGCAAGACGACGCTTTGCAACCTCATCGCCCGATTCTGGGATGTGGACGGCGGCGCGATCCGCGTCGGCGGCACGGACGTGCGCGACTACACGCTGGAATCGCTGATGGAACAGGTGAGCATGGTCTTTCAGCGCGTGTACCTCTTCGCGGACACCATAGAGAACAACATCCGCTTCGGCCGCCCGCAGGCCACGCATGAAGAAGTGGTCGCCGCGGCAAAGAAAGCCTGTTGCCACGATTTCATCATGGCCCTGCCGGACGGCTATGACACCGTCATTGGCGAGGGCGGGGCCACGCTCTCGGGCGGCGAGAAGCAGCGCATTTCCATTGCCCGCGCCATGCTCAAGGACGCGCCCATCATCATCTTCGACGAGGCCACCGCCAACGTCGATCCCGAAAACGAGGACAAGCTGCAGCAGGCCATGGAAGCGCTCACGCGGGACAAGACCATCCTGATGATCGCGCACCGCCTCAAGACCGTGCGCGAGGCCGACCAGATCCTCGTTCTGGACAAGGGCCGGATCGTACAGCGCGGCACGCACACAGAGCTGGCCGAACGCCCCGGCCTTTACCGCGACTTCCTCGACGCGCGCAAGGAAGCTGCCGGCTGGAAGCTGGCATAAGGGCAGCAAAGCTCGAAGCGGCGGAGGTCAAAGCGCCCCCGCCGCTTTCATCCAGCAAACATGCTATGCCCTTTAACGCGCAGCGCCTTGCCCGCGCTGCTGCCCCGTGCTACAATATTGGCGGAAAGGGAGGTGCGCAGGATGGACTATACGAACGCCATGATGGTCTGGGATGCGGTCTCCGTGCGCATCACGGATGTGCGCCATGGGGCGATTGCTGGAGGGCAGTCGGAGTTGACCGGCGAGAATGGTCTCTTTATATTCGTACTCGGCAAGGATGTGCGCGTGACCATCGAGGACGTGCCATATGCACCGCGTGGAGATGCTCTGTTTCACGTTGGACGCGGACGTCGCGTGCGCCTGGACACTACAGGAAAGGCGGAATACCACTGCGTTGCATACCATGCGGAAGCGCCGCAGGCCGTCGGACGGGAGATGGCACGCCTGCTTTGGGAAGAAACCCCCTTCGACGCTACGATCGCGGTGCGTCCAGTCGATATTACTGCCGTACTTCGTTCCTGTGAGGCCTTGGAGAGTGCGTGGAAGGAAGCGCCGCCGCTCGGTCATCTTCATGCGAAAGCAGCGTTCTATGCATTGCTGGCCGAATTTTACGCCGCTCTGTCGCAATCGGAACGCAGCGTGACCGTCGATGCCGTGGCATGGACGCAGCAGTATTTGCGTTTGCATTTGTCAGAAGATATTTCCATCCTAATGCTTGCCAAGGCGTTGGGCATCAGCCGTTCCTCCCTGCACGAACAGTTTTCCCGGCGCATGGGCATAAGCCCCCAGCAATATCTGACCAACCTGCGGCTGGAAGCGGCGCACAGGGCGCTGCGGGAAAGCGAAAGCAGTATACAGGAGATCATCGCCGCCTGTGGCCTGCGGGATAAAAACCACTTTTACAATCTGTACCGTCAGCGCTTCGGCATGACGCCGGGAGAATACCGCAAACAATTCCCGGTGCGGAAAAAGGAAACAAACATCCCCGACGCTTCAAAACCGGCGCGTAGCGGCGTATTGATTGAAAACTTTGGGCGCATCCACCACTATGCGAAAACACCGCAGCGCATCGTCTGTCTCGACTATGCGGCGGCGGAAATCTGTGCGGCGCTGGGTGCGGGGGCGCGTATTGTTGGCGTCGCCGAAGCGGAGACGTGCCTGTCAGATTGTGCTCAGGAGTATCGCAAAGTCATCGCCGCTGCCACATTTCTGCCCGGAGCGTCTGCCGATCACCGCGTTCCCTCTTACGCGGCGGTACGCGCCTGCGGGGCTGATCTGGTGGTCGGTACGGCTTATGCCTTTCATGATAGCACAGGCGTAGCGGATGCTGCCGCCTTTGAACGCGATGGCATGCATATCTACGCCATGCGCGCGACCTACAAATTGAATGGCACATTTGAAGATACTTACGAGGACATTTTTGCCTTGGGAAAGATCCTCGATTGCGAGACGCGGGCGGCGGCATTGGTCGAAACCATGCGGGTCAGGGAAGCGGCGCTGAACGGAATGCGCGCGGTCATGAAAGAACCACCGCGTGTGTTCGTATTCGATTCCCAAATCGTGCAGCGTGCCTTTACCTGTGGCCAATCACTGGAAAACGGCATGATCCAGGCAGCTGGTGGAAGAAATATCTTTGCAGACAGAACGCGCATGTTTGTCCCTGTGGCGTGGGAAGATGTGGCACGTGCCGACCCGGAGGTCATTATCGTACATCGCTTTAACAGCAATGAGGATGGCGAACAGAAAATGGCGTTGCTGTACCGCAGACCGGAACTTGCTCAGGTTGCCGCCATTCGCAACGGTCAAATAAATGTCATCAGCGTCAAATCCGTATTTCCGGCGCTGGACAATGTGGATGCCGCTTTGCAAATGGTGGCGTGGTTTCAAGAATGCCCGAAGAATTAACGTTTGATTGGACATTTCCATATTTGAACTTGAACAGATTCATATTTACAGGCGCGGGCAAGCGTTGTATAATATCGTTTGGTTAGATTAAACTAACTAAATTTCAGAATCATGGAGGGACAATTGTGAAGAAGATCATGGCATTTGCGTTGTGCCTGACGCTGCTACTGTCCGCGTTTGCGGGCGGCGCTATGGCCGAAGAAGAACCCGTCGTCATTGAGAACATGGGTCGTACGACGACCTATGAGGAAGCGCCGGAAACGGCGGTGGCGCTGTCTTACAGCATCGCGGAGATCATGGTGGCGCTGGGACTGGAAGACAAGATCGTCGCCATTGCGCCCAGCATGTACATACTCGACCAGGTGAGCGAGGAATACCGCGAAACCGTCGGCTCCTTCCCGGTGCTGGAGGGCAGCTACGGCGTGCCGACGCTGGAAACGGTGCTGGACACCGGCGCGGAATTTGTCTTTGGCGACGCCTATTCGTTTTACGCCAGCGGCGTTGGCACTGCCGAGGACTTTGAGGCGGCGGGCGTGAACATCTACGCCACCGAAGGCACCTACGTCGAGGATGCAACCTTCGAGAACATCTACAATGACATAATTAACATTGGAAAAATCTTCCGCGTTGAGGAGCGCGCCGAGGAACTGGTCGCCCAGCTGCGCGAGCGCGAGGCATCTGTGGAAGCGTCTGTGGCCGGGCTGGAGCCGGTGCGCGTGTTCTACTTTGACTCCGATACCGGCGGCGGCGTGGATATGTCCACGGTTGGCGATACCGGCTTGCAAAGTCTGATGCTGGAGATGGCCGGCGCGGAAAACATTTTCAGCGATGTGGAGGGACAATTTGTCGCCGTATCTTGGGAAGACGTGGTGGATCGCGACCCGGAATATATCATCGTCTGCGACTACTATGGCGAGGGTTATGCTGAGGAAAAGATAGCTGAACTCAAGGCCAATCCCGCTACAATGGACATGGACGCCGTGGTCAACGACCGCTTCATCGTCGTGCCCGGCATGGCGATGTTCCCCAGACTGGAGTGCATGGACGCCGTGGAGCTGATTGCCGCCGGACTGCACCCGGACGAAGCTGCATAATTTGCAATTCTGCCCTGTGGAGGCTGGCCAGTTGTCGGCCAGCCTCTTTCTCTTTTCAACGGGAGGACGGACGTATGTTCATCAACCGCTATCTGGCCGCCTTCGCCCGAGGGCACGGCGGCAAAATCACCGTGACCTGTTTTTTGCAGCTCATTTTGACGCTGCTGGGTACGATGATCTCTTTGGGCGTAGCCTTTGTGGTGCGTATGCTGCAGGGCGAGGCACGCATCCTCTTCTTCTCCGAGTTGTGGCAGGTGTTTGCGGCCATCGGCATATGTATCGCCCTGCGCTATGCGCTTTCGCGGAAAAAAATGTTGGCTGCGGAACAGTGTAGCCTGGGGATCAAAGCCTCTTTGCGCGATGGGCTTTTGCGCAAACTCTTTGCTCTTGGCCCCGCCTATACCGGGCGGGAACGCACGGGCAATATTGCCTCTACGATCTCCAGCAAGGTGGAATACCTCAACGAATACTACACGATCTATCTGCCCGCCGCCATATCTGCCGTAGTCAATGCGGTTTTGATCGTTTCCACGTTGTTTCTGTTTAACCGCCCTTCCGCATGGACATGTCTGACAGGCTGCCTCGGCATGCTGGGTTGCCCGATGCTGTTTTACTTCTTGATGCGCAAGCGCGGCGAAGCGGAGATGCAGGCGCACGCCCAGTATTACAGCGATTGTCTGGACAGCGTGCAGGGCATGAGTACGCTCAAGGCTTTCAATGCCAACGGACGTCAAAAGGAAGCGATCTATCAAAAGGGCGAGCGCTTGCGGCAGGCGGTGATGGGCCAGCTTCGCGTCACCATGTTGGAAAACGTGGTCTTGCAATTTTTCGCGGGGCTTGGCAATGCCTTTGCCATCGCCATCGCCGCGTATCAGTGCGCGGGGGGCCATATGGAGCCGGACGCGCTGGTCTACGCCCTGTTCCTCATCGGCGCATGCTTCGCGCCCATGTCCAACCTCATCAACGCCTGGCACATGGGTTATCGCGGCGTGGTGGCTTCCTATTCCATTGTCGAGCTGCAGAACCAGCCCGTGCGTTTGTCGCTTCTCCCCAAGGAGGGAGCTGCCGCTAAAACGCCCGCTTCCTCCGATGTGCGCTTTGAAAACGTCTCCTTCGCCTATGACCCGGTGGACGGCGATGTGCTCCATGGCGTTTCCTTCGACGTCCCGGCGCGCACCACGACCGCCCTCGTCGGCGCTTCCGGCAGCGGCAAATCCACCATCGCCCAGCTCCTGGCGGGTTTTTATCCCGTGCGGGCGGGCAGCGTATGCGTAGGCGGGCAAACGCTCAGCGAGCAGACCGTGGGCGGCATACAGGATCAGATCGCCGCCGTCTGGCAGGACTGTCACCTGTTTTACGGCACTGTGGAGGACAATATCCGCATGGGCAAGCCTGATGCCACGCGCGAGGAGATCGAGCAGGCCGCGAAGGAAGCCAGCATCCACGATTTCATTTCCAGCCTGCCTGACGGCTACCAGACCATGCTCGGCGAGCGCGGCATGCGCTTTTCCGGCGGCGAGCGGCAGCGCGTGGCGCTGGCGAGGGCGTTTTTGCGCGACGCGCCCATCGTCATCCTAGATGAAGCGACTTCCTCCCTGGACAGAAAGAACGAAATCGCAGTGCAGCGCAGTTTTCGCAACATCAGCCGCGGCAGGACGGCGCTGGTCATCGCCCACCGGCTGGCCACCATCCAGAACGCCGATCAGATCATCATCATGGAAGGCGGACGCATCCTTGCCAAAGGCACGCACGCGCAGCTTATGCGCGATTCGGCGCAGTACCGCAAACTCATGGGAGGCCAGCTCACGGCGGCAAAAGGAGGGGATTGCGCATGAGCGGCGTGAAAAAGGAAAAGCCGCGCCTCAAGTATGCCGTGGAACTTTCCCGGCACATACAGGGTTTCGGCCTGTATCTCACCCTCGCCATCCTCTGCAACCTGATGTTCAAGCTGCTGCCGCTGGCGACCAGTCTGGTCACCTCTTACATGGTTTCCAGCGTGCTGCTGGGCGAGGCCAGCCAGGTGATACGGCTGCTGGCAGCATGCGGCGTGCTGGTCATCCTGCTGTCGCTGTTTTCCTATCTCGATGTGCAGGTGAGCCACGACATGGCCTACCGCATCCTCACCAAACTGCGCGATCAGTGCTATGCCAAGCTGGACGAATTGGCTCCCGCCGCCCTGATGGGCAAGCGCAGCGGCGACATGATCAGCATCATCCTGGGCGATGTGGAAACGCTGGAGTGGTTCTACGCCCACACCATCGGCCAGCTCATCGTGGCCGTCGCCGTGCCTGTAGCAGCTCTGATCTTCCTTGGCACGCTTTCCTGGGTGCTGCCGGTGGTCATCCTGCCCTTCATCGCCGTATTGGTGCTGATCCCCAGGCATTCGGCGCGGCAGTCAGACGCGCAGGGTGCGGCGGTGAAAAGGACGACCGGCACGCTCAACGCCATCATCGTGGACGGCGTGCAGGGGCTGAAGGACATCATCTCCTTCCGCTGGCAGCGGGAATACATGGAGCGCTTTTTTCGCGCCAACGATGAATACGCGCAGGCGTCCATGGCCTATGCCGAACGGCGCTCGGATGAAAGCCGCCGCATCACGCTGGTGATGGAAGCGGCGTCGCTGGCAGCGGATATTGCGGCGGTGCTGTTGGTGACAAGCGGGCAGATCCCAGCGCTGTGGCTGATGCCGGTATTCGTGCTTTCCTCCGCCATCTTTACGCCGATCCTCGACGCACTTTCGATGAGCACGAACTACGGCCTGATCTTCGGCGCGGCGCAGCGGGTGCTGGGGCTGTTTGCGGAAAAGCCGCTGGTGCGCGATGAGGGAAAGCGGCGGCTGGACATGCGCGGCACAGCGGTGGAAGTGCGCTTCGAGGATGTGCGCTTCACCTACCCCGCCGCCAAAGGCGGAGAGCCCAACCCGCCGGTGCTCAACGGCCTGAGCTTCTCCTTCCGCACGGGCGAGACGGTGGCGCTGGTGGGCGCGTCCGGCGGGGGCAAGAGTACGGCGGCGCGGCTGTTGCAGCGATTCTGGGATGTGGATGGAGGGCGTATTTCCATCAACGGCACAGATGTGCGCGAACTGACGCTGGAAAACCTGCGCGATATCGTCACGGTGGTGCCGCAGGAGGTGTACCTGTTCAACATGAGCGTGGCGGAGAACCTGCGCTTGGCGCGGCTATCCGCCACGGACGCGGAGATTCGTGAGGCGGCTCGCCGGGCGCGGGCGGAGGAATTCATCGAAAAGCTGCCAAAAGGCTACGACACGGTGATCGGCGAACGCGGATTGCGCCTGTCTGGGGGCGAAAAGCAGCGCCTGTCCATCGCGCAGGCGTTTTTGAAGAACGCGCCGGTACTGGTGCTGGACGAGGCCAGCGCCAACCTGGACGCGGAAAACGAGCGGCTGATCAATCAGGCGGTGGAACACTTGAAACAGGGACGGGCCACGCTGGTGATCGCCCACCGCATTTCCACCATCCGCGCCGCGGACAGGATCGTAATGGTGGAAAACGGGCGCGTGGCGGGCGAAGGGACGTATGCGCAGCTCATGGAGGGCTGCCCGGAATTCAGAAAGCTGATGGGTGATGAATATGCAGGGACAGAAAATTGAAATACAGGAACGGCCCCGGTGGGTGTTCTGGCTGGTGCTTTTGGGTTTGCTGGCAGCAGTGATTTTCAGCATCGCGGGCGGCATCCTGCTCGGTTCGGCAGACCTGAACGTTTCGACCGTCATTGATGTGATCAAGTTGAAGCTGTTCGGGATCGAAAATGAAGAGTTGAAGCGTTCGGCGATCAGCATTGTTTGGGAACTGCGCCTGCCGCGCGTACTGCTGGCGCTGGCGGCTGGCGGCGGTTTGGCGGTGGCGGGTGCGGCCATGCAGTCCGTGACGCAGAACGTCATGGCCGACCCCTACATCCTCGGCGCGTCCAGCGGCGCTTCGGCGGCACCCGATGCTCGGCGCGCTCGCGATGAGCTTCAGCTCGGTGTTCGTCGTG
>OLPA01002024.1_pt1 | contig 15790 bp, 10 predicted proteins | sample 1672811 | NCBI WGS metagenome assembly OLPA01 (sample SAMEA3136726, study PRJEB25190) | human gut metagenome | biome: human gut; feature: human-associated habitat; material: faeces | place: Austria | collected 2013
TGCTCTTCCGATCTGTGAATTTCCCGTGCGCCGGTCGCCTTAACATATTATTAAAAGATACAATGCAATCCACACTTACTGCGCTGCATCAGGAGCTACATACGAGTATGCATTGGACATCTTTGCAGCATTGTTTGTCAGAGTGACAGCCTCTCTGTAGTAGGCAACAACAGGAGTGCCCTTATCCACAGCGTTGAACAGCTGCTCTGCAAAAGCAGGCGGCACATTGATACATCCGTGTGAGCCGGAGGTTTTGTAAATTGTTCCTCCGAAGGTATCACGCCAGCTGGCATCATGGATACCTATATTGTAGGCAAACGGCATGAAATAGCTGACAGGAGAAGAGTAACCCTCACCGACAAGAGTAGCATTTCTCTGCTTGTAAACAATCTTGTATACACCATCTACGGAACCATTCTGACGGGCGAGATTACCTGATACGAAATCAGACTCCATCTGGAGAGCACCATCCTTGTAATACCACATGTGCTGCTTTGTGTAGTCAATCTCTATGTATGTATTACCTATGTCGTCAGCGCCTCGGTAGAGTGCTGTCTGCTCGTAAACAGGCTCTCTTTCCACTGGCTTGCCTCCCTCTAAATCGGAAAGAAGTTTGGCCTTCTCATTTTTCTTGCTGACTACCCATCCGTAGTCTCCACCACCTATTTCAATAGTGTCACCGGACGATGTCTTGAATGAGCGTTTGCGGCCGAAGGTGTTATACTTGGAAGCAAGCTGCTGGACATATTTAGTGACCTTGGCATCATCTATGCTCACGCTGCCGTCATCTGAGATGCTTAGCATATCAAGGATTTTGGCCGAGTCAAGCTTCTCGTCGGCACCTTCAATTTTGTAAGTGACGGTTGAAGCAGTGTATTTGTCGAGGGCTTCTTTTTCATTTTTGATTGTATCGCTTTCCTTTGTGATTTTTGGAGCTTCATAACAGTCATCACTTAAGCTAAGCTTTGGAAGCTCATTGTCCAGGGCATCCTTTACTTCGGCAAGGATGCTGTCATATATCGGCTTGCAGCCATTTTTCTCTTCAATCACATCGTATTTGCCGTCTTTTATCTCGATGTGGGCATCCTCCGGATTTTCAATGTAGTCATCACTGAAAATGTCAAGAGCCTTGAGCTTTTCCGCCAAAGCGGCATCGTCATATTTGGACGAACCCTTTAGAGTATAGTTTTGAGCTTTGAAGAGACTGACAGGCCATGTAAAAGCATTCTGGCTTTTTAGGATTTGCTCCTCGTCACCGTTTGAGACATATTCATAGGAAAAATCAGGTCCCTTAAGTGAGAAGCTGTTTCCTTTTCTATCAGTGATTGTGAGCAGGTAGTCGCGGCTTAGGGCTGTATTTTTTTCTATTGCCTCTTTTGCGGTTTTCCCTGCGTATTTTACAGAGTTAATCTTTGTGTTGAACAGATAGTGGCTGCTAAAATAAAAGGCAAAGCCAAGATAAACAGTCAAAATCACGCCAAGCACAACGGCGCAGGTTATAAGTACTTTTTTCTTCATGTAAATCGACCTCCTTGGAGATATGCTGTTGCTGCCCACACCGGGGTGTAGGCAGCAGCTAAAATCAGTTACATTTGTGAAGATGTGACACATCCATATAGTCAGGCAGACCATTCTTGTAGGCTACAGCGGTTTCTCCCTGAATAAGTGGCTTTAAGTATTCGATAAGCTCAGGCTTCACATCATTGCCAGCATCATTGATCCACTCTCTTGGCACAGACTTGGCCTCGTTTGCGATATCCTTGATAGCAGAATATGTGTATTCTACCTGATAAGGATCATTTGATATGCGCTTTAAGCATACCATTGATGCGGTCACACCCTCTGCTGCAATAGTGACACCCTTTTTACCCTGAGCAAAAGATTCCTCGATATCGGTTAATGATGCAAGATGTGAGGCACAGCGCTGGAGCACATTTACCTCTACTGAGCGAACCTTGACACCGATGTTTTCTTTCACAATGAACTCAAGAGCCTTTCCGGCACCGCTTAGCTGCTGGTGTCCGAACTGGTCGCATGAGGCATTTGATGATGTAATGTATGAGCCGTCTGCGTCATGTATTCCTTCGGATACGGCAACTATTACATTGTTAGTGTGCGCAAGGGCTTCTTTTATATCGGCAACAAATTTGTCCTTGTCGAAATCCACCTCAGGCAGATATATGAACTGAGGCGCTGTATTGTACTCATTACGTGCGAGAGCGGAAGCGGCAGTGAGCCATCCTGCGTCACGTCCCATGATTTCAACGATTGTCACACTCTTAACAGCATAGATAAAGGTATCATGGGCTATCTCAAGCATGCTTGATGCGATATATTTGGCGGCAGAGCCAAATCCCGGAGTGTGGTCTGTCATGCACAGATCATTGTCGATGGTTTTTGGAATCCCTATAATTTTCACATCACTGTTGATTTTTTTTGCATAATCGGATAACTTTAATACGGTATCCATCGAATCATTTCCACCGATGTAAAAGAAAGCCTTTACGGAGAGCTTATCAAACTGGTGGAAGATGTATACATATGGTGAATCATCATCCTTGTAATCAGGGAGCTTGTGACGGCATGAGCCAAGATACATGGCAGGTGTGGTCTTAAGCTTTTCAAGATTAGCATCATCTGCAAAAATATCTGACAGATTTAGATAATTCTCATTTAATATGCCGAGTATTCCGTTTACGGCGCCATAGCAGATATCGTATTTCTCGGAGCTTTTTACTCCTGCGATGACTCCTGCAAGGCTTGCGTTGATTGCAACAGTTGGGCCGCCTGACTGGGCGACGATACAGTTTGACTGATTCATTGTAATCTCCTTATTGTGTATTTTAACTATTCTCTTCTGTAAGAATAGTTATGATATAATTTTAAAATGACTACTGAAGGCGCATGGCATATGCACCGCATAATCATATAGATTGTAGTATCAAACATTATTTTTAGCAAGGGTTAAAATGAAAAATATGAATAAATACGAGAATTGCTTATTGTGTCCCAGAAAATGTGGCATAAACAGAAGAACCGGACAAACAGGCGTATGTGGCGTTTCATCTGAAATAAAGGTGGCGCGAGCAGCACTTCATTATTGGGAGGAGCCGTGCATATCAGGAAAAAGAGGAAGCGGGGCAGTTTTTTTCTCAGGCTGCAGCCTGCACTGCGTGTTCTGCCAGAACAGGGAGATTTCTGACGGAAAAGAGGGAAAGGTAATCAGTAAAGAGCGGCTTAGTGATATCTTTATAGAACTGGCGGGCAAAGGCGCAAATAATATCAATCTGGTCACACCGGGGCAGTATATCCCTGATATAGTGTGGGCGGTAAACGATGCAAAAAGCCGTGGCATGAAGCTTCCTATTATATACAATACGAGCGGATATGAAAATGTGACAGAGCTAAAACTGCTTGAGGGTATAGTGGATGTGTATCTTCCGGATTTTAAATATATGGACAGTACGCTTTCGGCAATGTATTCAAGGGCAAAGGATTATCCGTCTGTCGCAAAGCAGGCGCTTTCAGAGATGGTCAGGCAGCAGCCGGAGGTTGTGATTGACGATGCGACAGGACTCATACAAAAGGGAGTTATTGTGCGACAGCTTCTACTGCCGGGACATGTGAATGATGCAAAGGCTGTACTTAAGTACCTGTATGATACATATCGTGATCACGTATATATAAGCATGATGAGCCAGTTTACGCCGATTGCATTAAAGGATTATCCTGAGATAAACCGCACAGTGACAAAGAGAGAGTATGAAAGACTTGTTAACTATGCCCTCGAAATAGGAATCACGAATGCATTTATACAGGAGGGTGACGTGGCAAAGGACAGCTTCATTCCGGCATTTGACTGTGAGGGAGTATGATATTTACCGTTTTTCTTAATAAAATAGTAAGAATTGGCAGGCAAAAATGACTGGATTTTGTGATGCCGGTGTAGTACTATGGTTATGTGATATTTTTTAACTGTGAAGGTACTGAACAGTTACGATATTTTGTTATTACTCACATCCCGGTGTGACAGACGATAATGTTTTTAATCACACAGGATACATTATTCAATAGAGGATACATTGATGAAAAATATAGGAGAACAGCAGATAATAATTGAATGTCCGAATACTATCTTTCATCTATACATTGACAGTGAGGATGAGCTTTCAAAGGTTAAGGTGTTTATGAACAATATAAAGCATGTTGATTCGATAAGTCTGCATGATATATACAACTGGTGCAACAGACAGCATTTGCAGTACACGACGACATTTAATTATGACAGTAAAATGACCTGGACAGAAATGATAAAATCCTACATATTTTACTTCAGACAGAAGCTTAGATATGTAAATAATAGTGATAGGATGATAGAAACATGAGATACCCTGAATTTCTAAAGGATAGAGGAACAATAGGCTTTGTGGCGCCCTCGATGGGCTGTACAACAGAGCCGTACAGGAGTGCCTTTGACAATGCCATTAAAAGGTTTCACAGCATGGGTTATAAGACGATAGAGGGACCTAACTGCAGGTGCGACAGTGGCATAGGTATCAGCAATACACCTAAGAAGTGCGCAGAAGAGCTGAACGAGAGCTATGCTTCTGTTGACAGTGATGTGCTTATATCATGTGGTGGTGGCGAGCTGATGTGCGAGGTAGTGCCTTATATTGATTTTGAGCGCGTGAAGCAGTCAAAGCCGAAATGGTACATGGGCTATTCCGACAACACGAATTTCACATTTTTGGAGGCTACTATTGCAGATACAGCAGGTATTTACGGGCCGTGTGCGGGCAGCTTTGGCATGGAGGTGTGGCATGAGTCACTTACCGATGCATTTAATCTGCTTTGTGGCAGGAAGCTTTCATTTACCAATTACCCTATGTGGGAGAAGGAATCGATAAAGGATGAGAATGCTCCGTTTGTGGGCTACAACCTGACTGAAAAGTCGTGTATCAGCTCTATTCCTGCGGTGGCAAAGGAAAGCATGCTTACCATGAGAGGCAGGCTGCTTGGTGGCTGCATGGATTGTCTTATCAATCTGCTTGGTACATCGTTTGACCATGTAAGGGAATTTAATGAGCGCTACAGTGATGATGGTATCATATGGTTCCTTGAGGCTTGTGACCTTAATGTGATGGGCATGAGAAGGGCTATGTGGCAGATGAAAAATGCAGGATGGTTTTCAAATGTAAAGGGCTTTCTTATCGGACGCCCGGCGCACTTCGGAGAGGAAATGTTTGGAATAGACCACAGACAGGCGCTTTCATCACTGCTTAGAGATTTTAATGTGCCAATCATCATGGATCTGGATATAGGTCATATGTCGCCAATGATGCCTGTGGTATGCGGAAGCATGGCAGATGTCAGCTTCGACGGAAGCAGCTTTACAATTTCGTATGATATAGAGCAGTAGATTGGAGGAAAAATGATTAGATCAATAAAGAAAAAAGCAAAGAGTATTGTATGTAGCGTGCTTGCTGCGGTGACACTGTTTACGATGAATCCGGCAGTATTTGCAACAGAGACAGCTACGCAGACGGATACAGTTTCAAGTGTTGATGTATCAGGCAGTGACGCAGCTGATAAGAGTAACACAGACAGTACTGCAGACAGCACAACGACAGCCGGCAGTGAGACAAACGACAAGGTGACCATCAGCAATAATGATAAGCCATACTTAAGTCTTGGAGCAGACCTCACACCGGATCAGAGAGCGACAGTGCTTGGATTTATGGGAATCGAGCTCACTGATCTGGACAAATACGATGTGGTCTATGTAAATAATGATGAGGAGCACAAGTACCTCGATTCATACATCAGCAAGAGCGAGATTGGCACAAGGTCACTTTCCTCAGTACTCATTACAGAGGATAAAAAGGGTGCGGGTCTTAGTGTTTCCACGCACAATATCAATTACTGTACGGTAGGAATGTACAAGAATGCGCTTGCCACAGCAGGCATAGCTGATGCTAAAATCATAGTCGCAGGACCTTTCCCTATTTCCGGAACGGCAGCACTTGTAGGCACACTAAAGGCATACGAGGAGATGACAGGCAAGAAGCTTGACGACAAGGTGACAGACGCAGCGATGGATGAGCTTGTCACAACAGGAGAGCTCAACAAGAGCATTGACGGCGATTCGCAGGATATCGAGGCAATGATTGCAGACCTAAAGAAGCAGCTTGCCGATGGAAGGCTCAAGGATGAGAGCCAGATAAAGGATGCGATAAAGGAGGCTGCAAAGGATTACGACCTGAAGCTTTCTGATGATGATATTGCAAAGCTGACATCGCTTCTTATGAAGCTTAAGGATGCCAATATCGACTGGGATTCAGTCATCAACCAGGCACATGACTGGGCATCAAAGCTTGGCGATAAGATAAATGACCCGGGCTTCTGGGAAAAGATTGGTAACTTTTTCATGGATTTATGGGATAAGATAAAATCCCTGTTCAGCTAGAAAAAGCTACAGGAGACAGTAAGAATAAGCAGAATATGAATCAGGAAACTCCCTGAAACGTAAGCATGAGCTACACGTTGAAGGGAGTTTTTTATATTATGATTAAAGGGTCAAAAGGTATCATCGATGCATGCTTGCATGCAATTCGATGTATACCTTAAAAAAAAATAATAAATTTCTGCAGAATACATTGATACAAAGGTCATATTCTATTATAATTAAATGGATAATGGATTAATGTAAACAATGCACATAAGAAAGATGGGATTTGATGATAAAGATAAATAAATTTCTGGCAGCCTCTGTCGTTACATTGTCATTAGCTGCATGTGACCTGGCGCCATACAGCAGCATAGCAGTCTATGCGGATCAGGCGGCTAAGGTTGTGTGTGATGAGAGATACTGGGTAGCGGCGAGAAGCGGACCTGGAACAGAGTATGAGCTGGAGCACAAGCTTTCAAACGGCAAGGATATTACTATTCTTGAGCAGACCACAGGTGCAGACGGCAAGGTGTGGTACAAGGCAAAGTACAATCTGGCAGCAAATAATGAGGAGTGTGTCAGCTATATAAGGTCTGATTTTGTATCAGCAGGTACAGCTGCATCAGACAATGCGCAGACAGGGGATGCTTCGGCAGACACCGGCAATGCGGATGCCATACAGCAGAATAATGAGGAGCAGCTTGCCCTTGCAACCGCATCGGGAGCATATGCTACAGGTACGATTACAGGTGGCAATGTGTATGTCCGCAATGCAGCAGGCACATCCGGCACTACCAAGGTTGTTTCGCTCAACTGGAACCATCAGGTTGACATAATTGGAGAGACCAAGGTAAACGGTGTGGTCTGGTACAATGTCAAGGGTACTTTAAACGGCAAGGCATTTACGGGCTGGACTATCAGTACATACATAAAGGTGACATACAATAATAGCGGAGACAATACTGATTTTGTCACGGCTATGAAGAATGCAGGCTTTCCTGACAGCTATATTCCAAACCTTACAGCACTTCACAATAAGTATCCAAGCTGGACATTTGAGGCTGTAAATACAGGTTTGAATTGGGATACGGTGATTGAAAATGAGAGCGTACATGGAATAAACTTAGTATCTAAAAATGCAGATAATGCAAAAAAATCAACGGAAAATGGTGCATATAACTGGGAAACAAATAAGTGGTTTGAATATGAGCCAGGATGGGTAGCTGCAAGCAAGGATTACATTGCATATATTATGGATCCAAGAAATTTTCTTGATGAAACAAATATTTATCAGTTTCAAAGTCTTGTATATAGTTCTAGCGAAAACTTATCAGGTGTTCAATCAATCGTTAAGGGAACCTTTATGGAAGGAACTAAGAACTATTCTAACAATGGTGAGAAAATAGATTATGCTAGGACATTTTTAGATGTTGCAAAAGCCACAGGAGTTAGTGCATATCACTTATCTGCGCGAGTTAAACAGGAACAGGGAAAAGGAACGAGTCCTCTTATTTCTGGGGTATATTCGGGTTATGAGGGGTATTATAATTTCTTTAATTTTAGTGCGACTGGAAGTACAAAGGAAAAAATATACCAAAATGGTTTAGCGTATGCTAAGAAGAATGGATGGTCAAGTAGGACAAAATCCATATCCGGAGGGGCGGAAAAGATTGCAAAAGATTATGTCAATAGAGGTCAAAATACAATTTATTTTGAAAAATTTAATGTGGTTGATAGTAAATCACTTTATAGCCATCAGTATATGGCAAATGTGACAGCTGCAATTACAGAAGGACAAAATCTGTCAAAAGGATATTCTGATAAGAACCAGGCATTTGTATTCAAAATTCCTGTATACAACAATATGCCATCGTCTGCAGTTGGTTTTAATAAAGCTGGTGATACTAACAACTATCTGCAAGCACTGTCAATAAGTGGAGTGTCACTCACACCTGTATTTAATGGAGTAACAACAAGTTATTCAGCGGTTGTTTCAAATGCTATAAGTTCAGTGACTGTCTCAGCAAATGCTGTATCAGGTAATAGTTATGTTTCGGGTACAGGTAATTATTCACTTGCTGTTGGAAATAATACAATAAAAATAAATTGTAAGTCACAAAGTGGTGAAACAAGAACATACACAATCACTATAAACAGACAAACATCAGCTAATAATACAAATAATACTGCGTCTGGTACAGATGTAAATATTTCATCTGATACATATAAAATAGGAACATATATTACTGGAGTTGCACCAGAAACAATGGCGTCATCATTCATAAAAAATATTTCGGTTTCTGCATCTGGTTCAATCAAACTTTTAACGGAATCAGGAAAAGAAAATACAGGAACAGTTGCAACAGGAAATAAGGTTGCTGTATATGATCTTTCTGGTAATTTGAAAAAAACATATGATATTGTAATATATGGCGATGTGTCAGGAGATGGAGTGGTCAATGTAAAGGACTCTATGATAATAAGACGACATATTATTGGAAGAAGTACATTGAGTGGTGCATATATGGAAGCAGCTGACACTAGCAAAGATGGTACCATAAATGTAAAAGATTCTATGATTATACGTAACCATATTCTCGGCAGAAAAAATATAGAGCAATAGAGGTAAGAAAATGAAAAAGATTACAAGTTATATTTTATCAGTTTTGATAATGACTATAGTTGTGTTTTCAAATAAGAATATTGTGTTGGCAGCAGGAAGTATTTCTGTTTCAGCAAGTAAAACAACAGTGAAAGTTGGAGATGTTGTGACTATAAGTACATCTATTTCACCAGGAGAGTATGGAGTAAATGCAACATTAACAAAGAGTTCGGGAGCTTTTGAGTTTGTAGAAGGAGATAATATATACTCTGATGGAGGAACTCCAAATAATTCTATAAAAGTTAAAGCTGTTTCGGAAGGTAGTTGTACCTTTTCAGTTCGGGTGATTAATGCGTTTGATGACCAATTGAAAGAGACATCTATGTCATCTGGCAGTGTTACTATTACAGCTACATCAGCTTCATCAAACAATGATTCAAACAGCAACAAGGATAACAAGGACAATTCCGGCAGCAATACCGGCAATGACAGCAATGCAAATAAAGATAATGAAAACAAAGAGGAAAAGAAATCCTCAAACGCATCTCTTGGTTCGCTTGTTATCTCAGCAGGTTCGCTTTCCCCTGAGTTTTCTGCTGCGACAAAGGATTACACAGCTACAGTAGATTACAGCTGTTCAAGCCTTGCGGTTACAGCAAATCCGGCTGATTCCAAGGCGAGTGTGACATCCGTCACAGGCAATGATTCACTTGAGGTTGGAGAGAATACGGTCAGCGTTGTTGTGACAGCAGAGGACGGCAGCACAAGCACATACAATATAGTTGTTACCAGAAGATCCGAGGATGATCCGGAGAATGCAGATAAGCAGGATAACTGGAAGAAGTTCGATATAAATGGCACAGAGTGGACTATGGTAAATGACATTCCGGAGGATGTTGTTCCTGAAGGCTTTGAGCACTCAAAGACAGTGATTGACGGACTTGAATACAATACCCTTCATGGCACCTTTGGCGATGTCACGCTTGTGTATTTACAGTCGGAAAGCGGCAATGGGCTTTTTGTATATGATGCAGCACAGAATGCAGCATATGAGTTTGTCCGTATCAATTCAGAGTCGCATTTTATAGTGGTTTTACTGCCTAAGGTGGATGATGTGCCTGAAGGATATAATGAGATATCGCTCTCTATAGAGGGCAAGGGTGTGGCAACAGCCTACCAGACCAAAGTCGAAAAAACCGATGATCAGACAAAGGATTTTTACCTCGTATACGCTATGAATGACAATGGTGAGAGTGGCTGGTACACATATGATAGTGTAGATGGCACATATATGAGAACCAAGCTCAGTACACCTACAGTGGCACAGGATGAAAACGATACAACAAAGAGCGAGCTTGTCCCGGGAATTGCCAATAAATATCTTGTTTTAGCTGCAATACTGGTTCTTATTATCATTATTCTGTTACTGTTGCTTATGGTATCAGCTGTGAAAAACAGAAAATATAAGGCAATGGACTATCATGATGACGATGATGATGTAGATGATGCAGCAGAAGATGTATCAAATGAAGCTTTGAAAGAAACAACTGATGAAACTGCGGACGAGATAGCAGATGAGCTGGAAGAAGAGGTTACAGAAGAGCCGTTAGATGAAGTGGCAGAAGAAGCTGCAGAAGAGTCGGTGGATGAAGTGGCAGGAGAAGCTGCAGAAGAGTCGGCAGGTGAAGCCGCAGAAGAAACAGCAGATGAAGCTGTAGAAGAGCCGGCAGATGAAGTCGCAGAAGAAACAGCGGAAGATGTTGCAGATGAGCAAAAGATGGCTACGGATGAAAATATATCAAATGCATCCTATGTCGGAAGAACCGTAGAAATTACACCTGATTCTAAGAAAGCTGTTGAGAATGAAAACTCTGAGTTTGATTTAAAAGACGATTCAAGGCAGGAAAACGTTTCTGACACAGAAAACGATGCTGATGAGGATGCTTTAAAGAATCAGCTTCAAATGGCACTTGATGGCTTTGTCAATGAGGAAAATAAGCCGTCTGAGGCTATAGACAGCAGTGCAAAGGATGACAATGAGGATGACAGTGAAGATGATGATTTGCAGTTCATCGACTTAAATTAGTGAATATGACTGGAGGATATGACTTGAAACCATATACAAGTAAGGCTAAAAAAGCAATAGATTTGGCTGTACGTATATCAAAGAAAATGAATTACAGCTATGTTGGAACAGAGCACATACTGGCTGGCCTTATAAAAGAGGGCACCGGTGTGGCAGCTGAGGTTCTAACAGCCTGCAATGTGGAATATGATAAGCTTATTTCGATGATTGAAGACCTGATTTCACCGGGGGATAACATCGAAGTGATGGACAGGGATGGCTATTCACCAAGGACACAGAGAGTATTGGAGCGCGCATCGGAGGAAGCCGATAGATTTGAGTGCAATGAGATAGGTACAGAACACTTGCTGATGGCTATAGTACTGCAGGGAGACTGTGCAGCTGCAAGACTTTTAAACACCATGGGTGTTAACAGTCAGAAGATGTTTATAGATATTCTTGGTGCGATGGGTGAGGATCCGTCTGCATACAGGGATCTGATGAAAAGTTACGGTACATCATACAATTCTGCGACTCCTGTATTAGATCAGTATTCCAGAGATTTGACAGATATGGCAGAGGCAGGGCTTCTTGACCCTGTTATAGGCAGAAAAAAGGAGATGGAGCGTGTTATCCAGATACTTTGCCGCCGTGGCAAAAACAATCCATGTCTGATTGGAGAGCCGGGAGTGGGCAAGACCGCTATAGTAGAAGGACTTGCGCAGGATATAGTCAGTGGCAATGTTCCGGATATTCTTTTGGGAAAGAGACTGGTTTCTCTTGATATGTCCGGGCTTGTAGCCAAATCAAAGTATCGTGGTGAGTTTGAGGAGCGTATCAAGAAGGTGATAAGTGAGGTTTCAAATGCCAAAAATGTACTGCTTTTCATTGATGAGCTTCACACTATAATAGGTGCAGGAGGAGCAGAAGGCTCGTTAGATGCATCTAACATATTAAAGCCTGCGCTTGCCAGAGGCGAGGTACAGGTAATCGGCGCCACTACCATAGAAGAGTACCGCAAATACGTGGAAAAGGATGCTGCGCTTGAGCGCCGTTTCCAGCCGGTGATGGTTGAGGAGCCGGGTGTGGATGAGACAATAGAGATACTCACAGGATTAAAGGGACTCTATGAAAAGCATCATGGTGTCATCATAACAGATGAGGGTGTGAAAGCGGCAGTAAGCCTTTCTGCACGATATATAAATGACAGATTTTTACCTGATAAGGCGATAGACCTGATGGATGAAGCGGCAGCTAGGATAAGGCTTAAGAATCTGACATCATCTGACGAGCTGCTTGCTCTGAAAAAAGAGATAACAGATAAGCAGAACCAGTTGGAAAATGCTTTGTCGAAAGGAGATCTCGCAGCTGCCGGTGCGCTTATGTCAGAAAAGGAAGTGCTTGAAAATAAACAGCAGAAGCTTATCAGAAAGAACCGTCGCACAGGAGCCAAAAATCAGCCTGTAGTCGGCGAAAATGAGATAGCGGATGTAGTATCGGGATGGACCAAAATACCTGTAAATAAGCTTACAGAGTCAGAGGCAGGACGACTTGCAAAGCTTGAACAGATACTTCACAAGCGTGTAATAGGACAGGAGGAGGCTGTTTCTGCTGTTGCAAAGGCAGTCAGACGAGGCCGTGTTGGTTTAAAGGATCCTAAGAAGCCGATTGGCTCATTCCTGTTTTTGGGACCGACAGGAGTAGGTAAGACGGAGGTGTCAAAGGCGCTTGCTGAGGCTGTCTTTGGCAAAGAAGATGCCATGATACGTGTTGACATGTCAGAGTACATGGAAAAGCATAGTGTTTCAAAGATGATTGGTTCACCACCGGGATATGTGGGCCATGAGGAGGGCGGACAGCTCTCGGAGAAGGTCAGACGCAATCCTTTTTCTGTTATACTGTTTGATGAGATAGAAAAAGCACATCCTGATGTGTTCAATATACTTTTACAGGTGCTTGATGATGGTAGAATCACTGATTCACAGGGGCGCACGGTTGATTTCAAGAATACAATAATCATCATGACATCAAATGCAGGAGCTTCTTCTATTATAGAGCCAAAGCGCCTTGGCTTTGGTGCAGGTGATGACGAAAAGCAGGATCACGAGCGTATGAAGAACAGTGTCATGGAGGAGGTCCGCCGTATATTTAAACCTGAGTTTTTGAACCGAATCGACGAGACTATTGTATTTAGAGCTCTCAACAAGGATGACATGAAGCATATAGTGACACTTCTTGTAAAGGAGCTTAAGAAACGCTGTAAAGAACAGCTTGATATAGAGCTCACAGTGCGCGACAGTGCAAAATCCTTTATCGTGGATAAAGCCTATGACAGAAAATATGGCGCAAGACCTCTTAAACGAAAACTTCAGGAGGAGATTGAAGACCGTATGTCAGAGGATATTATTACCGGCAAAATTAAGCGCGGCAATAAGGTAATAATTTCTACGAAAAACAAACAAATTTCATTGACTGTTGAGTAGAATTGGATTTATAATTAATATATCAATATAGCTACGGGAGGATAAAAATGGCTGTAATAAGTGAATTAATCCGTACTGAGGAAAACGGAAAGCTCAGCTTCGGAGATTATACATTGGCTGCAAAGGCAAAGCTTGACAATTTTGAGAAGGATGGAGATATCTACAAGGTAAAGACCTTTAAGGAGATTACAAAGCTCGAAAGAAACGGACTTTTTGTATACGAGTCTGTTCCGGGAACAGCGGTTATGGATTTCGAGGAGACTGCTGATACAGTGACATTTACTGTGGAGGGACCTGAGGATGCTCAGATTACTCTTGGCCTTGAAGAGGAGACAGAGTACGAAATTGATATAGCTGGAGCTGTTGCAGGTACTATGAAGACAAATCTCGGCGGCAAGCTCAGCTTAAGCGTAGAGCTTGAGGGTGTTGATTCAGTCGATATCAAAGTATCAAGAAAATAGAGCATATTTTTAGCCCGGTGAAAGCCGGGCTTTTTGTATTTTATAAAGGAGAACAATATGGCAAAAGGAAAGACCTCTGTATTTTTCTGCCAGGAATGTGGTTATGAATCGGCAAAATGGATGGGACAGTGCCCGGCCTGTAAGGAATGGAATACATTTGTAGAGGAAACCGTAGATAAAAAGTCGATAAGTTCGTCGGGAAAAGTAAAAAAAGAATCAAAGGCGGCACAGGTTCTGCCTCTTTCGGCAGTAAAAAGCGAGAAAGAGGAGCGTATAGTGACAGGTATAGCCGAGTTTGACAGAGTGCTTGGTGGAGGAATTGTGAGGGGGTCACTTGTGCTTGTGGGAGGAGATCCGGGTATAGGAAAATCCACGCTTCTACTTCAGGTATGCAGGGAACTTTCACAAAAAAAGGTGCCATTACTTTATGTGTCAGGTGAGGAATCCCTGCATCAGATAAAGATGCGTGCCGACAGACTTGGTGATTTTACGGATTCACTGGAGCTTTTATGTGAGACAAGTCTTGATATAGCAAAGGACGTGATTCAACGAAAAAAACCGGAGGTTGTTGTAATAGATTCCATCCAGACTATGTACAATGAGGAGATAGCGTCGGCACCGGGCAGTGTCTCACAGGTCAGGGAGACAACCGGAGTGCTTATGCAGCTTGCAAAGACTCTGGGTATTTCTGTTTTTATAGTAGGACATGTGACAAAGGATGGTGCGGTTGCGGGGCCGAGGACGTTGGAGCATATGGTTGATACTGTACTTTATTTTGAGGGTGACAGGTATGAGTCGTACAGGATACTTAGAGGCGTTAAGAACAGATTTGGTTCGACCAACGAGATAGGCGTATTTGAAATGAAGGCGGAGGGACTTGTTGAGGTGGAAAATCCGTCGGAGTATATGCTTAGCGGTAAGCCAGAGGGAGCATCAGGATCAATTGTCACATGTTCCATAGAGGGAAGCCGCCCGATACTTCTCGAAATCCAGGCTCTTGTATGTCACAGTTTTTTTAATAATCCAAGGCGTACAGCAAATGGTACAGATTATAATAAAGTAAATCTACTCATGGCGGTCCTTGAAAAAAGAGCCAACCTGTCACTGTCAGACTGTGACGCTTATGTGAATATAGCAGGCGGTATAAGGATGAACGAGCCGGCGATAGACCTTGGGATAGTGCTTGCAATCGCATCAAGCAAAATGGATATTATAGTGCGTGAGGATACCATATGCTTTGGAGAGGTGGGCTTAAGCGGAGAGGTACGCGGAGTTACCATGTCCGAGCAGCGTGTGGCTGAGGCAAAGAAGCTTGGCTTTAAAAAGTGTATTGTTCCCAAAGTGTGTCTTGCAGGAGTGTCGCATATTAATGGAATTGAGATTGTCGGTGTGGCAAATATCAAGGAAGCGATAGAGGCTGTCAGATAGTAATTGTGAGAATTGTATATAATAAACAGACAATTTAGAAAATTTGTGTTTTTTAAGATAGTTTTACTACTTTAATTAATTGCAGAAAATCCGTTGACATATGTGTGCCGGGATGATATTATATCAAAGCTGACTCGCGGGACACATTGAGTTGTAGAGCTTGTGAGTTACATTTTACAGACATGACTTTATAGATATTGCTTTGAAAATAAGCTGAAAAAGTTATGAAAAAAGTTCTTGACAAATGCAAAACATTTTGATAGAATAAACAAGCTGTCGCAAGACAGAGAACTTAAAACAGAG
>OLPA01002032.1_pt1 | contig 15727 bp, 13 predicted proteins | sample 1672811 | NCBI WGS metagenome assembly OLPA01 (sample SAMEA3136726, study PRJEB25190) | human gut metagenome | biome: human gut; feature: human-associated habitat; material: faeces | place: Austria | collected 2013
ATCTGCCGCACCTCGCTCGCCGTATCGGCACTTAGAATTATGCGGTATTGCCTAAGGGATCAAACCAGGAGGAAACAAACCATGAGATACAAGCTGTTGCTTTTAGATATTGACGGCACGCTGCGCCCCGGCAGCTGCGAGCAGATCCCCAAGGAGAACGCCGCCGCCGTGCGCGCCGTGCAGAAAGCGGGCGTCAAAATCGCCATCGCCACCGGCCGCGGCCGCACCGGCGTGGGCAAGGGCCTGCTGCGAGACCTCAAGCCCGATTACTGGGTCTGTGCGGGCGGCGCCCAGCTGGTGGACGCCAAAGGCAATGACCTGGCCCTCCACCGCCTGACTGCTGAAGAAATGTACGCTCTCGTGGATTTTTTCGAGGATTACGAGTTGCCCCTGCGGTTCACCTTCCACGATGCCAACTACGCCTACATCGATTTTGCCGAGTTCGACCGCCGGGAAAAGGCCAAGAACCTGTACAACAACATCGTGGACGGCGAGGACCAGGATCACCATCTGGTGGAGATGCCCTTCGGCTGCTTCGGCTTCCTGCCCCGGGAACAAGCCGCGCAGTTCCAGGAAAAGTACGGCTATCTCGGCCTGCAGTTTCTCTACTCCTACCCCGGCAGCGATGGCTGCGATATTATGCAAAAGGGCGTCAATAAAGGCGCCGGCCTGTGCGAGCTGGCCGGGCTGGCAGGTCTGACGCCGGAGGAGTGCGTGGCCATCGGAGACGGCGACAACGATACCGCCATGCTGGCTGCCGCAGGCATGGGCATCGCCATGGCCAACGGCAGCGCCAACGCCAAAGCCGCCGCCGACCGCACCGGCCCCGACGCCGAACCCCACGGCGTGGCTGACCTCTGCCGGGAACTTTGGCCGGAGGCATTCTAACATGGCCGAGACCAAAGCCGCCTACACCCATGTGGGCCCCGGCCTGCCGCCGCTGTATGGGGCGCGGGCCAAAGCGCTGATTTTGGGAAGCTTTCCCAGCCCCAAAAGCCGGGAGCAGGGCTTTTTCTACGGCCACCCACAAAACCGCTTTTGGCCGCTGATGGCCAGCCTGACCGGCGAGCCGGTGCCCGATTGGCAGGACATCGAGGCGAAAAAGGCTGTCATCCTGAAGCACGGCCTGGCGGTGTGGGATACCATCGGTGCCTGCGACATCCGCGGCGCGTCCGATGCCTCCATCCGCAATGTGGAACCGAACGACGTCGCCGCCCTCATCCGCAAACTGGGGGTGCAGGCGGTGTTCTGCAACGGCGCGGCTTCGGGGCGTGTCTATGCAAAATATGCCCAGGCAAGCACGGGTATGCCCGCCGTGGTGCTGCCCAGCACCAGCCCCGCCAACGCGGCGTGGTCGATGGACCGTCTGCGCACCGCCTGGGGCCGGGAACTGCTGCCTTTTTTGCAGGAAAACGGTTGCGAACGTACCGATTTTGTTCTATAATAAGGACATATCGCTACAATTTTAACGTAAGCAGCGCAAAGGAGAACTTTGCAGATGAATAAATGGGAAGAAAAACGCACCCGCCCGGTGCTGCCAATCTATCTGGCGGCGCTGGTGTGGCCGGTGGGCGCACTGCTGCTGCCGGCTTACCGTCTGTCCAACCTGCTCATCATCGCAGGGCTTAGTCTGGCGGCCTACGGGCTGGGCACCAAATTCTGCCCTACCCGCGTCATCCGTAAGCAGGTGCCCTACGCCACGGGCAGTGAGGATGTGGATGCCATGCTGACAGAAATTACGGCAAAGCTGGATGAACTGCATGAACTGAACGATGAAATCCCGGATGCCCAACTTTCCTATGAAATGGATAGAATGGAGAAGGCCGGGCGTAGTATTGTGAGAGTGGTCGAACGGCAGCCGGAAAAGGCAAAGCAGGTAGACCGTTTTGCCCGCTATTATCTGCCGGAAGCTGTAAAGATTTTGGCTGCATATGCGCGTATTGAAAAAGATTTCGCCGATGTCGGAATGGATATGGGAGAGCGGACGACCTATGAAACGGTAGTCCAGGCAGGCTTTAAAGGCGAGAACTCCCAGCAAATTTTGAATGAAGTGAGAAGAAATACGACTACGATTGCCAAAGCCTTTGAAAACCAGCTGGACGCCCTGTACAGTGCCGAGGCGATGGACATCTCCACCGATATTGAGGTGCTGGACGGCATCCTGAAGAGCCAGAACCTGACCTGAGCCGCAACCTGATTGGATCATATTCATATATTTTGAAATGGAAAGGAAGATCTCCCATGGCTGAACTGAACAATGAACTGGACCTGACCGCCCCCGCTGCCCCCACCCTGACACTGGACCCTATCGCGGACGAAGCCGCCGAGGCGGCTAAGCTGGAAGCCCCCAAGGCCGAGCCTGTCAAGGTCGAGGATACCCCGCTTAGCCCCGAAGAGCAGAAGATGGTCAATGACTTTGCCGAGAAGATTGACATCACCAACTCCCAGATGGTGCTGCAGTACGGCGCCGCCAGCCAGAAGAAGCTGAGCGACTTCTCCGAGACCGCCCTCTCCCGCGTCAAGACCAAGGATATGGGCGAGACCGGCGAACTCATCACCAGCTTGATCTCTGAGCTGCAGGGCTTTGACGCCACCGCCGAGCAGCCCAAGGGCTTTCTGGGTCTGTTCAAAAAGGCAAGCAATAACCTGGAACAGCTCAAGACCCGCTACGAAAGTGCTGACAAGAACGTGGAGCGCATCAAGGCCCAGCTGGAGGACCACCAGGTCACCCTGATGAAGGACATCACCATGCTGGACAAGATGTATGAGCTGAACCTTGTCTACTTTAAAGAACTGACGATGTACATCCTGGCCGGCAAAAAGAAGCTGGAGCAGGTGCGCAATACCGACCTGAAGGCTGCGCAGGAAAAAGCCCAGCGCACCCAGCTGCCCGAGGATGCTCAGGCTGCCCGCGACCTGGCCGACCTGTGTGACCGCTTTGAGAAGAAGCTGTACGACCTGGAGCTGACCCGCAACGTCTCCATCCAGATGGGCCCGCAGATCCGCCTGATCCAGAGCAATGATACGATGATGGCCGAGAAGATCCAGACCACCATCGTCAACACCATCCCCTTGTGGAAAAACCAGATGGTCCTGGCCCTGGGCATCGCCCACAGCCAGCAGGCCATGCAGGCCGAGCGCGCCGTCACCGACGCCACCAACGAGCTGCTGCGCAAGAACGCCGCTACCCTCAAGCAGGGCACCATCGATATTGCCAAGGAGTCCGAGCGCGGCATCGTGGACATCGAGACCCTGCGGCAGACCAACAAGCAGCTCATCGAGACGCTGGACGAGCTGAACAAGATCCGCGCCGAGGGCAAGGTCAAGCGCGCCAACGCCGAGCAGGAGCTGGGCCGCATCGAAGGCGAGCTCCGCAGCAAACTGCTGGAGATCAACGCGTAAAAGGATCCCACTCGAAAGGCCCCCTCTCAGGGGGAGCCCCTAACGAACGGCATTTTATAACAAGGATAAAACTATGCAACTGGAACAACAGGAGAGCTTCGAAATCAAAGGCCCCCAGCTGGAGGTCTTTGGCGAGGCGGAGACCAGGCTGCCCGCTGCGGCCAAAAAGCGCCCCGCCGCCCTGGCCGTGCTGGCCGTGGCGATCGTGGCGTCGGTGCTGGGCATCGGCGGCGCACAGTTAAAAGGCCAGTGGCGCGAGACCAGCGAGATCTACACCAGTCAGATCGATGACTACGGCAACGGCATCCAGCAGGATTTTTCGAATCAGGCCGATGCCGCCGCCAGCCTCATCCGCATTGCATCTGCCGTAGTGGGTACCGACGATGCGGACCTGCAGGCCGCCCAGACTGCGCTGGATAACTGGAACGAAGCCGCCGACCGCAAAGATGCCAACGAGCAGTACACGCTGAACCGGCAGTTGTACACCGCCGTCGACACCCTGTACACGGCCGCCGCCGACGAAGCGGACAGCAAGGCCAAAGGGCAGCTGACCGATTTGTATGACAGCTTTGTTTCCAGCCAGATGATCCTGGACCGCGAGACCGCTGCCTATAATCAAGAAGCCGACAGCTACCTGAAGCTGGCCTCCGGCTTCCCCGGCGGGGTGCAGGCTGCGCTGTGGGGCGTAAAGGACATTCCGACCTTTGAACCGTGACACGATAAGGAAAATGAAAATGAACGTATCTGCAAATAAACTGGCGCGCCGCCTGGCGGCAGTGCTGGTCAGCTTGTTTGCGGTGGTGGTCCTGGCGCTGCCGGCTGCGGCAGCACCCCAGGTGGATAAAACCACCCCCGTAAACGACTATGCCGGCATCCTTTCCCGGGATACCATTGCCTATGTTACGGAGATCTCGTCCGCCCTGCAAAGCACCTGCGGCGCAGAGATCGGCGTCTATACGACCGAGTACATCGGCAACTCCACCATGGAAGGCTACGCTTACAGCGTGCTGAACGAATGGGGCCTGGGTTCCAGCGATAGGGACAACGGTGTGCTGCTCCTGCTGGCCCCCGGCGAGGATGACTACTACATCACCCGCGGTACCGGCCTGGAATCGGCCCTGTCCATTAGCACCCTGGGCACGATCCTGGACAACAAGATGGAACCCAACTGGGTCAGCGGCGATTACGATGCCGGCGTGTGCGCTACCGTGGCCGCGATTGCGGATAAGCTGTGCGGCATCTATGGTGTGACCCTGGATACTTCGTCCGTAGCCAACAACACATTTGGCAGAAACGGAGAAAGCAACATCATGGGCTTTATCATGGTTATCATTGCGGTCATCCTGATCATCTGGGTCATCTCCACGCTGACCCGACCGCCCCGTCCGCCCCGCGGCGGAGGGCCCCGTGGTGGGGGCGTTGGCCGTGATATGTTCTGGTACAGCATGGGCCGTGCTTCCCGTCGGCCGCGGCGTCCGCCGCCCCCACCGCCCCCGCCACCGGGCGGCCCTGGTTTTGGCGGTGGTCCCCGCCCCGGCGGTGGGCCGCGACCCGGTGGTTATCGCCCCGGCGGTTATCGCACCGGCGGTGGTATGGGCGGCTTTGGCGGCGCAGGCCGTTCGGGTGGCTCTCGTCCATCGCGCCCCTCTGGCGGTTCCCGTCCATCCGGCGGCTACCACACCGGCGGCGGTTCCAGCCGTGGCGGCGGTGTAGGCCGTCACCATTAAGCAGTTTTACAGTGCCTCGGCTTCGCGCCGGGGCATTTTTAGAAAAGGAGGCAACATCCCTATGCCTAAATTTGCTGTTGTCACTGGTGCCAGCTCCGGCATCGGGGCCGAGTTCGCGCGTCAGCTTTCTGCCCGCGGTTATAACCTGATGCTGGTGGCCCGCCGGGCCGACCGTTTGCAGGCGCTTTCCAACAGCTTGACCACCGAGTGTGAAATTTTCACCGCCGACCTGGCCCGCAAAAGCGAGTGCCTGCGTCTGGCGGATGCTTTGGCCGACCGCCGCATCGATCTGTTCATCAACAACGCCGGTTTTGGTGATTGCGGGCCGTTTCTGCAGACCGATTTGGAAAAAGAACTGCAGATGATCGAGACCAACGTCCGGGCGCTGCACATCCTGACCAAGCGCATCGTCCAGCAGATGGAAGAGCAGGGGAGCGGCGCGCTGCTCAACGTCGGCTCCTGCGCGGGGCTGATGCCTGCCGGGCCGTACATGGCTGCCTACTACGCCACCAAGGCCTATGTTGTCAGCCTGACCAGCGCCGTGGCCGAGGAACTTCGGGAGATGCACAGCCCGGTCTATGTAGGCTGCCTCTGCCCCGGGCCGGTGAATACGGAGTTCAACGCCGTGGCCAACGTGCAGTTTGCCTTAAAGGGCATCACGCCGGAATTCTGCGTGCGATGCGCACTGCACGGCATCCACCGCCGCAAGACCATCATCGTGCCCGGCCCGCTGGTGGCCGCTGGCATGACCCTGGGCCGCTATCTGCCGCGTTCCGCCTATATCAAGATCGCGGCCCATCAGCAGCAGAAAAAGTTGTATCGGTAACAAAAAGGCTCCCTTTGAGGGGAGCCTTTTTGTTGCATCCCAAGGCCACACAAAAAACTTTCCTCTTCCTACTGTTTTTCTTACAGGGGTTGTGCTATAATCAATACTGCATAGCTATCTGTAAACAAAGGAGGGCACGCCTATGCCAGCGCCGCAGGAACCGCGCAGCCCGCGCCCCGAAACTGAATATACCTGGCAGGGGGATTGGGCACGCCCCGCTCCGCCGCCTGAGCAGCCTCCCCGCCCGGCCCCGACCGACCGCCAGCGGAGGCAAGCTGCTCGCCGCCGCCGGGAAATGCGCCGTCGCCGCCGCCGTGCCGCCTTTTTGGGCACGGCAGCGGGTATCCTGGCGCTGTCCGGCATCATCACGCTGATCCTGCCCAAAAGTGTGAAAGGCGAGACCGAACCCGAAGCCCCGGCGGTAACGGGCACCACCCAGCTGGTGGCCCCGCTGCCCTACGCGGGCACCAACAGCAGCGATACCAGCGGCACCGTGCAGACTCTCAACTGGGGCACAGTCGGCCCGCAGCAGCAAAGCGCCGATACCGGCTACACCTACACCGCCACACCGCAAAAATCTGTGCAGTTGGGCGAGTTTGGCCGCGTGAGCACCAGCTGGTTTGCCGATGCCGCTTTCCTGGGTGACTCCCTCACCGCAGGCTTCTGCGCCAACGAGTACAACATCGATGTGGGCGGCGCGCTCATCTGCGGCTACCGCAGCATCAGCCCCAACACCATCGTCAACCGCACCACTGTCACCAGCCCTGACCGCGGCGAGGAAGTAGCCCTCGACGTGCTGGCCGCCAACCAGCCCGCCAAGCTCTACCTCCTGCTGGGCACCAACGCCCTGGTGCAGACCGGCAACGAGGACAGCTTCATCAATTACTACGCCCGCATGCTGGACGAGCTGCGCGCCGCGCTGCCCAACACCACCTTTTACGTGCAATCCATTCTGTGCGCCACGCAGGAGACCGTCGAGGACGACGCCCCCGGCCTTTCGCCGGACCACATCGGCCCCATCAACCAGCAGATCAAGGCCCTGTGCGAGGAACGCGGCCTGTACTACCTGGACCTGAACGCAGAGTTCAGCGACGAAAACGGCTACCTGCTCACCGATTACGCACAGCCGGACGGCATCCATCTGACGGTTTCGGGCTACAACAAGTGGGTCAGCTACCTGTGCACCCACACGCCTTACAGCAAAAACAATCCCTATCAGCCCGGCAGCACCTACTACCTCAGCGAGGAGATGCAGAGCCAGCTGGCCGACCTGCCGTAAAAGGTAATGCCGCACAATTCTGGCCTGACGGCCTAAGCACCGCTCCGGCGGCTGCGGCATGCCATATCGGCACTTAGAATTGTGCGGTATTGCCTAAAAGGAAAGTATTGCAGAAGGAGCATCGTATGCAGAATCAGGATGAGGGGCCGCGCTACACAGACCCCGGCCACCCCTACAGCGGCAGTGACGGCCGCTACCAAAACCAATATTCCAACCGGTCCCGCCCGGCAGACAAGCCGTTCCAGTTCCCCTGGTGGGCCATCGTCATCCCGTTTTGCATCGGGATGTGGCCTGTCGGAATCGCCTTTATCATCATGAATAAGCTGATGAAAGAGGGCAAGATGGCCGACTTTGAGGAGCGTGCCCAACAGCGGACATCCCAGTTTACCCATACCTCCCGCACCACGACCGGATCGGACGGCCGAACCGTTTACGAGGCCCAGTTCCGCCGCGTGGACGAGAGCGGAACGTCCACCAGCCGGAACGCGGACGCAAACACCCCCATTTATGGCCGCAGCGTCCCGCCGCAATCGACTGTGGAGGCCGCCGAAAAGCAGGGCAAAAAGACCGGTGCCGCTACGGCGCTGACCGTGGCGGGCGTTGCGCTGCTGATCTGCGCGCTGATCGCCCTGCCGGATGGCATCTTCTGGCTGCCTGATGCGCTGGCCGAGGGCGGCTACTACTGGCGCTGGCTCATCGAGGACAGCATGCCCATGCTGATTGCCGCGGCGGGCGGCATCGGCTGCCTGTTCGGCGCCCACAAGCTGCGCACCGGCAACCGCTTGCGCAAAAAGATCGCCAATATCGTCGGTGATTCGCAGTATATGTACATTGAGGACATTGCCGCTGCCATCCCCTGCGGCTATGACAAGTGCCGCAAGCACCTGGAAAACTGCATCGATGCCGGTGTCTTTGGCCCGGACGCCTACCTGGATATGAAGCGCCGCTGCCTGGTGGTCAAGGGCAAAGCCCCCGAAACGACTGCCCCCAAGGCCCCCGCCAAAACGCAGAAGACCCAGGCCCAAACGGCCAAAGAGGCCGCGCAGACCAAGGACCGGTACCAGAAGATCCTGGACGAACTGCGCCGCGTCAACGATGCCATCCCCGACGAGGAGATGAGCGATAAGATCAGCCGTCTGGAGGCTGTCTCGGCCAAAATTTTTGAGCAGGCCAAGACCGACCCCGACAAGCTGCCCCGCATGCGCAAGTTCATGGACTACTACCTGCCCACCTCGCTGAAGCTGCTGCAAACCTACGCTGAGCTGGATTCCCAGGGCGTCGAGGGCGAGAACATCACCGAGTCCAAATACCGCATTGAGCAGACGATGGACACGCTGGTGCATGCCTTTGAGACCCAGCTGGACCAGCTGTTTGCCGCCGATGCCATGGACATCAGCGCCGACATCGACGTGATGCAGAACATGCTGCGCGCAGACGGCCTGACCGGGGATACCCCCTTTAAACAGTAACGGCAGCCCTGCGCCCGCCGCCCTATGGGCGCAAAGCGGCGCGGCCCGCCCCCAAAAATCAAAACTTTACTAGGAGCCATTTTCCAATGCAAGGTAAAACCACCGCCCAGCTGCGCGGCAGCTGGCACAACTTTTCCAAGTACCGGCCGCTGATCCGCGAGCTGGTCACCCGCGACCTCAAGGTAAAATACCGCCGCAGCTTCCTCGGCTATGTGTGGAGCATCCTGAACCCCCTGCTGATGATGCTGCTGCAAACGCTGGTATTTTCCTATATGTTCCGCTTCCAAATCGAGAACTTCCCGCTCTACCTCATCTGCGGCAACACGCTGTTCAACTTCTTTAACGAGAGCACCAATATGGGCATGGGCAGCGTGCTGGGCAACTCGTCCCTTATCAAGAAGGTGTACGTGCCCAAGTTTATTTTCCCCATCAGCCGTGTGGTGTCCAGCTTTGTTAACCTGCTGTTCAGCCTGGCGGCTATCATTCTGGTCATGCTCATCACCCGCTCGCCCTTCCACCTGACCATTCTGCTGGTATGGGCGCCGCTGGTGCTGCTGTTTCTGTTCACCTGCGGCATAGCGCTGCTGCTGTCGGCGCTGGCGGTCTACTTCCGCGACCTGCAATACCTGTACGGCATCGTTACCATGGCCTGGATGTACGCCACGCCGTTGTTTTACCCTATCTCGGCTTTGCCGCCTTTTATGGTGGCGATCGTTAAGCTGAATCCGCTGTACCACTATATCAACTGCATGCGGTGCCTGGTCATGTACGGCACGGTGCCCGGCCCCAACACCTGGTTTGCCTGCATCGTCTGTGCTGTGGGCGTGATGGTGGTAGGCCTGGCGGCTTTCCGCAAACTGCAGCGCAACTTTATTCTGTATCTGTAAGGAGTTCCCCCTATGCCCATCATTCAGGTGGATAACGTCTCGATGCGGTTCAACCTGGCACAGGAAAAGACCGAGACGCTGAAAGAATACACCGTAAAACTGCTGAAACATCAGCTTTTCTTTAACGAGTTCTACGCTTTGCAGGACGTGTCCTTCTCCATCGAGCCCGGCGAATCTGTCGCGCTCATCGGCCGCAACGGCAGCGGCAAAAGCACGATGCTCAAGCTTATTGCCGGTGTGATGTACCCGTCCAAAGGTTCGGTGCGGGTCAATGGTGAGATCGCCCCGCTGATCGAGCTGGGCGCTGGTTTCGATATGGAGCTGACCGCCCGCGAGAACGTTTACCTCAACGGTGCCGTCCTTGGGCACGACCGTGCCTATATGGACGAGCACTTCAAGAACATCATCGACTTTGCAGAACTGTGGGATTTTGTCGATGTGCCGGTGAAAAACTACTCTTCCGGCATGATCGCCCGCTTGGGCTTCTCCATCGCTACCGAGGTGCGGGCCGACATTCTGGCCTGCGACGAAATTTTGTCGGTGGGCGACTTTATGTTCCAGCAGAAATGCCACGACCGCATGGAACAGATGCTTTCCGGCGGTACGACGCTGCTTTTCGTCAGCCACGACATCAACCAGGTCAAGCAGCTTTGCAAGCGCGCTATCTGGATCGACCATGGCCACCTGCGGGGGGACGGCCCCTCGGCTGAAGTGTGCGATGCTTACGTGGCCGCCATGCAGCGCGGGGAATGAAAGGAACGCTATGCTGAATAAAAAACAGAATATTCTGCGCGAAGCTTTGACAGTGGTGCTGCTGCTGGCAAGCGTTGCGCTGGCGGAATACTGGTTTTTCCAGCTCTGGCGGCTGGATTGGAAGGTGCCCATGCTCTACGGCGGCGACGGCATCTACTGGGTGGGCCAGATCCAGCGCAGCTTTGGCGAGCTGACCGGCTCCCTGGGATGGCCGTTCTACCAGGCCCCCAGCCCCTACGAGCCGAATTATGACCTTGTCTACGACATTTTTGTGGCCTTCGTGGGCCTGTTTACCAAGGATACCGGCACGGTGTTCAACCTGTACATCCTGGTTATCCCCTTTGCCAATGCGTTGGCCGGGTACACGGTATTCCGCATGGTGGGCATGCGCCGGTGGCTGTCCTACGGCTTCGGCATGACCTTCGGCCTGTGCGCCTATGTGCAGCAGCGCCTGGGCGGCCACATGATGCTGGCCGCCGTGGAGTTTGTACCGTTCTCGGTCCTGCTCTGCCTCTGGTGCGCAGAGGACCCCAATTTTAACAAGCCCGGCAAAGGCTTCTTCAAAAATAAGCGCAACTGGCTGGCTCTGGCTATGGCCTGGGGCATCGCCAACAACGGTGCGGCCTACTACCCGTACTTTACCTGCTTTTTCCTCTGCGTTACGGCCCTCTGCCTGATGCTGCGTGACCACGCCTGGAAGCCCGCCGTGCCCTGCCTGGTCACCATCGGCGAGATCGTCGCCTGGATGGTGCCGGATTTCTTCCCCATGGTGCTGGGCAAGCTGGTGGGGGTTGGCAGCACCATCACCAACGGCGTCTACCGCAGCCCGGTGGGTGCGGACATCTACAGCCTGCGCATCAGCAGTTTGCTGCTTTCGCCCAACGGCTTTGGCATCGGCAAGCTGGCGCGGTGGATCCAGCGCTACTTCCAGATCCTCTCCACCGACGAAGGCCCCATGTACAACGAGAACAGCTACGGCTATCTCGGCATCATGGGCATCATCGGATTTTTGTTTCTGATCCTGATGCTGCTGCGTAACTGGGATTGGAAGACCGGCCGCACCGAGTACCCAGAACTGGGCGACCGTGTCTGGCTGCTCAGCCGGCTGAACGTTATGGCGCTGCTGCTGACCACCCTGGCCGGCTTTGGCAGCATCATCGGCATTTTTATCCGCTTCATCCGCGGGTACAACCGCATCAGCCCGTACATTATCTTCTTCGCGCTGCTCACCATGGGCCTTACAGCAGAAAAGCGGCTGACCCAGCGCACCGGAAAATCCAGGGCGGCCTTTGCCGCGGTGCTGGCGGTGCTGCTGGTCTTCGGCTTCTGGGAGCAGCAGGGGCTTTACAATCCTAAGTACGAATCCGTACAGGAGACCTGGCAGCAGGACGAGGACTTTATGGCCGAGGTCGAGTCGGCGGCAGGGGAGGGCGCTATGATCTTCCAGCTGCCCTACATGAAGAACTTCGAGAACGGTCCCCAGTATAAAATGTGGGACTACACGCTGCTGCGCGGCCCGCTGCACAGCAAAACGTTGAAATTCAGCTACGGCGCAGGTTACGGCACCGAGAACGACAACTGGTACAAGGCGACCAGCGAGCTGGAGCCGGAGGCCATGGTGGCCGAACTGCGCGCCCAGGGCATGGCGGGCATCTACCTGGACCTGGACGGCTACACCGAGGAAGAACAGCAGCCCACCCTGCAGGCGCTGATCGACGCCACGGGCTGTGACGAAAGCGATGTCATCATCAGCGAGGGCGGCACCCTGTGCTACATCCCGCTGGGGAAAGGATGACCGATGGAGCGTAACAACCTCAAAAAAATTACCGGGAGCCGCTGGTTTTTGCCCGTGGTCTGTGCGGTGTCCTTCGTGTTCGGGTGGTGGTATCTCAGCATCACCACCTGCGCACCCTTGGGCGGCGATGACGAGATCATCAACCTGCAAAACTACTACTACATCACCCACACTCCCTGGTGGCAGGTGGTGCTGACTCACGCAAAGGAAATTTTGAACCAGCTGGCCCTGCAAAGCCCCCGCTTCCGGCCGTTTTCCTCGCCGCCGGTCCGCTCTCTCAACAGCTGGTTCCTGGGCGATCTGGTGGTCTACCGGCTGTACATCCTGGCCTGGACCTATGCGGACATCGCCCTGACGGCCTGGCTGACCGCCAAGGCCACCCACAGCAAAAAGCTGGGTGCGCTGGCGTTCTGCCTGCTGCCCATGATGTTCTCCCTCTGGCAGGACGCCACGGGCAACAGCATGTACTCCTACGGCGCGCTGGCGCAAAGCACGCTGCTGCCGGTACTGCTGGCGGGTCTGTGCATGCTGCGCTGGCAGGATACCCACCATATGCGGTGGGCGGTGCTGTCGGCTTTCTTCATGTTCATGGCCTGCGGCACCTTTGAAATCGGCTTTACGTATATTGCCGCGCTGTTTGGCGTGGCCTGGCTGTACACCGGCTCCGGCAAGGTGCTGCCTGTGCTGCGCCTATGCGTGGCCCCGCTCTCGGGCGAGGTCATCAGCTTCGGCTTCAACATGGGGTCCCGTCTGGTCAACGAACTTCGCCGTGCCGGCATCCTGCCGGGCAATGGCGTTAATATTGGCGGCGTATCGCCAAACTTTGATCTGCCTGCGGTGCTGCGCACCTGGGTCATGCAGATGTCGGCGGGCTTTCCGCTCAACGCTATGGTCTTTGGCAAGATCAAGCCCGCCAATGTGCAGATTTCGGACGTGATCTGCGGCGTGGCGCTGGCGGCCTGCGTAATGGCTGTCCTGGCCCTGCTGGACCGCCTGCCCACCCGCAAGGAAAACCTGCTGCTGTTTTTGACCGGCCTGGCGCTGCTGTCGGCCCCGGCGCTGCTCATTGGCATTTCGCCCAAATACCAGAACGGCATCAACGTGGATTGGCGCCACGGTTACATTCCCCAGACCGTCGAGTCCTTCGGCGTGGGCCTGATGGCTGTCGCCGTGTTCGTGGTGCTGCTGCGCTTTGCGCGCGGCAAAAACTGGTGGCCGAAGCTGCGCCCCGTGTGCAGTATGCTGCTGGCGGCGGGCATGGCCTTCTCGGTGGTATGGCAGCGCTCGGCGGCCCGCTCCTATGAGAAAGGCGGCCGCGCTTATACGGTATTTGCCGAGGGCGTAGAGGCCGGTCTGGCCGATGCTGCCGACACCGAAACGCCTGTCGTGACCGATTACCCCGTCTGGGGCGGCGACCTGGAGGCGGAAAACGCCTTCTTCCTGCGCTATGCCGATACCGACACCAATGCCCACAGCCTGGCTGTCTGGCGCACCGAAAGCCATGATGAGGCCACCGTCTGCCGCTTAGGCTTTGCCCTGGGCAGCGATAAGCGCACCGATATTTCCTGGCTGGGCACGGCAGAGGATGATAACCTCGACACCGTCACCGACGTGACCGTCTACCTGCCCAAACAGGCAGACCCGGCGGGCACCCTTGCCTACATCACCCGCGCCGCCGACGGTACCGAGACTGAGCACACCCAGCCCCTGGCAGAACTGGCGCAAACCAAGGCCGAAAACGGCGGCACGCTGGTCACCCTGCCGGAGACTGCCCCCATCGTGGGCGATACGCTGCGGCTGCAAAGCTGAATCAAGGAGTACAAACTTACATGACGCAAACCCGTAAAAAGCGGCTGCTGTGGACCCTTTGCCTTGCGGCGCTGGCCCTGTTTGCTGCGGCCATGGTGTGGCTGCATTACCAGCAGCTTTGTGCCACCGGCCGGGGCGAGGACCCCTATACCTCCGACCTGGGGCAGCATCTGCACTTTGCCCAAAGCGGGCTGATCTACTCGGCCACCTCGCTGCTTATCGGCCCGGCCTATGCCGCGGGCGGCAAGCTAGGCATTGCGCTGCTGCTGGCCGTGTTTCATTTGGCCGCTGTGGTTGTGTTTGCCTGGGGGTTAAAGGCCGCCCTGCCCGAATGGAGCCTGCCCGCCCGGCTGCTGGCCAGCTTTGTGGTCAACCTGGCCCAGGCGGTCTACATCCCCCGTGGCGGCTACTGGTATCAGGGTACCATCACCGGCACAATTTACCACAACACAACGTACATTATGCTGGCTCCCTTTGCGCTGCTGGCCGTGCTGTGGTTCTACCGCGCCTGGCAGGGGATCGACGGCAGGGTCGATCTGCGCACCTGGCTGATTTACACGGCATTTTTAACGGCAGCCACCGCCTTTAAGGCAAACCTGATCTTCGCTTTCGCCCCGGCGCTGCTGGTGCTGCTGATTGCTGATTTCATACGCACCCGTGCAAAAAATATTGGCAATGAGGTGCTGATGGGCTGCAGCGTTTTCCCCGGTGTGGGGCTTTGCATCCTCGAGGCCAACGTCCTGTTTACCGAGGAAGGCAGCGGTCTGCGGCTGATCTTCACCACCGAGTTCGACCGCCACGCTTTGCTGTGGGGTGTCTTTAACGAGGCCGCGCTGCTGGGCCTGCTCCGCTCCCTGCCCTTTGTGGCGGCGGTGGCGCTGCTGCTGGTGATTATCGCGGTGCTGGCGGTGCTGGTCTCGTGGCTGCTGCGTTCGGCGGCGAAGGGCGACGTGGCCAAATCCAAGCTGTTTCTGCACCAGAAGGAAGAACTGCGCGAGCAGCAGGATATGCAGGTGCTCGTCGGGCATGAGGGCAGGACGCTCAGCGTGCTGCGTCCCTCCGGCATCGGCGATTTTGACGGCGTTCGGCTGAACGTCGTCACCGAGGGCGAGTTTATCGAAAACGGCGTGGCGATTCGCATTGCGCGCGTCGAGGGCGGAAAAATCGTCGTCAAGGCGATCAAGTCATAAACGAGAAAAAGACAGGGGGAAAAGAGTATGGTTGTGGAGAGCGTTGTTTTGATTGTGGCCATCATTCTGGCAGTGTTGGTTTTCCTGCGGTTTATTCCGCTGAATCTGTGGATCTCCGCGCTGGCTTCCGGCGTGCACGTTTCGATTTTCACGCTGATGGGCATGCGGATTCGCCGCGTTCCCCCGGCAAAGATCGTCGGGCCGCTGATTAAGGCGGAAAAGGCCGGTCTGAATATGCAGATCAGCAAGATGGAAGCGCACTTCCTCGCGGGCGGCAACCTCGACCGCGTGATTACAGCGCTGATTACCGCGCGCGGCGCGAACATCAAGCTCGATTTTCCGGAGGCCTGCGCCATCGACCTGGCAGGGCGCGACGTTTTGCAGGCGGTGCAGATGAGCGTCAACCCGAAGGTCATTGAAACGCCGGTCGTCGCCGCGATTGCGAAGGACGGCATCGAGCTGCGCGCCAAGGCGCGCGTGACCGTGCGTGCGAATATCGAACGGCTGGTCGGCGGCGCGGGCGAAGAGACGATCGTCGCGCGTGTCGGCGGGCTTATCGTGCCGTCACTTATAAAGATTTGTATAATGCC
>OLPA01002033.1_pt1 | contig 15726 bp, 24 predicted proteins | sample 1672811 | NCBI WGS metagenome assembly OLPA01 (sample SAMEA3136726, study PRJEB25190) | human gut metagenome | biome: human gut; feature: human-associated habitat; material: faeces | place: Austria | collected 2013
ACATCGGCCCGCACGATGAACGAATATATCTGCGCTGCACGGCGGGGCGATGTGGGCATCGCCCCCTACGCCAATACAATGATCTCCCATCTATCCCCCGAAAGGAGCCTCACATGTTCCACACCAACACAAAAAACGGCATCACATACCTGACCGCCGATACCCTGTCCGGCGTATGCCACGGCTTTTCCACCCGCACCGGCGGCGTATCCCCCGCGCCGTGGGACAGTCTGAACCTCGGCGTGGGCCGGGGCGACGAGCTGACGCGGGTACAGGAGAACTACCGCCGGTTCTGCGCCGCGCTGGGCACGGACGTCAACCGGGTGGTGCTGTCCAAGCAGATACACGAGGATGTGGTGCGCCACGTCACCGAGGAGGACATCGGCAAAGGCCTGTGGCGCGACCGGGACTATCCCTCCGTGGACGGCATGGTCACCGACGTGCCCCATCTGCCGCTGGTGGTGTTCTCCGCCGACTGCAATGTGGTGCTGCTCTACGACCCCGTCCGCAGGGCCATCGGTGCCTGCCATGCCGGATGGCGCGGCACGGCGCTGGGCATCGCCGGAAAAACGGTGCGGGAGATGCAGCGTCTTTTCGGCTGCGACCCGACTGACATCCGTGCCGCTATCGGCCCTGCCATCGGCCAGTGCTGCTTCGAGACGGACGGCGACGTGCCGGAGGCCCTGCGTGCCGCGCTGGGCGGCGAGGCCGAGCCGTATATCACATGGAACGGCAGCAAGTATCACATTGACCTGAAATCCGTCAACGCCCTATGGCTGCGGAAGGCCGGTGTCTCCCGGATCGACGTCAGCGGCGACTGCACCGCCTGCCGTACCGATCTCTATTGGAGCCACAGAAAGCACGGCGGCGACCGGGGCAGTCAGATCGCCATGATCTCGCTGGTGGAGGATCCGTCATGAAAAAACGCTTTGCGGCGGCGCTGCTGGCCGCGCTGATGCTGCTCTCCCTTGCTGGCTGCGCCAGCTGGGACCCGGGCACCTACTCCAACGACCCCATGAGCGAGCTGTACGACTACTATCAGCCTGACGCGCCGGAGGAAACGCCCGCCCTTACCGCCTTTGTGCTGCCCTGTCTCAGCGGCGTAACGCTGGACCCCATCACCTGTCCCGACGGCATACAGCTGACAGTGGCGGCCCTGCTATACGAGCCGCTGTACCGCCTGACGCCGCAGTTTGAAACGGAGAACGTGCTGGCCCAGAGCGAGAGCTACGATGTCGAGACCTTCACCTATACCATCCGTCTGCGCAGCGGCGTCCGGTTCAGTGACGGCACGGCGTTGACGGCGCAGGACGTGGCCGCCACACTGCTGCGGGCCCAGCAGTCCCCCCGCTATGCCGCCCGGCTGACGGACGTGGTCTCCGTCACCGCCGCAGGCAGCGACGCCGTGACTATTCAGCTGGCGCAGGACCGCCGGAGCTTTACCTCCCTGCTGGATATCCCCATCGTCAAATCCGGCACAGAAGCGTCTGCTACGCCCACCGGCACCGGCCCTTACGCCAGAGAGGACGATACCCTGCGGCAGAACACCTTCTGGTGGCGCACGGCAGATCTGCCCTTTTCCGAGATCGGGCTGCTGTCCTATAAGAGCGAGGAGGCCGCGGCCTATGCCTTTTCCTCTCATGACGTGCAGCTGCTGGCCTGCGACCTGACATCCGCCAACGGGAGCATCGCCTCCACCAGCGGCAGCTATACCGACGCAGATACCACCATTCTGCAATTTCTCGGCTTCAATATGTCCCGCAAGCTGTTTCAGGACGAGGACATGCGGCAGGCCATCGGCATGGCGGTGGATCGTGCCGCCATCGTCAGCGCCTACCTGATGGGACACGGCGCAGCGACTCAGTTCCCCGTGCATCCCGCCAGTGAGCTGTATCCCCGGTCGCTGGAAAGCACCTATAACGCCGCTGGCTGTGCCGCCGCCATGGCGGAACTGAACATGGCTGACGGCGAGGGCGTCTATGACCTGACGCTGCTGGTCAACAGCGAGAACAGCTCCAAGGTCGCGGCGGCGCAGGAGATTGCGCAGGCGCTGAATCAGTATGATTTTAACGTTACCGTTCGCGCGCTGGATTGGGACGAGTACCTGACCGCCCTGTCCGAGGGCCGCTTCGATCTGTACTATGGCGAATGTAAGCTGACGGCGGACTGGGATGTCTCGGCGCTGCTGGCCACCGGCGGCAGCCTGAACTACGGCGGCTGGGCCGACCCGATACTGGACACGCAGCTGGCCGCCTGCCTTACCGCCAAGGACACTTACAGCCGCTCCACTGCGCTGGAAACGCTGTGCCGCCGTCTGCGTTCCCAGACGCCCATCGTCCCCATCTGCTTCAAGCGCACCTCCGTGTTGCTGCCCAATAACGCGGTGGACGCCATCACCCCCACCGCCGCCGATCCCTTCTATCAGCTGGAGAATTGGCACGTCAACTGGGACACGGCGGATACGAAAACAGATACAAAAAAATGAGTCGGCTAAAGCCGACTCATTTTTTTCGCATTTTAATACGTCCGGATCACGGCGCTGACCTTGCCCAGAATGGAGGCGTTGCGCCCGTCAATGGGGCTGTACGCATCGTTCTCCGGCATCAGCCACACCTGACCGTCCTTGCGCTTCAGGCGCTTCACCGTAGCCTCGTCCTCGATCAGCGCCACGATGATCTCGCCATTGTGGGCCTCGCGCTGCTGGTGCACCACCACAAGGTCTCCCGGCAGGATACCGGCATTCAGCATGGACTCGCCCCGCACACGCAGCGCGAAATACTCGCCGTCCCGTCCGCCGGTGTCGAAGGTCAGGTAATCCTCGATACACTCCTGTGCCAGAATGGGCGTGCCTGCCGCCACCGTGCCCACAATGGGCACGCGGCCCGCCGGAGGCTCGATCTCCTCCGCGGAAGGCGCCGCCGCAACAGCAGTCGGTGCGGGAGATGCCGGCTTTGTCAGCGTGATGGTGCGGCCCTTACGGCCCGACTTTTTGATCACGCCCAGCTCCTCCATGTGCTTCAGGTGAAAATGCACCGTGGACGGGGATTTCAGTCCCACGGCGGTGCCGATCTCCCGGACGGAGGGTGGATAGCCCTGCTCCGCCAGCGTCCGCGCAATATAATCATAGATCTTCTGCTGCATTTTGGTCATCTGCGCCATATGCCACTCCTTTTCCCCTCGGTGCCTATATGATCACTACAAGTATACCACATGCCATCTTGCTTTGCAACATTTGTTCTAAAATATTTTTTAATTTTTGCTTGCTTTTTAGCCTTGACTGTGGTAGTATAAATTTTACTGTGATAGGTATGTCTGTCGTTTGGACAGGCATGAAATAGTTTTGGAGGGTGTTCCGTATGCTTCTGTTCGTTATGATCCTGCAGCTGCTCGCTGCTTTGGCACTGATCCTGATCGTGCTGTTCCAGTCCGGTAAGAGTCAGGGTTTGTCCGGCGCCATCGGCGGTATTGCCGATTCCTACATGGCTAAGAGCAAGGCCCGTTCTCTGGACGCCAAGCTGGCCAAGAGCACCAAGTGGCTGGGCGCCGTGTTTGTCGTTCTGACGCTGGTTCTCAACTGCATGATTGCCGCCGGTCTGTAAGCCGTATCTGTCACCAGAATATCCCGATGCGTATGCATCGGGATATTTTTATTTGGCCTGCCGGTAGGTCGTGCCGCCCTCCGGCCGGATACCACGCAGCGCCAGCAGCTCCGCCACCGTTACGAACCGATAGCCCTGCTGCTGCAAATGGTCCACCGCCTGTAAGGCCGCCGACACGGAATTGAGATACCGGTCATGCAGCAGGATGATATCCCCATCCCCGGTATCCCGATAGATGATGTCCAGTATCTTTCCCGCGTCCTTGCTCTTCCAGTCCTCCGTATCCACCGACCAGTTGATGATCGGCACTGTCAGGGCGCTGCTCTCCTCCTCGGACAGCAGGCCGTAGGGCGGGCGCACCCAGTAGTCCCCCTCTCCCAGAAGCTCCTGCAGCAGCTGGTCATTTTTCTGCATATCCTGCGCCGCTTCCTGAGCAGACAGCTTATCCAATTCCTTGTGGTCGTAGGAATGGTTGCCCACCTGATGGCCCTCGGCAGCCATGCGCGTCACGATATCCGGGTCCTTCACCACCTGACAGCCCACCACGAAGAAGGTGGCGTGAACGCCCCGCTCCTTCAGGCCGTCCAGCAGTTGGGGCGTGCAGCGGGGCGACGGGCCGTCATCGAAGGTCAGGGCCACATATTTGATATTCTCCACCTCCGCCGGGCTGTCGGTCGCTGCGGCTCTTTCCGGCAGCGACGCACCGGCGCAGGCTATCAGCAACAGCAGCGCCGTCAGCAAAGTGCAGATCCTCCGCTTCATCCCATCACCTCCCCACAGTATATGCGGAGGCTGCAGGCAAACAGAACAGGGCAGGGGTCCTCCCCTGCCCTGTTTCTTTATTCGCCAGTCGCGTTTTGGAGCATATCCGTAATGTCCACCCGTGCCTCATAGTACATCTCATTCTGTGTGACATAGCCGTAGAAGGACAGATAGGCCTCCGACACATTCTCCCAGACGAAGCCCTCGTCGGTGTAGCCGTACTGCCAGCTGCTGTCCCCCATGTTGTCCTCATACCATGTGTAGGTATACAGCTCGCTGCCGTCCTCATACCGGACATACAGCTCCGGCGTCCATGTCGGCTCCTTCTCCCAATGCACCGTCGCCAGCAGCTGCCGCTCTGCGTCGATGACGACGGAATCCACCCACACCGGCTGGTCGTCCAGCACAAACTGCTCGCCCGGCGCGTAGTAAAATACATAGTCGTCGGTAATCTCCTGCGCAGGCTCCTCGACCCGTACCGGAACGTTAGAACTTCCCTCAGACGTATGCGCTGAGCTGATCAGTCCGGCCACCACGATAAACACTGCCACCAGCACCACGGCCAGCCCGACAAGCTTTCTGGTGGTCAGCTCTCCGCCGCCGCGGCGGACGGTCGGCTCATCGTTTTCGTGAGCGATCTCATGCTCATAGCAGTCCTTCCGCTGCCGGTTGGCGCCGCTCTGCTGCTGGAACTGCTGCTCGTTCAGCAGTTCCGCGTTGCCCTCCTCGTCGAAATCCACCCGAAGGCGGCTGGATGGCTTGTTATACGCGCCGCAATGGGGACACAGATCACTCTCGTGATAGCTGTACCGTTTGCCGCAGGACTTACATTTGATACTTGACATGATCTTCTCCTTTTACCATCGTGCCACGGACAGGATCAAGAACAGCACGAAGGCCAGCACCCCCAGCAGCACCTTGCCGCCCTCCGGCATCTCGCCGTCCTGATTTCTGCGGAAGTAACCGCTGAACCGCTTTAGCTGCTCCGTCAGCTGTTGGTTATCCAATCCGGGGATCCGCACCTGACGGGCGGCATCCTCGTGACATTCCTTCTGCTCATAGCAGTCCTTCCGCTTCCGTCCCGCCGCGCTCTGCTGTAAAAACTGCCGTTCGTTCAGCAGCTCCGCGTTGCCGTCCTTGTCAAAATCCACCCGCATGCGGCTGGACGGACGGTTATACGCGCCGCAGTGGGGGCACAGGTCGCTCTCATGATAGCTGTACCGCCGCCCGCAGGCTTTGCATTTGATGCTGGCCATCGTCGTTCCCCTCCCTTATCGACACCACGCTTCCAGATCCTCGCTCAATGGAAAATATGCCCTGAACCGGTCAACGATCTCTTTCTCCCGGCTGATCAGCAGCGTATAGCTGCTGTCAAAGGGCACGATCTCAAACCGTGCCAGCGGGTTCTGTACCTCGACCGGCAGCCGCCACAGTGCATTGTTGTTATCGCGGGCGTTGGGCAGCGGATATTCCAGCGCCTGCTCTTCTGTGACAGTCTTATCAAAGGCGGACAGCACGGCCCATATCCACTGGGGGTTATGGTATTTCCGCTGTAACGCCGTCAACTCGCTGCCGCTCATCCAGCAGTAGTTGTACTGCAGCTCCGGAATATCCACATTGCACTCGCAGTCGGTGATCAGCCAGTTATAGTTCTCCTGAATATTCCCCAGCGCGGCGAAGACCCGATCCAGATTTGTATATCCCACCTCGCCCTTCGCCAGAATCGCTCCATAATGCATCATCGTCTATCCCTCATTTCTCATACAAAGTATGCCATACAGCAGCGGCATTGTCCAGCAAGTTGAAGTTGCGTTTCGGTTTTTTCGCCAAATCCGCCGCAACTTGAAGTTTACATGCCGTAGGGGCCGACGTCCCCGACGGCCCGCTCCTGTATTTTCAGTATACCATATTCCCCAGCGCCTTGGCAACGGTGAGGGGGAGAGTTTAGCGCTTGCGAGCGCGAGTTGTATTCTTAACGCCCCGACAGATTGCCACGCCAGTGTGAGCACTGCTCGCAATGACATTGTAGGGGCCGACGACTCTGTCGGCCCTGTCAAAAATGGTACGTTCATCGTTCGGGCGGACAGAGTCGTCCGCCCCTACGGAGTCACTTCGTAGGGCGGGGTGACCATACCCCGCCACACAATAATAACACCACCTACAACATAAAAAAGCCCTTTGCTATGGCGGCTGAGCCATAGCAAAGGGCTTTTTTGATTGAGAAGATCGACTTACTTCACCAGCTCGATGATAGCGGTCTCGGCAGCATCGCCGCGGCGGATGCCGGTGCGGATGATGCGGGTGTAGCCGCCGTTGCGCTGGGCATATTCAGGAGCAATCTCCTTGAACAGCTTGTGAGCGACGGTCTCTCTGGTAATGAAGCTCAGCGCCTGACGATAGGCAGCCAGATCACCCTTCTTGCCCAGGGTAATCATCTTTTCAGCCATGGGCTTGATCTCCTTGCAACGGGTAATGGTGGTCTCCATACGGCCGTTTTCCAGAAGATCGGTGACCTGCTGACGGAGCATCGCCATACGCTGATCGGTAGTCTTACCGAGCTTACGAGTTCCGGGCATGTTACGTTTCCTCCTTGATAGGATGTTAGTTGTTTTCCTCGCTGGCGAGGGACAGTCCCATCATAGCCAGCTTGTTGATGACTTCCTCCAGAGACTTGCGTCCCAGATTGCGCACCTTCATCATCTCGTCCTCGGTCTTGGAGATCAAGTCCTCGACGGTATTGATATTGGCGCGCTTGAGGCAGTTGAAGCTGCGGACGCTGAGATCCAGCTCCTCGATGGTCAGCTCCAGCACCTTGTCCCGCTGATCGGTGGCCTTTTCCACCACGGTGGACTTGTCGCCCAGCGTGTCGGACAGGTCGGTGAACAGCACGAAGTGGTCGCACAGGATCTTGGCACCCAGAGACACCGCATCGCGGGCAGAGATGGTGGAATCGGTCCACACCTCCAGCGTCAGCTTATCATAATCGCTGGACGCGCCCACGCGGGTATTCTCCACGGTGTAGTTGACCTTATACACAGGGGTATAAATGGAGTCAATGGGGATCACGCCGATAGCGGCGGGACGCAGGGCCTTGTTCTTGTCAGCGGAAACGTATCCCCGGCCGTGGCTCAGGGTAATCTCCATGCTGAGGGTGGCGCCCACATCCAGAGTGGCGATCTGAAGATCGGGGTTGAGGACTTCTACCTCACCGTCGTTCTTGATATCGCCGGCTGTCACAACACAGGGGCCCACCGCCTCGATAAAGACGGTCTTGGTGCCCTCGCAGTGCAGCTTGGTCAGCAGCTTCTTGATGTTCAAAACGATCTCTGTCACGTCCTCTTTCACACCGGGAATGGTGGAAAACTCGTGCTGCACGCCAGCGATCTTGATGCTGGTGGCCGCCGTGCCGGGCAGAGAAGAAAGCATGATGCGGCGCAGCGCATTGCCCAACGTCGTACCGTAGCCGCGCTCCAGGGGTTCGATCACATATTTGCCATAGGAAGCATCACCAGGTGTCTCAACACACTCGATCTGAGGCTTCTCAATTTCGATCATGCAGTACCCTCCTTCAAATTCATGTGGCGATACGGGTAGTCCCGTACATTCGTGGTTGCTTCGTTGTGAGGGTCAGTTCCCCGATTACTTGGAGTACAACTCGACGATGAGGTGCTCCTCGATGGGCATATCAATGTCCTCACGAGCGGGCATCTGCAGTACAGTACCCTTCAGCGCGTTCTTGTCGCGCTGGAGCCACTGGGGTACGTTGACCATGGGAGCATCCTCTGCGGTCAGGCGCTTGAAGCAGGCGGCGCTGCGGCTGCCTTCCTTCACCTCGATCACATCACCCACGCGGACCAGATAGGAAGGAATGTTGACCTTCTGGCCGTTGACGGTGAAGTGAGCGTGGCTGACCAGCTGACGGGCCTCGCGGCGGGTCATGGCAAAGCCCAGACGATACACCACGTTATCCAGACGGCGCTCCACCAGCGTCAGCAGGTTCTCGCCGGTCTTGCCGGGCATGGCGGAAGCCTTCTCATAGTATGCATGGAACTGCTTTTCCAGAATACCATAGACGAACTTCACCTTCTGCTTCTCGTTCAGCTGGATGGCATATTCGCTCTTTTTCTTTCTCATCTGACCGCCGGGGTTGCGCTTGGTCTCCTTCTTGGAGTAACCCATAACGGCAGGAGAGATACCCAGCGCCTTGCAGCGCTTGGCGATAGGCTGCATATTCTTAGCCATATTCTAATGATCCTCCTTATTCCGATTACACACGACGACGCTTGGGCGGGCGGCAGCCGTTGTGAGGAATGGGAGTGACGTCCTTGATCATGGTCACTTCCAGACCCACGGCCTGCAGCGCGCGGATAGCGGCCTCACGACCCTGACCGGGGCCCTTGACGAAGACCTCGACGGTCTTCAGGCCGTGCTCCATGGCGGCCTTGGCGGCGGTCTCAGCGGCGCTCTGTGCGGCGAAGGGAGTGGACTTCTTGCTGCCACGGAAACCCAGGCCGCCGGAGGAGGCCCAGCTCAGGGCATTGCCCTGAGAGTCAGTGACGGTCACCATGGTGTTGTTGAAGGAAGAACGGATATGGACCTGGCCTTTTTCAATGTTCTTCTTTTCGCGGCGACGGCGGATAACCTTCTTGCCTTTTACATTAGCTGCCATAATCTACTCTTCCCTCCTTTACTTCTTCTTGTTAGCGATGGTCTTCTTGGGACCCTTGCGGGTACGTGCATTGGTCTTGCTGCGCTGGCCGCGAACGGGCAGGCCGCGGCGATGACGCATACCGCGATAGCAGCCGATCTCAGTCAGACGCTTGATGTCCAGCGCCACCTGACGGCGCAGGTCACCCTCCACCACATAGCTCTGGTCGATGGCTTCACGAAGCTTGGCTTCGTCGGCCTCGGTCAGATCCTTCACGCGGGTGTCGGGGTTGATACCAGTCTGCGCCAGGATGTCCTGCGCGCTCTTTCTGCCAATACCGTAGATATAGGTCAAACCGATCTCGATTCGCTTATCCTTGGGCAGGTCAATACCGGCAATACGTGCCATACTCTTAAAGCACCTCCAATTTCATCTTAGCCCTGTCTTTGCTTATGCTTCGGATTCTCGCAGATGACCATGACACGGCCTTTGCGGCGGATCACTTTGCACTTTTCGCACATGGGCTTCACGGACGGTCTTACTTTCATTTTGATAAACCTCCTACTTACTACGCCAGGTAATCCGCCCCCGAGTCAGATCATAGGGCGACATTTCCACTGTCACCTTGTCACCGGGCAGAATCCTGATGAAATTCATTCTGAGCTTTCCGGAAATATGCGCTAAGATCGTGTGACCATTTCCAATGTCTACTTGGAATGTGGTGTTGGGCATGGCCTCTACGACGACGCCTTCCACTTCAATCATGTCGGATTTTGCCAAGTGTTATCCCTCCTGGTCCGGATTTTCCTTGCCGCTGTATGCGGCGATGGCTTTACGAAGCTCACTGTTTGTGATTTTTTCCTTGCTTCTGATCTTCTCGGCGACAGGCGCCGCGCTCTCTGCGATGAAGCGGACATGCTTTTGCTTTTTCCGCTTCGGCGCTTCGATCCTGCGGCTCTTGCCGTCGGCCAGCAGCAGGTACTCCCCTTCTGTTTCCAGAATGAAGAAGTATTTTCCCTGCTCTCTGCCGGCAGTTGCTTGAACAAGATTCGCAATGTCCATGGCGTCCTCTTACGGTGCGGGAGCCGTCAGAATTTCGGGCTCTCCGGCGGTGATGAGGATCGTGTTCTCGTAGTGTGCCGCGTATTTGCCGTCACGGGTCTTGACGGTCCAGCCGTCGCTCATCTGGCGAATGGCTGCGGTTCCCGCGTTCACCATTGGTTCGACGGCGATCGTCATGCCGCGCAGCAGCTTCGGCCCGTGGCCCGGCGCCCCGAAGTTGGGGATCTCGGGCGCTTCGTGCATATTTCTGCCGATACCATGACCAACATACTCACGCACGACGGAGAAGCCGTTCGCCTCCACATACGCCTGTACGGCGTGGGAGATGTCGGAGATGCGGTTGCCCTCGCGGGCCTGCGCGATCCCCTCAAAGAAGCTCTGACGAGTTACGTCGATCAGCCGCTGCGCCTCTTCGGAAATGGTTCCGCAGGCGTAGGTGGCTGCGCAGTCGCCGTGGAAGCCGCCGATGTATGCGCCCACGTCCACACTGACGATATCGCCATCTTTGAGCACCCGGGGACCCGGAATGCCGTGAATGACCTCGTCATTGACGGACACGCATACGCTGGCGGGATAGCCGTTGTAGTTTAAAAACGACGGCTCAGCGCCCTGCGAACGAATGAAATGGAACACTGCTTTGTCAATTTCTCGGGTTGTTACGCCGGGCTTTACCATTTCCCCTGCTAACGCACGGGCAGCCGCGGTAATTTTTCCCGCTCGGCGCATCAATTCGATCTCGCGCTCTGATTTCACAATAATCATGGATTAACCATCCTGTCTCAGAATTGCGAGGATCGCTTTGGAGGTGGCCTCCACCGGCCCCATGTCCTCCACCGGATACAGAACTCCACGCTCGCGGTAGAAATCCTTGAGCGGTTCTGTCTCTCTATGATAGACCGCAAGGCGATTTTTCACCGTCTCGGGCTTATCATCTTTACGAGTGACCAGCTCGCCGCCGCAGACATCGCAGACGCCTTCGACTTTGGGCGGCACCGCCACAACATGGTAGCTTGCGCCGCACTTGCTGCACACTCTGCGCCCGCTCATGCGCTCCATGATGGTCGCGTCAGCGATCTCCATGGAAACGACATGATCGAACTTGATACCGGCCGCCTCAAGAGCTTCCGCCTGCGCGATCGTGCGGGGCACACCGTCGAGGATGTAGCCCTTTGCACAATCGGGTTCGGCAAGCCGCTCTTTAATGATGCCGATGATGACCTCATCGGGTACCAGATGGCCTTCGTCCATATAGGTCTTAGCCTTCATTCCCGTCGGCGTACCTTCTTGAATGGCCGCGCGCAGAATGTTACCGGTGGAAATCGCGGGGATTCCAAGCTCACGGGAGATGACAGCAGCCTGTGTGCCTTTGCCGGCGCCCGGAGCGCCCAATAAAATCAGTTTCATAAAAACGCCTCTCTTATTCGAGGAAGCCCTTGTACTGGCGCATCATCATCTGGGATTCCAGTGCACGGACAGTCTCAAGTGCAACACCGACAACGATGATGACCGACGTACCGCCGATGGCGAGGCTGGGGTTGCCCAGCAGCTTGCCGGCGATCAGCGGGCAGATCGCAACGATGCCGAGATAGATGGCACCAAACAGGGTGACCTTGTTGAGAACCTTGGCAATGAAGTCGGACGTGGGCTTGCCCGGACGGAAGCCGGGGATAAAGCCGCCGTTGCGCTTGAGATTGTTGGAGATCTCAACGGGGTTAAACTGAATGGTAGCGTAGAAGTAGCTGAAGCCGATGATCATCAGGAAGTAGAGGATCAGATACAGCACAGACTTGGTGTCGATCGCGTTGTAGATGCTGCGGCCAACGGTGCCTTCCTCGGGAGTACCGACGAACGCCCAGATGGTAGCGGGCAGGGACGCGATGGACTGCGCAAAGATGATGGGCAGAACGCCGGACATGTTCACCTTCATGGGAAGGGTAGATGCCTGGCCGCCGTACATCTTGCGGCCGACCTGACGCTTGGCGTACTGGACGGGGATGCGGCGCTCTGCTTCGTTGACGTGAACGATCAGAACGACCATTGCAAGCATACCGATCAGCAGCAGAGCGATCCACAGATAACCGATGGAGCCCTTGCCGCGGATGTAGCTGCCCGCCATGGTGATCATGTTGGGCACGCGGGACAGAATGCCTGCAAACAGGATAATGGAGATACCGTTGCCGACACCGAATTCATTGACCTGCTCGCCCAGCCACATGACGAAGGAAGAACCTGCAACAAAGGAAACGATGATCACAAGCGCCGGCCAGATGCCCTGCTGCTCGAGAATGTTGTAGTTCTTGCAGATCATGTAGTAGCCAAAGCCCTGCAGGAGGGCGATCGCCACGGTTGCGTAGCGGGTGATGGAGGCGATTTTCTTCTTGCCGGCCTCGCCGCCGTCGCGTGCAAGGCGCTCGAGCGCGGGGATCGCAATGGTCAGCAGCTGAATGATGATCGAGCTGTTGATGTAGGGCTGAACGCCCAGCGCGAAGACCGTCGCTTCTGCGAACGCGCCGCCGGACATGACGTTGTAGAGGCCAAGCACGGTGCCGCTCATGCTATCGAGATAATTGCCAAGCAGCGTCGTGTTGATATAGGGGACGGGGATCGCGTTACCGAGGCGGAAGATCAGAAGGATCAACAGCGTGAACACGATCTTCTTGCGCAGTTCGGGAACTCCCCAGGCCTTACGAATCGTCTGAATCACTTAGACCACCTCTGCCTTTCCGCCAGCTGCTTCAATTGCTTCCTTAGCAGACTGGGAAAAAGCAGCAGCCTGAACGGTGACCTTCTTGGTGACGGAGCCGTTACCAAGAACCTTGTAACCATACGTGCATTTACTCAGGATACCCTTAGCAAGCAGAGTCTCTGCGGTAACGGTCTCGCCGTCCTCAAACTTGTTGAGCGCACTCAGGTTGATGATCTCATAGGGCTTTGCAAAAATGTTGTTGAAGCCGCGCTTCGGGGTACGGCGTGCCAGAGGCATCTGGCCGCCTTCGAAACCGACGCGCACACCGCCGCCGCTGCGAGCCTTCTGACCCTTATGACCGCGGCCGCCGGTCTTGCCGTTGCCGCTGCCGTGGCCGCGACCCTTGCGGAACGCTTCCTTGGTAGAACCAGCGGCGGGAGACAGATTATACAGTTCCATATCTGTTCCTCCTTATTTCTCTTCAGTGACCTGCAGCAGATAGCCGATCTGGGCGATCTTGCCGCGCGTCTGGTCGTTGTCGGGCTGCACGCTCATATCGCCGATCTTGCGCAGACCCATGGACTTGGCAGTAGCAATATGCTTAACATGTCTGCCGTTCAAGCTCTTGACGAGCTTAACTTTCAAATTTGCCATGATGCTCTGCCTCCTTAACCGATGATCTCTTCCACGCTCTTGCCGCGGATCTTGGCGACCTGCTCCGCGCTGCGCATGGACTTCAGGCCTTCGATCGCAGCACCAACAACGTTGTTGGGGTTGTTGGAGCGCAGGCACTTGGTACGGATATCCTTGATGCCGGCAGCCTCAACGACGGCACGGACAGCACCGCCGGCGATCACTCCGGTACCGGGGGCAGCGGGCTTCATCAGCACGCGGCCGGCGCCGAACTCGCCGATCGTCTCGTGAGGAATGGTGGTACCATCAAGGGTAACGGTGATCATGTTCTTCTTGGCGGCCTCGAGACCCTTGCGGATCGCCTCGGGGACTTCAGCGGCCTTGCCAAGGCCGTAACCGACCTTGCCCTTGCCGTCGCCAACGACCATCAGAGCAGAGAACTTGGCCACACGGCCGCCCTTCACGGTCTTGGAAACACGGTTGAGGAAAACGAGCTTTTCCATGTATTCGCTCTGTTCGCGTTCAAATCTAGGCATTGTATTTTCCTCCTCCCTTAGAATTCCAGGCCGCCCTCGCGGGCGCCTTCAGCCAGCTCTGCAACGCGGCCGTGGTACAGGTAACCGCCGCGGTCGAAAACGACCGTGTCGATGCCCTTGGCCTTGGCACGCTCGGCGATCAGCTTGCCGACCGCACGGGCGGCAGCCTTGTTGCCGCCGTTGCCTTCGATCGCCTTGTCCAGGGAGGAAGCGGCGACCAGCGTGTTGCCGGCGACATCGTCGATGATCTGGGCGTAGATGTTCTTTTCAGAACGGAAAACGTTCAGGCGGGGTCTCTCGGGAGTGCCGGAGACTTTCGCGCGAACGCGCTTATGGCGCTTGATGCGCTGCGCTTTGGTATCGGGTCTTTTAATCATATCGGCACACCTCCTTACTTCTTAGCGCCGGTCTTACCGACCTTGCGGCGAACCACTTCATCAGCATACTTGATGCCCTTGCCCTTATACGGCTCGGGAGGACGCTTCTCGCGGATCTCAGCAGCAAACTGGCCGACCTTCTGCTTGTCGCAGCCGGAAACAACGACCTGGTTGGGCTGGGGAACCTCGATGGTGATGCCGTCGATCTCGGGAACTTCCACCGTGTGGGAGTAACCGATGTTCAGGACGAGCTTGTTGCCCTCCTTGGCGGCACGATAGCCAACGCCGTTGACTTCGAGCGTCTTCTTGTAGCCATCGGTGACGCCGACGACCATGTTGTGCAGCAGAGCACGGGTCAGGCCATGCAGAGCGCGGTTCTCCTTGCCGTCGTCGGGACGGGAAACGTGGAGTTCAGCACCTTCCTGCTTGATGGTCATGGTGGGCTCGAGCTGCTGGGTCAGGGTACCCTTGGGGCCCTTGACGGTGACAAGGTTGCCATCCGCGACGGTGATCTCAACGCCGGCGGGAACAGCAACGGGCATTCTACCAATTCTACTCATTGTTCTATACCCTCCTTACCACACGAATGCAAGGACTTCGCCGCCGATATGAGCTGCGCGAGCAGCCTTGTCGGTCATAACGCCCTTGGAGGTGGAGACGATGGCAATACCGAGGCCGCGGAGCACGCGGGGCAGTTCATCTGCGCCGACGTAAACGCGGAGACCGGGCTTGCTGACACGGCGCAGGCCGGTAATGACCTTGTCCTTGCCGTTGTACTTCAGGGTGATGTGGATCACGCCCTGGGTACCATCGTCAACGATCTGGTAGCTCTTGATGTAGCCCTCGTCCAGCAGAATCTGAGCGATGCTCTTCTTCATGTTGGAAGCGGGGACATCCACAGTGTCATGACGGGCACTGTTTGCGTTGCGGATGCGAGTGAGCATATCCGCAATGGGGTCAGTGATATGCATAGTGTAAATCCTCCTGATTTAGAGTTACGGTCATTGACCGTTTAGGTCACGAGGTATCAGTGCCAATTTGGAGCGTCGCACCGCGTGCGGTGCACGCGTAATTGACACTGACCTTTCGCGATCCTTTATCGCCAGAACGTCCATATCGCAACGTTCGTGGTTATGAGTTTGTTTCGGAGTCTCAAGCTCCGAGGTGTCGGGCTGTTGACACATTTCAACAACCGGTCCTTCTTGAGATTTTTTCGTTAGACGAGGCGAAGCGACGCCGGCGTACTTTGTGTACGCCAAGGAGCTTCAACGAAGTATAACGGAAAAAGATCAGAAGGAAGCCTTGCGAACGCCGGGGATCTCGCCCTTGTAGGCCAGCTCGCGGAAGCAGATACGGCAGACACCGTAGTCACGCAGGTAAGCGTGGGGGCGGCCGCAGATCTTGCAGCGGTTGTAGCGGCGGG
>OLPA01002035.1_pt1 | contig 15721 bp, 10 predicted proteins | sample 1672811 | NCBI WGS metagenome assembly OLPA01 (sample SAMEA3136726, study PRJEB25190) | human gut metagenome | biome: human gut; feature: human-associated habitat; material: faeces | place: Austria | collected 2013
GGCGTTGCCCCAAACCCCACAAGGGAGCTCCGCCCCTTGACCCCGCAAGGGGGATTCCCCCTTGACCCTTTTTTTGCCGCCCGGCTTGAGTGCCTTTCCCTACGCTTTGGGTTAAGCGGCTTTTTTCGCCTTTACAGCGGCAGGGGCTTCACATACCCCACCTCTACCCCAACTTCCTGCAGCTTCAAAATCATCGGCATCAGCCGCGCGTCCTCCGGCGTTTGCGTTACCAGATACAGCCGCACATTCGGCCCCATCCTCCGCATCGACAGCATCACATCCACCATCTGACTATCCAAACGCGCCGTAATCACCACCGTACACCCCACCTTCCGCATCCGCCGCATTTCCAGCAGCAGCACCTTCGCGAAAGGCTCCGGATTGCTGAAATCCGCGCACGCAAGGTTTTCCAGCAGCATTTTCAGCCCCATGTCCTTGTCCAGCTCCACCGGGTGCGCGCCGGGAAGCGGAAGGCGCGCCGGATGCTCGGCTTTCGCTGCCTGTACCATCACCGACGCGGCGGTTTCAATCAGCGCGTCGCGCAGGTCGGCGTCTTCCTCCGAATCAGCCTGCTTTGGCGGTTCGGCGCAGTCCAGCAGGACGAGCGCGTCCGGCTGAACGGGGTCTTCAAAGCGGCGGACGAGCGCCTCCTGCTTGCGGGCGGATAACTTCCAGTGGATTTTTTTCATCGGGTCGCCGGGCTGATAGGTGCGCACGTCGGTGGGGTTCGTCACGTCCTCGGAGGCGCGCGCCATCGCTTCCGTGCCCATTTCGCCGGAGGACAGGCGGAGCGGCGCGATGTCGAACAGCTGCGGCAGCACGAGCAGTTCCCCGCCGTCCATATTCGGCTTCTGGCGAATCGTGCATACGCCGAAGAAGTCCGACAGCATCACGCTCTGAACGCCGGGGTGAATCGCGCCGATGTGCGCGGCATGGAAGGAGAGCTCCAGCGCCTGCGACCGCCCCGGACGGAGCTGCATCATCTGCGTACCGCTGGCAGTGCTGTTCGCGCCGCTGACGCCGGAGAGTTCCAGCCACATCGGGGCGAGCGGAATCCACCCGCGCCGCTTGACCTGCACGCTCAGCGTCACATCTTCGCCGCGCTGCACCCGTTCGGTGGAGGCGCGGGAGGATACCTCCAGCGTGGCGGACGCGCGGAACACGCCGTAAATCCCGCTCAGACACAGCAGCGCAATCAGCAGCGCGGGCATCAGGAAAACGGGACTGCCGGTGGAGAACGCCGCCGTCAGCAGTGTCAGCGTGACGAGAATGGGCAGTGTCAAATGCAGCGTCACCTGCCGCGCCGAACGGCTCTCTGCCTGCTTCATGGCACTCACAGCTTCACCGGCACGGGCGTATTCTGGACGATGCGCCGGACGACACTTTCCGGCGTCACGCCCTTCATGCGCGCTTCGCGGCTGAGCACGAGGCGGTGCGCAAGCACTTGCACTGCCATGTGCTGCACGTCCTCCGGCACGATGTAGTCGCGCCCGGCGAGCAGCGCGCACGCCTGCGCCCCGTGGATGAGGGCAATGGCGGCGCGGGTGGATGCGCCCAGCTGCAGGGCAGCATCCTGACGGGTGGCGGCGGCGATGGTCGCCACATACGAGCGAACCTCCGGCGAGCAGTAAATCTGCGTGACCATTTCCTGCATGGCGATAACATCCGCCGCCGAGCAGACGGGGGACAGCGTCGCCATCGGCTTTACCACGCCGGAATAGCGCTCCAGCACGTCCATCTCCTGCTCAATCGTCGGATAGCCGATGGACAGGCGCAGGAAAAAGCGATCCATCTGCGCTTCCGGCAGGGGATATGTGCCCACAAATTCGCCCGGATTCTGCGTTGCCAGCACGATAAAGGGCTGCGGCACGGGGTGCGTCACGCCATCCACCGTCACCTGCTGCTCTTCCATCACTTCCAGCAGGGCGGACTGCGTTTTGGGGCTGGTGCGGTTGATTTCGTCCGCCAGCACCACCTGACTCATCACCGAGCCTTCGCGGTATTCCGTTTCGCCGGTCTTGAAGTTGACCAGCGTGTAGCCTGTCACGTCGGAGGGCATCAGGTCGGGGGTGAACTGAATGCGCCGGAACGTGCAGTCCAGCGATTTCGCCAGGGCGCTGGCGAGCGTCGTCTTGCCCACGCCCGGCACGTCCTCAATCAGCACATGCCCCCGGCACAACAGCGCAATCAGCGCATATTCGATAACTTCCTGCTTGCCCACGATAACGGTGCTGATATTGTTCATCAGCCTTTGAATCATTTGCCGCGGCTGCATACTGCGCCTCCTCTTTGTTGATTCCTCCATCAGTATACCCGTTTTCGGCGGATATTGCAAGCAAAGGGCGCTGTTTTTACATTTGCGCGCCGCGGAGAGAGAATGAATTTTCAACGCTCGTTTATCTTTCTGCTGAATGCTTGACACGGTCAAGGTTTTATGCTATGCTTCGTATTTGTTGATATTCCCGGCGTTTTGCCGCATTATGGGAGGAAAGCATGATTCGCATCGTCACCGAATCCATGTCCGATTTTACGCAGGAGGAAGCCAAGGCCGCTGATCTCATCGTGATGCCGCTGCCGATTCGCTTCGGCATGGAGGAATACTGGGATGACGGCGTATCCCTGACGCAGGATGATTTTTATGCGCGCCTGCGGGTTGCCAAGGAACTGCCCAAGACCAGCCAGGTGCCGGTGGAACATTACCGCAAGTGCTTCAACCGCCTGCTGGAGAATCCGGAGGACGAAGTGCTGGTGATAACCGGCTCGTCGAAGCTGTCCGGGTGCTACCAGTCGGCGTGCATTGCGCGGGAGGCGTGTCACGACCCGGCGCGCGTGACGGTGCTGGATTCGCTCAACGCGACGTGCGCGGAGTACATGCTCGTCGATCAGGCGCTGCGCTATCGCCGCGAGGGTGTCAGCGACATGCAGACCATGCTGGCGAAGCTGCGCGACGTGATGGCGCACTACAAAATCATCGGCATGGCGGCTGACCTCAAATATCTCGTCATGGGCGGACGCCTTTCGCCTTTGGTGGGCAAGCTGGGCAACCGCCTGAGCATCAAGCCGACGCTGAAAATTGAGGACGGCATCGTCAGCAAGGCAGGCATGGTGCACGGAATGGCGAAGGGGCGCGCGTGGTACATCGAGCAGCTGAAGGAATGCCCGCCCGACCCGGACGTTCCGGTCTATATTGGCGGCGCGGACTGCCCGGAGACGGTTGCGCTCATCAAGTCGCAGATTGAAGCGGCGAATCTCGGCATTCAGGATATCCGCTGCGTCAAAATCGGGTGCCTGATTGGCACTTATGTTGGCCCTGAACTGACGCTCGTTGCGTGGAAGCGGAAGTAATCAAAACGGCAGCTCTTCCCAAATCGCGGGAAGGCTGCCGTTTCTTTATCTGAATCTGCACAGCGCAACGTGCAAATCCACCGTCACATGCGCATCCGCCCTTTGCGCCAGCGCATCCTTCTCCGCTGCCGACAAATCGTGATTCAGCGGCGTCATGCGCACGAAATCGCCCCATAATTCCGGCGAAACGGGCAGCGTCTCATGCACCCGCACCGATTTTACCAGCTGCGCCTTCTCCCGCAGGTACGCATCCACCTGCCCTTCCTCGTAGGCGGACATGCCCCGCGCCGCGCGAATCTCCCGCAAATAGTCCTGCCCCGGATAGACCTTCACCAGCACGCCGTCCGGGGATAATACGCGGCGGAACTCGTCGTAATTCGCGGGGGTCAGCACATCCAGCACGGCGGAAAACGTGCCGTCCGCAAAAGGCAGGCGGCGCAAATCCCCCACGCACCAGACGGCTTGGCAGGGCTGATTGGTTGCTTGCAGAATCGCGTCCCGACTGATGTCGATGCCCGCACCGATGCTGTCCGTTCGGCGCGTCAGCAGAGCGTTCAGGTACCAGCCTTCGCCGCAGCCCGCGTCCAGCAGCTTTTGTGGCGCATCCGGCAGCAGCGCGTCGATGGCGTCCGCGACCGGCTGATAGCACCCCGCCGCGAACACGCGCTCACGGGCGGCAAACAGCGCCGCGTCATAGAATGTATCCGCTTGCGCCGAAAGCAGATTAACGCACCCGCGCCGGTTCACATTTATGGCGTGACCGCCCGCGCAAATTAAATTGTCGCCCTGCCGGGAAAGCAGACGGCGGCAGACGGGGCAAATCAGCCCGTGCAAATCGGAAACGGCGGCAAACAGCTTTTCGCGCTTGGAAAGCATCGCAAAATCCTCCTTGATATGCTGGACAAATAGGTCAAAGGGGTGTACAATATGCCTGAAATCCATCAGGAAAGGATGAGGAATATGTCTCGAATCGAAACCGTACGCGCCGCGATGATGCAGGCAATGAAGGATCACGACAAGGAGCGCAAGGAAGCGCTGTCGCTGCTGCTGTCCGCGCTGAAAAACAAGGCGATTGACAAGCGCGCCGACCTCACGGAGGACGAAGAGAACGCCGTCGTCCTGCGCGAAATCAAGCAGTGTCAGGAATCCATTGAGCAGGCGAACGGCCGTGAGGATATTATCGCGGAAAACACGCTGCGCATGAAGGTTTATCAGGAGTTCGCGCCGAAGATGATGTCCGAGGATGAGGTGGAGGCGGAAGTGACCGCTGTGCTGGCGGAACTGGGGCTGGATGCGCCGACCGCGAAGCAGAAGGGGCTTATCATGAAAACGCTCATGCCGCGCGTGAAGGGCAAGGCAGACGGCGCGCTGGTGCAGAATGTGCTTGCGCGGCATCTGGCGTAAGTCATTATACCAGAAATCGAAATCAAAGAAAAGGGGGAGCAGCCCGCATGAGCTGCTCCCTTTTCGATTGGGTCGATAGCATCAGCTGTTTGTAAGCACAATCACCATCTCCGCCGTCTTCGCGCCCACCACGTCGCCCCTGCAAGGCTCAAACGCAACCGTGCGCGTTCCGCTGCCCGCGTCCGTGAAGGAAAGCTTGTAGGTCATCGTCCCGTCCGTTACGTCGTAGATGTAGCGGTTCACGCTGCCGTCAATGTACACGCGGATGCTCGTCGTGTTTGCCACGGTCAGCGTGAAGGTGATTTCCTCGTTCAGCGCCGCCGTCGTTTTGTCCGCGCTGATGGCGGAAATCGTCGGCGCGGCTTCTGCCGGTTCGCTCACGTCGCGCATCGGCGGATTCGTCGCGTCCACAAAAGACGCTGCCGGAGCGGTTGCCGCGATGGTGGTTTCCCCCTTCGTCACGCTGATTGTCCCCGCCGTCAAGCCGTTCGCCGTCGCCGTAATCTTCATTGCGCCGGAAGCGCCGTCGTGCTTCACCACGCAAAGGCACTTCCCGCTGAACGCAGCGTGCGTGCTGCCGGAGAGCTTTTCCACATTCGCGCCGTGACCGTTGTCTGTGCCGATAATCGTTCCGCCCACGACCGTGAAGGCCACGCTGTTGTCAGCGTTCGGGCAGAGCGTTCCGTTCTTGTCCAGTACGTCGCAGGTGATGTAGACCAAATCATCCGATGCGGTGCTGACCGCCGTCTTGTCGCTGGAAAGCACCAGCTTCGCGGGCGTTCCCGCCGTGTATTGAATGTCCTGCGCAATCAAATTGCCGGAAGCGTCGTAACCGTTCGCGACGATGGTTCCTGCCGCATACGCCACCGTGTAGGCGTACTGATTCTTCGTCCCGCGCTGCGAAAGCGCCTTCTTGCCCAGCGACGTTCCGTTCAGGAAGAGCTCGACGGACGCGCAGTTGGAATACAGCCATACGTCGATATTGCCGGATTCGTGCGTCCAGTGCGGCAGCATATGAATCATCGGGCGGCTGTCCCACATGGACTGATACATGAAGTAAATGTCCTTCGGGAATCCGCAGGTGTCCACGATGCCGAAATAGCTGCTCTTCGCCGGATATTTGTTCCATTCGGTCGGTTCGCCGAGGTAGTCAAAGCCCGTCCAGACGAAATGCCCGCAGGAACGAGCGCTGCTTAAGTAGGCGTTCACCGTTTCTGCCGCCGTGTTGCCCCACGAAACCGCCTTGTTGTCGTAGGACGGATACGCCATGTTCGCGCTGTCTGTCGCATATACACCGCGGCTGGAAAGCGCCGAGGTCGTTTCGCTGCCGTAAATCGGGCGGTCGGTCTGGCAGGTCTGGTTGTTGCCGTTGTAGTTGATGCCAACGACATCAACAATAGCCATCAGCGCAGATAGATTGCCGCCGGGTGCGTTGTTGCCCATCGTCGTTGGGCGGGTGCTGTCGAGCGCCTTCACCGCGCTGTTCACCATCGTGCAGACGTTCACAATCTCGCTGGATGAATAGTCGCCGCCCGTCAGGTTCGTGCGCACTTCGTTGCCCAGCGACCACATGATGACCGCCGGATTGTTCCAGTCGCGGCGAATCGTGCTGGTCACGACTTCGGCGTAGTGGTCGGCGAAATATCGCCCGAAATCCTTTTGCTTCTTGCTCTTCGTCCAGCAGTCGAATAGCTCTTCCACCAGCAGCACGCCCTTGCGCTGGCATACGTCGAGGTATTCCGCGCCGAACGGGTTGTGCGTCAGGCGAATCGCGTTGCAGCCCATATTGGTCAGGATGTCCACCTGCCGCTCAATGGCGCTGCGGTTCTCCGCCGCGCCGATGCACCCGCCGTCGTGGTGGACGCACACGCCTTTGAGCTTCGTGTGGATGCCGTTGAGATAGAAGCCCGTGTCCTTGTCGAATCGGATGCTTCGGTAGCCGTAGGTCACGCGCTTTGACCGCTGAACCCGATTGCCGACCTTCGCGCTGAGCTGTGCTTCGTAGAGGTTCGCCGGGGAAGCCGTCAAAAGCGCAGTCGGCGCATTGCTGGGCAGAATGCTTTGCTGATAGCTTGCCGCCAGCCCCGCCACGCCGCTTGCGCTGATGACGGTCGTCGGTGCGTAGGTGGTCAGCGCCTTGTACGCGGCGAGTTCAGCGGCGGAAAGGGCGGTTTTGACGGGTATTGCAAGCGGTACATAGATATATACCTCGTTCGCATCGAGGAATGCTTTGAAGTCGGAAACGGTCGTCGTACCCCTTTCCGCGTAAGCGAAACCGATGATATTGCTGTTGCTGGTAGCAATGCCGCCTACGGTTTCACCGTTGATGGCAGCACTGAAATGCGTGCAGAATGTTCCTGCTGCATCGATGCCGTCGAACGTGCAAAAATAGCGGTCAACATTGTTTCCAGCCTTCGTCCAATTCATCGAAGATGTCAGCTTGAATTTGGCGACCCGCTGCACATACACCCCGCGCGCCAAATCCACTTCATCGCACACCCACTGCTGACCGTTCTCATCCGTGTAGTTCCCGCCGGAGGGAACCGGGATGCCCGGCAGCGCGTTCGGCGTTTGCAGCGTCAGCGTCTGCGATTCGTTCGCGCCGTCCGACACCGTGACCGTCACCGTTCCGCCGTCGCCCGCGCTGACAATCGGCACGGGCGCAGTCGGGAGCGGCACGCCGTTCTGCGTGCTTTTGCCGTACACATGCAGCGCCCCCAGCGGTTTTCCCGCCAGCGCGTTCTCGCACGTCAGCGGATTGCCCGATGCCGACACGCTTTTCCCGTTTTCCATCAAATCCCGCTGCTGCGCGTCGCTGATGTGCCATAGCTTCGGGCTGCGGTACGTTACCGTCGCGCTGACGTTCTGCGTTTCTCCTGCCGCAATCACCGCCGACGCATCCGCCGTGCCGACTTTCGCGCCGTCCGGGTCGTACAAATCCACCGTGAACGTCGCGGACGCTTCCGCGCCCGTCTTGTTCACCGCGTCGAACGCGACAACCGTTTCGCCGTTGGTCAGGTCGCTGTCCAGCTTCGGGGTCGTCACGCGGATATTCTCCATGCGAATCTGGTCATCCAGCAGCGTCACCAGTTCCACCGGGCGAATCATTCCGCTGCCGGAGTACCAGCGCGACGACGGCTGTTCATTGCGCACAAACACCGCAATCGTGTTCACGCCGCTGACCATCTGTTCCGTCGCATCCACCGCGAACGGATTGTAGCCGTAATAATTCTTGTGTACCTGCTGCCCGTTGACGTACACCGTCGATTCCATGTACACGCCGTCAAAGCACAGCACATACCGCCGCCCGTTCTGCTTGTTCACGCTGACGGTCGTGCGATACCACGCGTCGCCGCCATCCAGATACCCGCCCTCATACGTCGCTGGGCTGGACGCATTGAAGTCCAGCCCCACCGACCAGTCGTGCGGCACGCTGACCGTCCGCCAGCTTGCGTCGTCAAACCCCGCTGCCGCTTCGGCGGTCGAGGAATACCCCGTGTTCGCCGTCGCGGGAATCAGGTTGAACTTCCACGAATTGAGCGGAACGGCGGAAACAAGCTGGTCAGCGGTCGTGACGGGGATGCCGATTTCCTCCAGCGCACGAAGGCGCGCATCCAGCGACGAAAACTGCTCCTGCAGCGCCGCAAGCGAGTAAAAACCGGGAACATCCGCCACGCGGTCGGTGGAAGAGGGAAAAACGCAGCCCGTTGCGGCGAAAATGCAGTTCTGCACGTCGCCGCTGGTCAGGGTGACATAGATTTCGATGTCGCCGGGCTGGGCGTAGGCGGCGGGCGGCAGGGTGACGGACGCAATGCTGCCCTGCGCGCTGCCGCTAAGCGGGATGGTTGTGCCGGTGCGCAGGTGCTTGACCGTGCCGGAAACGGCGGTGTCGCCAAGGTCAACGGGATTTCCCGCGCGGAGAACCGTGACGGTGATTCGGTGCGCCCGGCGCGCATCGGTGATGAACAGCGCGGGGATGTTCATGCGGCGCAGGGGACGGGTGAGGTCAGCGGTATAAGTGAGAGTAGTGGTAATGTCAGTCAATTTCGCTCCTCCTTGTGTGATGGGTACGGCGGCGCGGGCAGGTACGCCGCGAAATATAGGAACTTACGTTCTCTATATGTGCATGATAGCACGGATGGCCGCAATTGGCAAGAAAATTTGATTTCATTTGAATTGGCTTGATTTCATTTGATTTCGCTTGATTTTACTTGAGATGGGGGGATAGAAAGCTGCGCCTATCCGGCGCGATGGGGCTGTTTGCTTTTCCGTTGCTCCTTCTGCGTGTTTATCCGCATTCCTCCCGCCCTAATTTCGACTCTCCCTCTTTCCTTTTCCCCCTCCCTATGGTATAATCATACTGGAATCCTATTTCCGAGGAGCAGAAGGCGTATGATGAAGGATCTGGTAGTCATCGGCGGCGGCCACGCGGGTTGTGAAGCCGCCCTCGCAGGGGCGCGCATGGGGCTTGATACCCTCCTGCTGACGCTGAATATGGACGGGATTGCCCTCATGGCGTGCAATCCGGTCATCGGCGGCAGCGCAAAGGGGCATCTTGTGCGTGAACTGGACGCAATGGGCGGCGAAATGGGGCGCGCCATCGACGATACGTTCCTCCAAAGCCGAATGCTCAATATGTCCAAAGGCCCGGCGGTTCATGCCCTGCGCGCACAGGCGGACAAGCAGCAGTACCAGAACCGGATGCGTACCGCGCTGATGACGCAGGACAACCTGACCGTCCGGCAGGGAGAAGTCGCCGCGATTGACGTCGAGAACGGGCATGTCACCGGCGTAACGACAACGACGGGGCAGCATATCTCCTGCAAGGTCGCGGTTGTCGCGTGCGGCGTGTACCTCCGCAGCCAGATTATCATCGGGGAGAGCATCACGCCGGGCGGCCCGCAGGGGCTGATGAGCGCGCCGAACCTCAGCGGCAGCTTGACGCGCATCGGCTTTCCGCTCCGGCGGTTCAAGACGGGGACGCCCGCGCGCATCGACGTGCGGACGATTGATTTTGACGAAATGACGCCGCAGCCCGGTGACGAGCCAGTGACGCCGTTCTCGTTTATGACTGACCGCGCGCTGCACAATACCTACGCATGCTATTTGACATGGACGACACCGGAAACGCACGACATCATCCGCCGAAATCTCCACCGTGCGCCGCTGTATTCCGGCAAAATCCACGGCATCGGGCCGCGCTACTGCCCGTCGATAGAGGATAAAATCGTCAAGTTCGCCGACAAGGAGCGCCATCAGGTGTTCCTTGAGCCGGAAGGAATGCAAAGCCGCGAATGGTATCTGCAGGGCATGTCCACATCGCTGCCGGAGGATGTGCAGTGGGAGATGTACCGCTCCGTGCCGGGTTTGCGGCGGTGCGAGCTGACGCGGCTGGCGTATGCGATTGAGTACGACTGCATCGACAGCCGGCAATTGCGCCCGACACTGGAAAGTCTGGATGTGCGCGGACTGTTCTTTGCGGGGCAGATTAACGGCACATCCGGATATGAGGAAGCCGCCGCGCAGGGCTTGCTGGCGGGCATGAATGCCGCTTTGACGGCGCAGGGCAAGCCGCCGATTGTGCTCACGCGCGATCAGGCGTACATCGGCGTGCTGACGGATGACCTGACGACGAAAGGCACGGACGAGCCGTACCGCATGATGACGAGCCGCGCCGAGCATCGCTTATCCCTGCGGCAGGACAATGCGGATTTGCGCCTGACGCGCATCGCCTACGAGGCGGGTCTGGCGACGCGGGAGCGCATGGAGCGCACGGAACGCAAGGCATCGGAAACCGCGCAGCTGCTGGGCGAACTCCGCAAGGCGAAGTACACGCCCGGCATTGCGCTGAACGACTGGCTGGAGAAGCATCATCAGCCGGAAGTGCAGAACGGGCTAAGCGCGGTGGAACTGCTGAAGCGCCCGGAAATCACGCTGTCAGCGCTGGCGGAGCTTTCGCCGGAGATTAGGCAATTCGGCAAGCCCGCGCAGGAGCAGGCGGAAATCTCGGTGAAGTATGAGGGCTATTTGGAGCGACAGGAGACGCTGATTCGCCACGCGCGGCAGATGGAAGAGACGCTGCTGCCGGAGGATTTGCCCTACGAGGAAGTGACCGGGCTTCGGATTGAAGCGCGGCAGAAGCTGATGAAGCAGCGTCCGCGGTCGCTTGCGGCGGCGAGCCGGATTCCGGGAGTGTCGCCCGCGGATGTGGCGGTGCTGATGGTGTTCTTGGAGAAGCATAAGGCTTGATGCTTGCGCAAGCTGGGGCTTCATGCTTCTTGGCTTGTGCCGGAACGTCCAATCCGAACCGTAGGTTCGCTGGATAAACACGCGGACACTGTATGCAAGTGTCACCAACTCAATCGCGAGAAAGGGTCAAGGGAGAAACTCCCTTGCAGGGTCAAGGGGCAGCGCCCCTTGCGGAGTCCAGAGGCAGCGCCTCTGGGGTCTCCCATAACTTATATGAAAGAAGGAATGACGATGGGACTGTTCGCAAAACTACGTGAAGGATTGACCAAGACGCGTGATTCGCTGATGGGGCGCGTCGATACGCTGGTGAAGGAAACGAGGAAGATTGACGAGGACTTCTATGAGGAACTCGAAGACATCCTGCTCATGTCCGACTGCGGCATGAAGGCGACAACCGCCATGATGGATGAACTGCGCCGCCGCGTGAGCGAAAACAAGGTCAAGGATGCCGATACCGCCAAGCAGATGCTCAAAGATATCATGATTGAGCAGATGGACATCCCGCGTCCGCCGCTGCGCTGGCCGATGGTCATGCTCGTTGTCGGCGTGAACGGCGCGGGCAAAACGACCACCATCGGCAAGCTCGCCCTGCGCTTCCAGAACATTGGCCGCCGGATTATCCTCTGCGCGGCGGATACTTTCCGTGCGGCGGCGGCTGACCAGCTGACCGTCTGGGCGGAACGCGCGCGTGTGCCGATTGTCAAGCACGCCGAGGGCGCTGACCCCGCGGCGGTCGTCTATGACGGCATCCAGTCCGCCAAGGCACAGGGCGCGGATCTGCTGATTGTCGATACCGCCGGCCGCCTGCACAACAAGAAGAACCTGATGGATGAGCTGAACAAGATGCGCCGCGTGATTGACCGCGAGTTCCCGGAAGCGGATGTGCGCTGTATGCTCGTGCTGGACGCGACGACGGGGCAGAACGGTCTGGCGCAGGCGCGCGCGTTCAAGGAAGTCTGCGAAATCGGCGGCATCATCCTGACCAAACTCGACGGCACGGCGAAGGGCGGCATTGCGCTTGCCATCCGGCAGGAGCTGGAAGTGCCGGTGTGGTACATCGGTGTAGGCGAGGGCATCGACGACTTGCAGCCCTTCAATGCCAAGGATTTTGTGGAAGCGCTATTCTAATTAGGAGGGCAATTATGCCGTCTTTATCAACCTATTCGGCGGAGCTGGATTATGCCTACGCACCGGGGATGTTCCCGGCGATGGAATGCCTGCTGCACCGCCCGGAAAGTTGCCGCCGTGTGCTGCTGCATAGCCGAAGCGCCGGAACCGAGGGCGCACAGCGGCTTCGCGAGGAAGCGGAAAAGCACCATATCCGCGTGGAAGAGGCGGACAAGGCGCTTTCCCGCATTTCGGGGAAGGATAACTGCTTCGCGGCGGCGGTGTTCAGCAAGTTCGAGGATGACTTGCGCCCTGACAAGCCGCATATCGTCCTGCATCACCCGTCGGACAGCGGCAATGTCGGCACGATTTTCCGCACAGCGCTCGGCTTTGACGTGCAGGATATCGCCGTCATCCGCCCGTGCGTGGATGTGTTTGATCCCAAGACTGTCCGCGCCAGCATGGGCAGCATCTTCCAGCTGCGGCTGCATGTCTATGATGATTTTTCGCAGTATCAGGCGCAGTTCCCGGAACACGCGCTCTATCCGTTCATGCTCGACGGGTCGAAGTCCCTGCCGGATGTGTTAGGCGACATTCCTGACCGCTGGACGCTGATTTTCGGCAACGAGGGCAGCGGTCTGCCGCCGGAGTTCAGCCGTCTGGGGCAGCCTGTGCGCATTCCAAGCAGCAATAAGGTGGATTCGCTGAATCTGTCCATTGCCGCGGCGATTGGGATTTACGCCTTTGCAAGGCGGTGACTTGTAAATTCTTCACCCACAGGCGAAATTTGCTTGACGCAGGGCCGCGCTCTGCGCTACAATGAAGAATGCGGAATCCCTTTTTCGGAAATTGGTAGGAGGAAAGAACCATGAAGCAAAGCATGAAAAAGGCGGCGCTGGTGCTGATGCTGGCGCTGGCGGTGCTGCTTGTGCCGCAATGGAGCAATACAGCGCTGGCGGTCACAACGCCGTCGGACATCACCACGGGCAGTGACCTGCCGCCCGCACCGCCGCTGCCTACGCCGCCCGCGAAAGGCGAAGTCGTTATTTCCGGCGCAAAGACGGTTCGCGGCGGCGAGAAGCTGACGTTCTCCGTCACCATCGACGGAAAAACCGTCCCGAACAGCGATTTGGAATGGACGCTGTACCCGGCGGATGCTTCGCTGGCGACCATCAAAAGCGGCGTTATTACCACCAAACGTGTGGCATACACGCACTATGTGCAGGTGTCGGCGGCGCTGAAAAGTGACCCGTCGCGCTATGCGAACTTCCGCCTGTGCATTGCGCCGGGCGTGAAAAAAATCACCGTCAGCGCGCCCACGACGTATGTTGATTTGAGCGGCAGCAAAACTTTGCAGCTGAAAGCGACATGCGACCCGGAGGACGCGATTGCCGATGTCACATGGTCGACCAGCAGCAGCAAAATCGCGACGGTGGATGCAAGCGGTCTGGTGACGGCGCGCAAAACCGGCAAAGTGACCATCACTGCCACGGCGAAGGACGGCAGCAAGGTCAAGGGACGCATCACCCTGCGCGTCGTCAGCGGCGTGACGGGGCTGACCATCGAGGGCGCAGGCAGCGTCGCGGCGGGCAAGTCCATCACGCTCAAGGCAGTGATGATGCCGGCGGATGCGACGGAAAAGGGCGTCGTCTGGTCGGTGGACTGCGACAAGAGCATCGCCAGCATCAGCCAGAGCGGCAAGCTGACGACCAAGAAAATCAGCGCGATTACGACCATTACCGTGACGGCGGTGTCCAAGCAGAACAGCGCGATTCGCGCCACCCACACGGTCACGATTCGCCCGGTGACGACGGGACTTGCGATTTCCGCGCCGCGCCTGACGATTGACCTCGCGTCCCCGACGCTTCAGCTGACGGCAAAATGCATCCCGGAGGATGCCTCCCAGCAGGTGGCTTGGTCGACCAGCAACAAGCGCATTGCGACGGTGGATGCAAACGGTCTGGTGACGGCGAAGAAGGTCGGCAAGGTGACGATTACCGCCAAGGCGACGGACGGTTCGGGCCGCTCGGCGAAAATCACCCTGACGGTCGGCAGCGCGGTTGGCACGCTGGAAATCCGCGGCGCAAGTGCCGTCGCGCAGGGAAAAACCATCACGCTGAACGCCGTCATCACCCCCGCTACGGCGACGAACCAGAAGGTTATCTGGTCGGTGGATTGCGGCAAAGACATCGCGACCATTGACCGGCATGGGCGCTTGAAGGCTGGCAAGGGGCTCACCGCGCCTGTGACCATCAAGGTAACGGCGGTCAGCGCGGAGAACAGCGCGATTACGGCGACGCGCACCGTCCAGATTCTGCCTCCGGTAACGACGGTTGCTATTTCCGCGCCGAGAAACTACATTGATGTGGACGGCGAGGACAAGACGCTTCAGCTGACGGCGCGCGTTTTGCCGGAAGATGCCGCGCAGAGCGTCACTTGGTCGACCAGCAACAAGCGCATTGCGACGGTGGATGCAAATGGCGTTGTGACCGCGCTCAAGGCGGGCACAGTGACGATTACCGCGACGGCGACGGACGGAACGGGTGTCCGCGCGAAGTTCACCGTCAAGGTACAGAAAACGGTCAAGTCGCTGACCATCAGCGGCGCGGAAAAACTCGGCGGCGGGCAGTCCACGACCATCAAGGCGACGATTCTGCCCAAGGATGCCGCGAATCAGAAGGTCATTTACTCGCTCAACTGCCCCGCGAGCGTCGCGACGATTTCGACCAGCGGCGTGCTGACCACGAAGAACGTGACAGAAATCACGACGGTAACGGTGAACGCTGTCAGCGCGGAAAACAGCACAATTTCCGCAACGTGGACGCTTGTCATTTACCCCAAGACGACGAAACTCACCTTGACGGCAGCCAGCAGCTGGGTCAACGTTGGCGCGTCGGTGCAGCTGCATGTGTCGGCAACACCCGAAACGGCGCAGATGCCCATCCGCTGGCGCAGCAGCAACACCCGCGTTGCGACGGTGGATGCAAACGGCGTTGTGCGCGGCCTCAAGGCGGGTACAGCGACGATTACCGCCCGCACGACCGACGGCTCGAACAAGCGCGCGTCCGTGCGCGTGACGGTCGGCATTCCGGCGACGGGCGTGGTGATTACAGGCAATCGCATCGTCCGCGCGGGTGCGACGCTCCGGCTGATGGCGACGGTGCAGCCCGCGAACGCCACGGTGAAGCGCGTGACGTGGGCGGTCAACTGCCCCGCGAGCGTTGCGACGATTTCTGGCGACGGGAAGCTGCGCGTGTCCGCAAACGCGGAAACACAAATTGTCCTCGTCACCGCGACGGTGAATGACGGTCAGCGGGTGAGCGCGGCATACCCGGTGTACATTCAGGGCAAAGCCCCGGTGCCGCCCACGCCGACCACCCCGGATGCGCCGGAAAAGTAAGCAGAATAAAGAACAGACCAGCATGGTGTGATGCCGTGCTGGTCTGTTTTTGGTGATGGATTGAAGAGGATGTTCGGGGAAAGCAGACAGAAACGGAAGTCAAGCAATTCGGTCGCGCCCATTTGGCGCGACAATGCGCAAGTAGTTGGTAGAGCAGCTTGGGGGGCGCTCCTGCGGGAGCGCGAAGTTACTGGCAGGGACGCTTCGCTGCCTGCG
>OLPA01002038.1_pt1 | contig 15708 bp, 9 predicted proteins | sample 1672811 | NCBI WGS metagenome assembly OLPA01 (sample SAMEA3136726, study PRJEB25190) | human gut metagenome | biome: human gut; feature: human-associated habitat; material: faeces | place: Austria | collected 2013
GAGCAGGCACGTATGGAAACTGAGCTTGCCATGGCGAATGTCCAGAATGCGCTGAACGTCCGTGCACAGGCGAATGAAAAATCAGAGAAGGTCGGATTCCTGTATAAGGACTGTGGAGGCACAATCTTAGAGCAGGAGAACGGCTGGACGAAGATCAAATCCGGCAATGTGATCGGCTGGGCCAAGGACGAATATCTCGTTTTTGGAGAAGATGCCGAGAAGATGGCAGAGGATGTCGGGAACTGGATTGTGAAGCTCAATTCAGAAGCAGTACGTGTTAGGATGGAACCGAACGAAGAAGCAGAAACGATCTGCTACCTTGCAAAGGATGATGCGGTAGACTTTATCGAAATTGTAAACGATGAGTGGGTCAGCATCGACTATGAAGGTGCAATCGGATATGTCAGAACGGAATACATTCAGATTAATTTTCATATTGATGAAGGAGAGACGATTGAAGTGGTCCGTGCCAGAGAGCGGGAGGCGGCAGAGAGGAAGAGAATTGCGAATCGTGGCGCTGTTTCAGCAGATGCTGATGAAACAAGACTTCTGGCAGCATTGATCTATTGTGAAGCCGGCAATCAGCCCTATGAGGGAATGCTTGGTGTCGGAGCGGTTGTCATGAACCGTGTGAAGAGTCCGGCCTATCCGGGAAGCATTTACGGAGTCATTTATTCCTCCGGGCAGTTTACACCTGCCATGTCAGGAAAGGTGGCAAGGGTTTACGAAGGAAACATTCCGGATGCCTGCATCCAGGCAGCACAGGCTGCGATCAATGGCGAAACTTCGGTAGGGGGAGCAACCTACTTTAGAAGAGCCGGACGCCATGACGGCTACGTTATTGGAGATCACGTCTTCTGGTAAACACAAGACCCTGGGAGTACAGGGAGAGGGAGTAAGTATGAGTTCAATGATTACGATCTGGCTGATCGTGTTTGTCGTACTGGTCATTATCGAGATTATCACGATGGGACTTACCACAATCTGGTTTGCAGGAGGTGCCCTTGTGGCAACGCTGGCAGCAGCAGTTCATGCACCGTTATGGGTTCAGATTGTGCTGTTCCTTGTCATATCAGCCCTGTTACTGTTCTTTACCCGTCCGGTAGCTGTAAAATATTTTAATAAGGACCGTGTGAGGACAAATGTGGAGAGTCTGATCGGACAGCAGGCCATTGTAATCAGTGAAATTAATAATCTTCAGGGAATCGGGCAGGTGACCGTGAACGGTCAGGAATGGAGTGCCCGCAGTACCGATGAAGAAGCAGCCATTCCGGTAGGATGCGTTGTTATTATAGAGCGTGTCAGCGGAGTCAAGCTGATCGTTACACCAAAGCAGTAAAAGCAGCAGCTTTTTAATGGAGAGGAGAAAGAAATGGGAGTATTAGCAGTATTGGTTTTATTGGTTTTCATCTTTGTTCTGGTGATTTTACCGCCATCGGTGAGAAGGCCATACTTGCTGACATTGCCGAAAACGTAAGATTTGCCCGTTCCCTTGGGAGCCAATTCCAGAAGATTGAGTCGTTTCTCCACAAAGGGAAGTAGGCGAGCAAGCATAGCGAACTTCTCATTTTCATCCTTGTATCCTTGCGCATTGTAGTCAATCGCACCAAGCACAACGTCGATCCATTCGGAGACTGTAAATTCTGCACGAGCGTCCTTAAAGAAGTCAAGATCTGCAACATAAGGGCAGAAATTAGCAAAACCTGTCATCTTGATTTTGCCCAGAATCTTGGGCTTAACGGTATCATCGGGCATACGATACCCGAGTTCAATTACACCCCAAGTTTCCTGCCCATTTGTCAGCTCCTCCTTATAGGTGTCCCAGACGTGCGGTTCAATGATCGTCTCCTTGTTGGAGAGGCCGAAGGCGGGAAGTGAGAAGGAAATGTCTCCGGTCTTAATATCAATATCGATACCTACCTTCGTAAGAATCTTTACTCGCTCGTTTTCGTAGATGATACGATTCTTGATGCTGATCCATTCTTCCTTTCTGGGAAGATAAGTCTGAATGAACTCGGTAACTTCTTCTATATCGTAATTTCCTTCATCATCTTCAAACTTCTTCAAAACCCAGTCTCTAAGGAAGGATGGCAAGCCAAGAGATGAGAAGAAGTTGCTTCTCTTTAAGTCCTTATATACTACCATCTCATCAAAGCATTCTCTCAGTTTGCTTTCCATAAGATTTCCTCCAAAATCACAACAGGCTTCTTTCTTTCTGTCCTTCCTTCTTGATGACGAAAGGCAATTCTTCCGCGATCACATTATCGCCAGAACAAACATCCGCATAATAAGTACCCTGCTTTTTCAACTCCGGCATGTCGACTCTATAACAGTTATTTCCAATGTCTGTCGCCGGATAGAAAGTTCCATCAACAGCAAGACTCACGTTCTGCAGACTCACTGTAGAGAAGATCTTCAGCGCCGCCTTCTTGCGGAAACTCACTTCTATCTCTGGTATATCTCCGATAGCAAAAACTTCATTGTCTATCGGCATTAATGCGATTTCTGGCTTTTCTGACATGTAAGTCAGTTCAATGATCGGCACGCATAGTTCCTCAAGTGTCGCCCCACCATGCACTTCCACATTAGCTTTTCTACCGCCTTTGAAACGGTCATAATTAGCCAGTGCCCAGAAGTCTCCAGCATCAGCGGCAAAGTCAGGTTTCTGGTCTACATCGCTCTTTGGACAGCATCTCCCGGAATGCTGCCCTTTTTCTGCCATTTCCCACACATTTTCTGTGTCATGGAGAACAGCAAGTCTGCTTGCACCGTGGTCTGCAATCATGAATACACGCTGCAACGGACTTTCGGCCAGATCATTTCTGATTTTCTTAAGTACAGTTCTGATAACCTCCAATTCCTTTATGAGATGAATCGGAAGCTTCGAATTGTTGTAGAAGTCAAAGTCGTACTTCCCATGATGCTTGATATCGTCAATGTCCTTAATTGGCACCGTCTGGTATCTTGCATCGGCAAACAACTCTAAAAACTCCTTGTTTCGACTCGTGATTGAAGGAAGCTCGGAAACGCACACTTTGATTGACGCGATAAGATTTAAATCACGGCAAACAGAAAGAATATACCCAAGGTACTCCACGCCCATAGCATCCATAAAGTAGAGCTGCGCGTCTTTTCTGTTCAGGCTCTCAATTACCGATGTCCTCGGTGCCAAAATATAGTTATACTCGCGCTTTTCTGCCTGATCTTCAACTTGTGACACAAACTCAGGGAGAATCTTATTGATCACCTTTTGATATTTATAGTCCTGAAAATATTGATCCAGCAGAGCATTTCCAAAACGGTAAGGAAGTAGGTATTGATACAGCGCAGGATAAACCTTCGACAGGATATCCATTAGTTTGTTCCGATCCAGCTTCAGACCGTATTTATCAAGGAATGCAAATATTGTCTCTTGTTCCTTCTGCGTATTATCTGTCAGATAGCAGATGGTATTGACACCTTTGCTGAATACTACTTTGCAGTATGAGGTCAGCTCCGAGCTTGGATTACCCATTTGCTGCAGGACTACTTTTCTGGACTCATAGCACTCCCAGAAATCGTTGTCATCAATAGACTTGTCCAGAATGGAACGGTATACCTGCTTCTTAAAATCATTTACGCTATTAGCTTTCCGAGCCGCAGTTGTCAGGCACCAGTTATTCTTTGCGCCAAACAATTTCAGGGCAATGAAATACAGCCACTTCCGATCCGTTGAGAAGTTTGCGTAATTGGAGAATATGTGTTCAAGCATGGTGTGACCGCCAAATTCATCGTCGATAACATCTGCCCATTTGGACTTGTGCTCAAACAGCTTCATTGCGTAGCTCCATTGCGCACTTGTTCCAATTTCCTCGGGGAGTACTCTTGTAGAATCGTCTTTCAGCAGAAGTGCATCATAGGCGTTTTGAAGACTGGTAATATTATACAGGGAATGCGGAAATACATCCTTGCTCTTTCTTGTTACCACATACATGGTGTCGGCAGATCTTGCCTCTACCATTGCCGCAAAATTCTCCATTCCCTTGATGGCCTCATATTTTGGGGGCAGCGGAATAGAAGGATCAGTGAAAACAATATCGGGAGCCTTCTTCTCGCTGTTCTCCATCACAACTATTCTGCGAGCAATTCGTTGATCATAAAGAGGCAAGTATCTCTTGCACTGATAAGTAATGAAGATAACATGGCCTTTGATGGACATACTAAGTAATTTCCGCATAAATCGCTGAAGCTCCTGCTCTCCATCCAGCTTCAAATATGAAGTCGCACCTGTTACGATCAACACACCATCCAGAGTTGCCAGATCATTTAATAGCTCCTCATAACGAGGCATTTCATCCGACGCACAGTATTTTGATGCAGTAATCAGTTCATTCTTTCCCACATGATAGTGCTGCACCAGCTCTATCTGATCAGCTTCATTCTGTACATCAACAACGATAGGTAATCCCTCGTTTTTGGACAGGTACCTGTCTATTTTCTGTGTATACTGATTTAGGCTCATACCTTGCCTCCTCAGTTCTCCTTGATAATCTCCATGCCAACAATCATGTTATCCTTGATGAGCTCCTTCAGATAACGTTTGACATCACCAACATCCATACCATCTATCTTTTCAAGAGCTCTTGTGCAGCCTTCCCTGATATATTTATCCTCAGCCATCTGTTCCAGTTTCTTGTCAACCTCCGGAAGGCCAAACCATTCATACGGTTCAGAAGAGATTCTGCTATTCAGGAAAGATTTCACCTCGTCGATATCTGTCAGCATAACCGCAAAGGACTTAATAATACTCTCCCGGAAGATACGATTCAATGCGTCCTGATCATTCATCAGACTGTAGAAAGAGGCATTCTCCAGATAGGTGACTGCTTTCTCAATGGAAGATGCATCCGGATGATTCTTGTTCACAGTTCCAAAAGCAGCACGCGCAGTTTGAACCTCACAATCAGGGACTAAGCTAAGAATAGGCATCAGATGTTCTTTCGACCATTGCCTCGGAGAAGTCGACCCCGTCTTGTCCTTCCAGAGCTTTTTTAGGCGCTCATTTCCGAGAGAATTGCGGTAATCCTTTGCCTTTGAATCGATTAGATTCATATACTCAGTCTTGTCATTCGTAAATGTGCCAGCTGGGATTGTCTGGTAAAGCGCACGCACTTCCTCTTCAGAAAATCCGTCAAGATAATATGCACAAACTTTCTTGAAAAGCTCTACCTGATTGCTATAAAACGCATTGAATTCATCTGCGTGTGCTACCAACAGATCCAAAAATTTCTGCTTCTGAGAATCAAGAATTGTTCCGGCTTTCTTGATGGTATGAAGCAGTTCGAGGAACGGAGCGACGTCGCCCAAATAATTCTTCGCTGCCGCGTACGAAATACGAATAAGGCCACACTTATCACACCACTCGCGGATAGTACTTGAGAAAGACACGTTCTTTGGAATGACCTTGTTGCTCTCTGCAATGATCCGATATTCAAGAATTACTTCTCGGATCTTCTGTTGGGCAGTCTCTACATTCCAGACCCAGTTCGCTGCGTCAGCATCAAACTTGGAGCGGAGGACATTGATGTACTGTCCATTGTCTCCGATCTCCTCTGCCAAGGTGACGAGCTCACTACCGTCGAACCCCTGTACATAAGCACGCATTCCTGCAGTGCAGTTATCTTTGGTAAGAAGAATACGGAGATCTTCTTTGGCATCTGGATTCTTGGCACTGAGATCACCGATAGCAAGAGCAATATCGCTGTCCGTCTTGGATTTGCCCATGTTATTGCTGTTGGCAATGCCGCAATAGCTGTCAATCAATTCCTCCAAGATGGCACGGCCAGTCTTCAATTCCATCGAAGGCAGTACCGACTTGATTGTCCAAATTGGGAACGAGAATTCTTTCATCTTGTTCCGGATACGCTCCCTTGTCTGCTCGACGGAAGTGCAAAGGTTCAGAGGGATACCGAACGCATACGAAGTAGTCTCGTTAAACGATTTCTCCGCCTCTGTCATCTCTACGATGTACTTATCCTTATAGCGTGGATTCGGTGTGATCTGCAGAGAGATGATTTCATTCACCATCTCTTTGAGCTTGTTCAGATCCATGACATCGTTGGTGAGTCCGTCACTCCAACTGTATGAGCCGTTGGTATATTCTTTCAGAACAAAGCCCATAATGAAGGCTGTCATATTGCAGGGCATAAAACCATACGGCTTTGCCTTCAGCATGTCATAAATGGCGCGGATAGATACCCGACCAGACTCCTTATCAAATGCCGTGTGGATCAGTTTATCAACATCCATTTTAATCTGCGAAATAAGCAGATTCGGATGAGTCTGCCAGTAAGCAGGATCATCCCACGCCTCTTTGAGCGCAGTTTCCAACTTTGTGTTGACATTGCCAGAAGAGAATGTCTGACGGGTAGTCCTTGTTGCGCCGCATTCAACACCAAGCTTCAATGCCGATGGTGTATACATTGTAGGCAGGACACTATATGCTGCCTCCAGGCAACGCTGAAACTTATCCTTGTTAACAGCCTGCAGTACAGAGAACAACATGTCCATTGTCGTAGCCCGCTCACCATCCTGTTTCTTCTCCGTGAAAACAATAAATTCTCCGGAGGAAATCCTGTTCTTCCACTTTTTTAGAGCATCCTTCGCATTGTTTGCATACTGACCAAAGAGAGTGCCATCTTTGCCCTGCTGATACATGGCATTGGCCATCTCGTTACGATACTGCTCATATCCGTCCTTGCCGAAAGGCGTAGCGGTAGCGTCAATAAACACTATGTGATAGCTCCCGTCCTGCAGTGCTTCTTTGATTTTCTTAGAGATAAGGGATGCTTCCTTGTCATCCTTCGCAAAACAGACGACTGCTGGGATTTTGTTCTCCAGTTCTGCTTCTCTGTTGCGGAACACGCGAATTGCCTGATCAAAATCGCTGGCCGAGACATATTTCAACTCATAGCGTAGCTTTAAGGCACCACCAAGCGTTATAGCTTCTGCCACTGTGGTCTTGTCAACAAGCTGTTCCGTGATAAGAGAGGTAGTGGTCTTCTTATCAACATCCTCTTTATATTTCTCAAGCTCAGCATCGCTTACTTCATTGACGTAGGCAGCATACTGAAACTTCCCGCCTCCAAGCTGCTTATGGAAGAGCACTTTGTCCCGGACGAGACGCTCTGCAATGCGGCTGGCACCACCATCCAGATCCGTTCCCTCAAAGGCCGAATCGACGTTCTTCTCATTCGGTATGAAAAGTTCAACAGAATCACCGGCATGCTGTGAAATAGCCTGCAGGAGAAGGACAGTTTTTAGGATACGTTTCTCTTCCGGATCAAGGCGCTGATTGGAGCTTCTCGTGAAGTAATCCAGAACAGATCGGATGTCATGCGCAAGCATATCTCTGCCTTTGTCATAGAAGAACTCCCACAACATGTCAATGGTGAGAAGAGGATTTTCATTTTCCGGGCCGTAATTATCGATAAACCACTGAAAGCCCTTGATCTCATCACCACGGTCATTCTTGATAAAATCAAACATGCTCCGCTGGTTGGAGTCAAAAGCCGATGAAATATGCTTCAGAAGAAGCGCTGTGTAAGGATGAATCGGAAGGATATCCAGCATTTCCTTATCTTCTATCTTTGCGATGCCCTTTACGACCTTGCGGGACTCTTTCGTACGGTCAGCAAGGTCTTCGGTTATATCCTGCCAATCGGCAAGTATGGTCTCATCCTTGCTTTTCTCCATAGCTGCACCCATGAGCTGGAATGCGATATTCTCCGGGAGGCTAATCAGACTATGGGGATTAACAAACCGGCCATTCAGCTTGATAAAATCCTTGTCACCCTCGTGAAAGAGGCCGGAGCTTACATGCGTAACGAGGATGAAATAGAAAGGCTCAGTTTCACTGAGTTCGCAAAGCGCCTGAAAACCGGTGAGGTTACGGGTGTTATTATAGAAATACTCCGTAAACTCATCCCAGATAAAAACAATAGCCTTCAGTTCATTGGCGTGTATCACTTCGATGAGCCAGTCACACAGATCATTAGCCGTCATCGTAAATGCGCGGATCTGGCGCTCACGTGCGACTTTGAAAATCTTATCCATCAGGGTATGAAGCGGAATATCCTGATACGTTTTCAGTTTCTCAACGATACCATCTACATCATCGCCGCCGAAAAGATCCTTGTAGCTGCCCTTTACATAGATATTAAAGCTCTGCTTGTTCTCCGAATCGGAGAGATAACGAATCACAGACTCCCTGAGAGAGTCCTTGCCCTTGTTCTCTATACCAGCCGCAGCCATCGCCTTTTCGACACTTTCCTGAATGGCAAGCACCAGATCGTTGTCGCCATAGATATTGGACGAGCCATAGCGGTGAACCGTCAGAATCTTGCCGCTGTTCTTGATGCGCTGCAGATTCTTATACAAATCCATATCCAAATGATACCGTTCGAAATATTCCCTGGTATCCTCTTCGCTGGCGTCCAGAAGCTTCTTTTCCGTTAATACAGCGTGGGACTTACCCGTGCCGTAAGCGCCCTCCACCCATATGGAAAGCTTCTGCTTCCGGTCAAGGACGCTCACTGTGTTTTTGAGAAGTTTAACAAACGTCTCGTGCGGGAAGAACTTCTTCCACATGTCTGGCTTGCTGTTGATAACAGCCTCATTGACCGCAGGAAAGTAGTCAGGATCAATATCGAAATAATGACGGTAGTTCTCCAAAATCGGCATGGTACTCCTCCTTAAAACAGTGCGAGGACGTCGGCTGACGTTTTATCTGCATTCAGGGTAATCGTATCAAGATCAAGGTTGAACTGAGCGGTGATGAAATCCGGATAGTTTATGGCAAGGCCGTTCAAGAGCTTTTCCATTACAGCTCGGTCAAGGTTGAAGATTTCTGTCGGGCTGACGCCATAACTCTCCACATCATGATCGAGCAATCGGCTAAGTGTAAACTGATAATAATCACCACAGTTTTCGGCAAATTTATAAAGGGAGTAAAGAATTACTCTTGGATCAGGATTGCTCCATGAGTCGCGGTAGAAAGAGGTCATTGTGATAACCTCATTTCCTGATGCGTTAACCTTTTCTTCATAGTTAGGATGCCCCAATCCAAGGTCAGATCCAAAAGGTGTCTTAACAAGCAAAATCTTGAATGCATCAGCAATGTTGCGTTTCCCTAAACCTTTTGTGTCTCCCTCCATCACTTCGCTAAGCATATACTTCATTTGATCTGGCGTTATCTGCTGAAGCGCAGGAATGTTCTTAATGAACCAATTGAACTCAGATGTATATGCCAAATTGCAAAGCATCAGAGCCCACGATACATCCGAATCAGAACCGATAGAAAATGCAGCCCTTGCAAAGGTTGTCGGGATATTTTTTGTGTATTTATCCCCATCAAGCGTCTTGTCATACTCAACCAGCCCTGCATCCTTGACAAAGTTCAAGAAAGCATCCTTCTTTTTGTTCGCAACAAGTCCATGCCCATCTGACATCCAAAAATCAGCTAATCCCTCATCTTGGAAAAACAAGTCCATCCAATTCTTACGAATTCCGAAACTGAAATACCGATCCATGCCTTTCATCTTTTTTTCTCCTCCAACCCTGTTACGAATCGAGTTGTACCGCAAGCAGTGTTCATGAATGTCATGGCACTGATAGCAATGAACACAAGCGTTTCCAATGGTCAGGCCTGAGCTCATATCAATACATCCCGTAGAGCAGTTTGCAGCACAGACGCCGCAGTTTACACAGTAAATACTTTTTATGATTACACTACGGAATAGGGAAATAAATTTAATATCATCCTTTGCCGTTCCGCAGTTAGGGAAGGTAATAATTGTACCCGCCTGTCCTTGCTCAAAATGTACGACATAAGCTTTCCCTTTATAATCAATCGTGTAATCGCTGTCGGTGAGCTTTATAAACTCACCGATGGTCTTTGCCCATTCCTTCCACCGATCATTAAGGTTGAATACCGTAATGACAGTTTTTCCTTTATCAGTTTCAATTAAATGTTTATCTTGGCCGAAGTTTAGTTCTCTTCCAGTCTTTCTTGTCTTCCAATTTCCATCATCAACAAACCTCACTAATTCTTCCTCGGAGAAGCTCTTTCCGGTAGTTGATTTTATCTTCTCTACCAGTCTATCGACTTCTGCAGGGTAGCACTGAGCTTTTAAATATTCGTGCTTTCCAGAGGACATAGGACAGACTAAGCAGCCAGCTCGTGTGTTTCCCTTCTTGTATGCCTCGTTAAGAATCAAGTTTTCTTGATAAATATAGTCAAACAGTTCAGCCGAATTCCATTCCAAAATCGGGTGACAGCTATACTGGCCTCGGTGTTTACTTCCATAATTTACATCGTCATACTCACTACGACTGACGCTTTCATCTCCACGAATGCCTGTGAAAGCCATACCAGTAAATCCCTGATTTCCCGTCTGCTCCTGAAGGAGCATGATTTGGGGAGATGTCTTGTGTACACTACAGCACCATCTATTAGTAACCGCCGGTGGCCCAAATAATCTCCATGTTTGCTCTGTGTTGAGTTTCGATGAAGCTCTCAAATATTCTATTCCGAGCTCTTCACATTTTTCTTTAATCAAGTCCATAACCCGGTATGTATCAGGAAACTCCATCCCTGTATCGCCAAACAGCACTTTCATTTGATTATGCGGAAGGGCTCTCTGTACAAGATCAAAAGCAACAACGCTGTCTTTTCCTCCGCTGAAAGCGACGTAGAATACATCCACCTTGTTCCGATATTCCACATAGGTGTTGTATATTTTCTTTATCGTGTCCTGCACGAGCTTTTCAAGCAGATCATGGTTTTTCTCTACCATTGCCGGGACATCTACAAAGCGCAGAGGAGTGCCATTTGGCTCAGGCTCTTCCAACATGATAAGTTCCGGAGCAGTATAGAGCGATCCACCCTTGGTTTTAGCCACCAGCCTTCCGCGATAGAAGTAGCTATTGGCCTCTGCCCACATATATGGATAGCTATCATTTCGATCATACTTCCAGTGTTGATCGAATCCCAGAATATCCAGTTCTTTATAATACACAGGACGTGGCTCTTTGCTGAATTGCAATGGGGAGCTATTCAGCAACAAACCTCCCGTCTCTGAATCCCAGCTGTAGGAATACATCTATTATTTCTCCTTTTGATTCCGCATTGCTCTTGCATTAATCATAATCGTCTCAATATTTGTATAAGAGCGACGTGCAATATAACCGTTCTCCGCAAGGTAATCCAGCACCTTCTTTTTCTGGAGCGAGACATCGTTGTGTGCCAGAATATCCGTCACCAGATCATCGAATGAATCGAATCGACAAGTTTTTCTTACAATTGCGCCAACAGCACAGTTCTTATTGTAGTTGCCATGCATCAGGTAGAATTTCTCGCTATAGAAGGCTACATACTGTTCCAACAAGTACTCTGTCCACGGGAAGGAAGATTCAGGGAATAGTGCAAACTCCTTCACATCTTGGAGCGGGATATAATCTCCATCACAGAAACGGTCAAGAACCGCATCGGTCTCCTTTACAGAAAACTTAGCACCGCCCTTTGAAGTAAACCATTTATGGCTAATCCGGATTGCATTTGTATACAACGAATCAAAGTAGATCGTTGTCCCTATGCTTTCTGCAAACTGCTCTAATTCATCGATAGAGAAGCGCTGACGTCCCTTACCATATTCCGCAAAAACATCACTCATGGACAGCGACGTTCCGGCTCTGCTAACAATATTGCCCACAAAAGAGAAACGATCACCGAACTTATATTTCAGAGCGTCTCGCCATCCAATTATAGAGAAGACAGCATTTTTCTCAAAGGTGTACGGATACTTTGTCCGTATAGCATCATAGAGTTCATTCCCGCTGATGAATTCATGCGCCTCAATCGTAGAATCAATAATGGCGGCGATGTTTTCAAGTTCTTCCTCCGTAAGCTCAAGAGAATCGGCATGGAAATATTCACCCTTGCTGTTGCGAACAAACTCTCCATTCGAACCCAAAATGAACCGAATTCGCTCCTCCGTAATATGGGAAAGAGAATCACAGAGTTCATCTACCTGTACGGGAAAATCGTACTGTTTCAGGCACTGCCGCACCTCATCGATCGGATCGACATCGTCGCGGTACTCTTTCGCCAAATAACTTCTGCCTATGTAATATTGATCAGACACATAGTACATCAAATACGCCTTTAGCATATCCGCGTTATAGATATTATGATCGAGTAGTTCCTCTGAAAACTCCCGGAAAACTGCCTCGTAATATACAGCCGACCGGCCTTCATCAAAGCATCTTTCAATGAAGGAAAGGATCTGATCTCGCATTTCATCGCTCAGCATATTCTGCGGCATATAAAGCCTACCATCATACACGATGCCGCAATTTCTTATAGCTGTTTCAAGTATTGACTGATTAAGAGCAAGTGCCTTGCCGGTCAGTTCTTCGTAATATCTACGCATACGCTTCATGTCCAGCGCAGACTCCAGACGATATCCCTTGGAAAAATGCTCCACAAGAATTGTCTTGTAAGGAGCAACGTCTATTGATATCTCCTCAGTTTGTAACGGACTACGCTCAAAAGTTCTTGGTGTACTTGCTTCTATAGTGCTCCAATTGCTTCCATAGAAAACAAGAAGTTTTGTAATGGCTGCCCGGAAGCGATTGTGCTGGTCGTTGTTGTACTGAATGAATTCGGCATTTGAAAACAGCTCATCAGCAGTTGCCTTAGCAACTGCCGGATCACATGTATACAGTTTGCGAGAGACAAGACCGTGTTCCTCTGCAAAGTGCTCGGCACTCCTGATTGCAGAGACATAGCTGCGGCATGTTCCTTCAGCCATATGCTGATTATTCTGAAGCCAGCGATAGAAGTCTTCTTTGTCTTGCCTATAGTATTGTTTTTTTTGAAAAGCGGATGTCGTCATGGGTGCTGGCACAGATGCTTCTTTCTTTCCATCCTTGTTGGTATAAGTAATAACGACATTTTCATAATCCACGGAACATTCATCCAAGAGCCATTTCAGGTTTTTCACGAGATCAGAAGCGTTGCGATTTGTCTCCACAAAAAGTCCCTCTTCGAGTTGCTTAGGAACATCAAGAAGATGAAGATTCTCTACATCTACAAGCCATGTCTTTCCCGAACCATGTAAGCTTTCAGCTTTAAGTCGTGTAAAGATATCTGGATAATCATCCAACAGGGATTTGCAGGCATCAACATACAGGCCTTTCCATGATGATTCCGGCTTTACTTCTCCAAAATATGAAAGCGATACCGGTTTTGAAAAAGCCATAGAATTAATACGGTGAAAATTTACTGTGGTAGCCGCACCAGATTGATCCATATCTTGTTCTGTCTCTATATGTGTTACCTTGGTCGATTTAATATTCTCTTTCAGCAAAGCATTACTGCTAATATCCGGAGAGGGAACAATTTCCAGTTCCTTAACTGATTCGACCATCTCAACGCGAGCTGTTTCTTGCGTTTTCGTCTCTGTTGTCTTTTGACTTGCAAACTGCAGCAGGTAGTTCAGAGCAGAAGTAATACGTCCCCACTGGTGCTTGTGCGTAAATTTGAATATCTTACTTGACTCTACACCTGCTTTGACCTTCTTGATCGTAGAAGGATCGAGGCTTTCATATAAAGAAGTCCTGATGATTTTTACCTTCTTAGCCTGTTGCTCAATCTCCTTAAATGCCAGATATAGCTCCGAGAGCTGTACACCAGAGGCATTTTGGGCGAGCCATGCCATAAACACAGCTTCATTGTCTATCTTTGCGCTCGCCATGCCTTTCGCCTCCTTCAGCAGTTGCCGATAACGTGCAGCATCATTTCTATAAAGAAACACTATCTCTGTAAACAACCGCGTTGCTGGCTTCATGATTGTATGCCCTTGATATGCTGACTCCATGCTCGCCATTTGAAACGAAATACCATTCACATTTCTGTAAATATCATCTATTTCACTCCCTGCATTCAACGCCATCTGACGAAGTTGCAAGGAACAGTCCCGTACGGACTCCATCCGTTCTTTTTCTCCCGACAGCGTTTTCAGATATGCATCCAAAAGAAGCGCTGCCTCATATTCTGTAAAAGGTACTTGCCTTGGCATGATCGTTCAGCTTCCTTCATCTACATATCTGACAGATACTCTTTCCCTTTTGATTATACTTGCATTTGTGTTCCATAAAACGGGTTCTATTTGTTTTCGTCCACAAACTCCACAATGTCACCGATATTACAGTCGAGGCAAATGCAGATTTTGCGCAGAGCTTCCATTGACACATCTTCGCCCTTTCTGAGTTTGGTCATCGTGCTGGATGAAAGCCCTGATGCTTTATGAAGATCACCCTTGCTCATTTCCTTGTCAACGAGCAACTTCCATAATTTTTTATAACTTGCTTTCATGCTTTTCACCTCAGCAAAGTATGTAGAATAAATCTAATTTATATTATAGCACAAGGCAGGCTTCTATACAACAGAATCTCTTAGACTTCGGGTAAATATGACCGTTTTACAGGAATTGCTCGACATTTAGGCGCAAGGTGAAAGAAACGGTTGAACCTCCGGGCAGTCAGAGCTACAATGCCAACACCTCATAACGAGGACAAACTGATTGGAGGTCAAATGATGAATTATGAAGTAAACCCGTTTCAGGACTACGAATCGATCGCCATTGACGAGCTGGAGGATCAAGCTAACAGTCTACTGAATCTGGTAGTGGAGGAACAGCGGCCACTGCGCGTATGTATGAATAGTGGCAAGGAGTTTCTGCTGTTCCCTCAGGACCTGCTCGCCCCGATCTGCGACTCTGACTTTCGCTTGATTCTGTTGTCGTCAATGCGGTATGCGATGGGCAGGAATACTTGTATGCCCATGGTAGTTGCTGATTATATCAAGCGTCACATTCAGCTTCTGGATGATAAGTTTCTCGTACTGGCCGCCGATGATATCAGGCGACACCTTGAAGACTATGCAGAGCATGAAATGAATCCGAATCTTTGGCATGACCTTTTAGGTGCACTTGAGACAGAGCAGAGAGAGCGTGCCACTCGTAAGGCAAGGAAGATCAGACTGTGCCCAGCCTGCGGGAAGCCCTTGGAGGTCATGAGCATTACCGACAACGGACATTCACCCGACGGCTTCGATGTAATTGCTCACTGTCAAAATTGCCATTCTGATTACGAGTGGTTCTGCGATAAGGATGGCAGTGTTTCAGATATGAAGCCGTATTTCTTCGGGTAAGGCGAGTGTACGTTTTTCGGCAGGGAATTTTGGGTATATTCCTTGTCTATAGCGACTCAACCGTTGAACTATACGCCAACTTCCGTAAAGCGATCAAAAGGGCCGCACCTGCTCGTATGAACAGGTGCGGCCATCTAAAAAGTCGCTCGTATTGGAGGATATCTAATTCAGTCTGAAATAGCAGGTATTCTTCCCGCGTCCTTCCTTTTTCAGTTCACCGGCTACGACCAGTTTTCGCAAGGCTCCCTCAATGGAACTGTCGCTGAGCGTCGGGCAAAGCTCCCGGATGTCCTGCTTATTGAACCGCCCGATTCTGTTTTTGCTTGCTCTGCGTACCATTTCCAGTGCGGGCAGCTTGGTTTCCACAAGCGCCATACGATCTTCAAAGTTTTTATACGCCGCAAGGATCGTCCCGAGCAGGTACTTGATGAAGGGCACTACATCCTCCGTGCCTT
>OLPA01002039.1_pt1 | contig 15701 bp, 13 predicted proteins | sample 1672811 | NCBI WGS metagenome assembly OLPA01 (sample SAMEA3136726, study PRJEB25190) | human gut metagenome | biome: human gut; feature: human-associated habitat; material: faeces | place: Austria | collected 2013
AAATATACATGCTTTGGTATATTTGAATTTAGCTCCTGAGGCGTATATAGATTATCCTTCTCCAATCTTACATTTGCAGAATCAGGCTTGGATCCCGTTAAAATTCTATATAGAACAGCGCATATACCGTAAACATCCGTCCATGTTCCCTGGCGGCTTGCCGCTGAATACTGCTCGGGTGCAGCATAGCCTGAGAATATTTCATTTTTTAGTTCGGTATTAGCCGTTCTGACTGCCGATATACAGAAGTCAGTAAGCTTTAATTCGCCCTTATCAGTAACATATATAGTATCCGGACTAATTCCCCTGTGTAAAACTCCGGCATTATGTACAAGACTCAAGGTAGTAAAAAGAGGCGGAAACATTGCGGAAACCTCGCTCCAGCTCAGCTCGCCTGCATTTTCCTTCAGATAATCATCGAGGAAGTGCTGCATCGCTTCGCACACGGTTTTGAACTTCTTCGGGATAAGAACGCAGCCCCATGAGATTTTTCTTGTCCGTGCCTGTTCCAAGAAAACATACGCCCCAATACAGAAAATAAAAAGCAATTGCAACGATGATTTTCATAAGCCTATATCTCCGTTGAATCCAAAAAGCTGCGGATAGAGCATTCTGATTCTTCCTTTTCTTCAGCCTCTTTCGTTTTGAGCTGCCTGTGCCTGTGTCAGGAACGCCATGATTCTCCGGTAAAATTCCTGCGGATACATCATCACAAGCTCCGCGTGATCCATCTTCGGAATTTCATGCAGTTGCGCCCGTGGAAAATATTGCTTTATAAAGCAGATATTGCTGTGTCGCGCCTGCTTTTCCTCTTCGCCGTACCAATACGTGATTTGGCAGCCCATTTCAGCCGGCTTCGTCGGCAGAGTATAATTGTTCGCCGACCAGAAAATGTTGCGGACGGTGCGTTTTGAATAGGTTTTCAGATACGCCGCCAGCGCCTGGGACGGCTCGAAGCGGTTTTTCTTCAGGTCACCGAGATAGAGACCATTTCTTAAGAAGGTGATGCCACGGAAGTTGTGGGCAACCGGGGGAAGATAGTAGGCTTTATCACCGCGGATTTCCACACGTTCCCAGTCAAATGGCTGGCCGCAGAGGGTTTTCAGACCGATTTCGTTCAGAAATTCCTCAATCAGTGGAAATGCGTTTTTGTCCGGTTTTGTGTGAGGACGGGAGCTTTCCTTGATGGCCTGTCCTTTTTTACGGAAGAGCGCAAGGAAGTGTCCCTCTCCATTCATTTTGTGTGGAAAAATCCGGATGCATTTGATAAGCTCAGGATTTCCGTTTCCCCATTCAGGAACTCCATGGGAGAAGCCTTCATAATCTTCCATTTCTGCCAGTTCCATGTCAGGACGGTTTTCCAGAAGATGGGAAACAGTTTGTTCGTCTTCTGCAGGCGCGAATGTGCAGGTAGAGTAAAGCATCAGTCCGCCGGGACGGAGCATATCGGCTGCCTGGAGGATAAGCTCTTTCTGGATTTCGGAAAGCTCCATGGATTTTTCGGGAGTCCAGTCTTTGGCAAGTGCTTCTTCCTTACGGAACATTCCTTCTCCGGAGCATGGAGCATCCAGGATGATCTTGTCGAAGAATTCGGGGAATGCTTTGGTTAACTTTGCAGGTGTTTCGTTTGCTACGAAGACATTTGGGATGCCGAAGAGTTCCAGGTTGCGAAGGAGGGCTCTGGCGCGGGAAGTGCTGATATCGTTTGCTACCAGAAGTCCCTGTCCCTGAAGTGCTGCGCCTGCTGCAGTTGCCTTGCCGCCCGGGGCTGCGCAGAGGTCCAGGACTCTGTCACCCGGCTCGATGGGGATGCGGGAGGCGGGGGTCATGGCGCTGGGTTCCTGAAGGTAGTAGAGGCCGGCCTGGTAGTATGGGCATCTGGAAGGACGGATGTCTTCATCGTAGAAGTAGCCGTTTTTGATCCATGGGATCTGACGGGTTGGAAATGGAGACAGGTTTTCGAAGTCTTCGCAGGTGATCTTGGAGGTGTTTATGCGCAGGCCGTAGGTTCGGGGAGCGCTGAAGCTAGAGAGGAATGCGGGGTATTCGTTGCCGAGCATTTCTTTCATTCGGGTGAGGAATGCGGGGTGGAGGGGTGTTGTATTTTCGTTCATAATGGGTTGGGTTCCTTTGCTGTAGTTTTGATTGGTGGGTGGGGGACGCGCAGGAAAATATATCTGTCTGAGTGCGGTTTCGGCATCTAAGATCTTCTAAGTCGGTAAAAATCTGCTAAAAGCATGGAGAAAAATGCAAAACTCGCTCCGCTGCAGGCTTCGCTCAGACAGGTTGCGATTTTTCTCCATAACGCAGATTTCTACCGGCTAAGAAGATCTAAGATGCCTGCAAATGCACTCAGACAGATATATTTTCCTGCGCTGTTTACTGAAAATAACTGTAGTATAACGTGAGGTTTATGGAATATTAAGTTTATGAAATATTATAGCAATTCCATAAAATAATGCAATCAAGACAGTTCAGCAGGACTTCACGCTATGATGGACTGGATTGTTTGCAGTAATTTATGAAATAAGAAATTGATATGTAACAATACTTTCAAATGCATTATTTATGAAGATTGCTATAGTAAACCGGAAGACGTTAAGGAGGTATTTTCGGTAAAGGTATCAATATGATTATAAAGTATAAATGATTTTTGCTAAATAGTATTGACAAAATCATATTATACATCATATAATATCGTTAACAAAACAATATTGATGTTCTGTATAGTATGTGAACAGGATGGAATAAATGTATCAGATGTGAAATGGCGTTTACCTTTGGTATAGTCTGAAGCATTTTTCAGACACGCTCTAAGACTGGATTGCAGAGATGATGCTGTCTGTACAGAACATAATTGAAACGAGGGAGTGAGCATATGGTTTTTAATACGGGTGCTGCGCTTCTGGATGCGGTTGTTCTGGCGGTTGTTTCTAAGGAGAAGGAAGGGACTTACGGGTATAAGATCACGCAGGATGTGCGTGGAGTTCTGGATGTTTCGGAGTCTACTTTGTATCCGGTGCTCAGGAGGCTGCAGAAGGATGATTGTCTGGAGGTTTACGATATGGCGTATGCAGGACGTAACAGGCGTTATTATAAGCTGACGGACAGAGGTGCTGCGCAGCTGGAGTTTTATAAAGCTGAATGGAAAATTTATGCATCCAAGATAAGCGGGATGTTTGAGGGAGGAATAGGATGATGGACAGGGCGCAGTTTATGCAGGAGCTGGAGAAGCTGCTTGCTGATATTTCCGAGACAGAGAGGCAGGATGCCCTTGATTTTTATAATAGTTATTTCGATGATGCAGGAGCTGAGAATGAAGCTTCGGTGCTCAGGGAACTTGGAAGTCCCAAGAAGGTTGCAGCGATCATCAAGGCGGATCTGAAAGGTTCGGCAGGAGGCTATGAGTATGGAGAATATACGGAGCATGGCTATGAGGATGCCCGGACTAAAGAGAGAGGACAGATGCCTGAGAGATATGGAGAAGAGTCGGGAACAGGGAAGCGTTTTTTCAGAAAGGGGAATCAGGCGGTGCTGATCCTTGCGGTGATCCTGCTGGTTTTTATTTCTCCTTTTGTTAAGGGGGCTGTTGGTGGGATTCTGACATTTGCAGTTGGAATCTTACTGCTTCCGTTCTGGCTGATCGTTGGATTGGGCATAGGTGCTGTGGTTTTACTGGTTGGCGGAATCGCAGCTGTTGTGGCTGGAGCAGGGCTTTTGGCTGTAATGACCGGAACCGGGATCCTGACCATAGGAATTGGATGTCTGATGATTGCTCTGGCAATCCTTATGATATTAGGACTGATCAGCATTGCAGTACGCATTGTGCCGAAATGGTTTCGGAAGATTACTGACTTTTTTAACAGGGTGCTTTACAGAAAGAGAAAGGAGGAGGTTAAATGAAGAAGTTTACAAAAGGAATGTTGATCGCAGCGGGGATTTTTGGTGCTGTGGGAATCGGGCTGACAGCTGCCGGTGGTGTTATGGGAGCCAGTATGTCGGAACTGACAGGGGTGAAAAGTCTGAAAAGGGTGCTTCTGGTGGCAGATGGGGATTATGATTATGATGACAGCGATGATTATGATGACGATGATGATTATGACGATTATGATTATGATGACAGCGATGACTATGACAGCGATGATTATGACGACAGCGACGACTGTGACGACAGTGAGGATTATGCCCGCGCTGTTGATGAGAATGAGGAAGATGGCACTGTATATCAGTTGAAGTATCAGCCCACAAAGCTGGATATAGAGCTGAAGTACGATGAGCTGATTCTGGAAGAGGGCGACAGTTTCTGTGTCAGAGTTTATGATGACAGTGGGAAGAATGTGACAGTGAAGGAGAGTTCGGATACTCTTAAGGTCAGAAGCACGAAAAAACTGTCTAAAAACAGAAAGGTGTGTATCTCCTATCCGGAAGATGTTAAGCTTCAGGAGCTGGAGATTGAGATGGGTGCAGGTACTGTTTATCTGAACAGAGATATTGAGACAGAGAAGCTGAGTGTGGAGATGGGAGCCGGGGAATTTGAAAGTAAGAATCCGGTGACTGCAAGGGAGGCAGATCTGGAAATCGGAACCGGAAGTATGACATTTGCAGATCTGAGCGCCAGGAAGACAGATGGAGAATGTGGTCTGGGTGAACTGGATCTGACACTGACCGGTACGCAGGAGGATTATAATTATGATCTGGAATGTGGAGTGGGAAATCTGGATGTAGGTTCTGATTCCTACAGTGGACTTGGACGGGAGAAAACCATTTCCAATAAAGGCGCAGACAGGAAACTGGATCTGGAGTGCGGTATGGGAAATATATCAGTAGATTTCTCCGGGAAAGAGCACAGAGATTTGCAGATATCCTGAAGAGCATATACTCTGACGTGCAGAAATAAAAGTGGTATTTAACCGAATCAAGAAGTTATTCGGTGTAGAGTAAGTAGCGAAGCGGATGATTTTATCTGCTTGACTAATCTGGGTTTAAGGAGGAAATGGAACATGGGTGACAAACGTTTATACAAATCATCAGAAAACAGTATGCTTTGCGGTGTATGTGGAGGAATCGCAGAATATTTTGATATTGACCCTACGTTGGTGCGTCTGGCATGGGTGATCCTTACCTGCTTTGGCGGTGCGGGAATCTGGGCATATATCATTGCGGCAATTATTATTCCCAAAAGATAACAGAATCCAATCTGCAATAGACAGAAGTTTAACCGAATCAGGCAGGCAGCGAAGCGGATTGCGAATATCCGTTTGAATGAAATACAGTATAAAAATTAAGAAAACAGCCCATACTCCAAAGAAAAGGAGTGTGGGCTGTTTTGGATAAAGAGAAGGAAATAAAAGCTTATCTTGATGGAGAATTATTGCCGGAGGTCAGAATGAAGTATGAAATTGCAGAGGAAATGGGACTGCTGGACAGAGTATTGAGTGATGGATGGAAAAGTCTGTCTGCAAAAGAGACCGGAAGGATCGGAGGGTTGATGACGAAACGAAAAAAAGAGAAATTGAAAAAATAAATAATATGGAATAAGCTTGTTCTCCGGACGATGATGCTGTAAAATTAAGAACAGGTATTAGAACGTGTTTGAAAAATCATTCTCACAAGATGCACGCCCCATTTTGTGGTATATTTTGTCCGAATTCGGTTGTCGTAGTCCGCTATGACGCCCTTATTCGAACAAAATCTCCCACAAATTGTGACGCACATCTTGCAGAAAGCCTTTTTCAGACACGCTCCAGGGAAGCTGCGAAAAGCAATAAGCAGTGGGAATAAATGTGATTATTCCGGGCCGGGACAGGGAATACTTTTGTTAAGAAAAATATGGGAGGTACTTTTATGCTTTGTCTGAGAAAAAACAAATATCATATAGCGGCAGCACTTCTGACAGCTGTATTACTTTGCCCATGCAGTGAAAATTTTAATAAAACTTCCAACCTTCTTGCGTGGTGGGGAACCATTTATCCCCAGTTCTGTTTTATGGAAGCACCGAGGACGGAGAACGGTCAGAAAGCAGAGCCAAGATTTCATTTCTGGATTGTGGAGACGTTACTGTTCGCAAAAAACACTTCGCGGAATGTTACCAGTGAACCGTAACGTGGGGACACTTAACGCTTTGATGTAGTACAAGCACTTGCACCGCCGCTCCTTTGGTGTTAAAATGAAATACAGATTGCAAATATCGCTTGACTATGAATTTGGAGATAGATAAATGAAAATAGACAGAGATGCGCCTGTTGGTGTGTTTGATTCCGGTATTGGCGGACTTACTGTGGCAAGGGAGATCATGCGGAATCTTCCAGCAGAGAAAATCGTGTATTTCGGCGATACTGCCAGAGTTCCATATGGAAGCAAATCCAGAGAGACTATTATAGGATATTCCCGTCAGATAATCCGTTTCCTGAAAGAGCAGAAGGTGAAGGCGATTGTGGTGGCCTGTAATACAGCCAGTGCGTTTGCCCTGGAGGCAGTTCAGGAAGAATTTGACATTCCCATTCTTGGAGTGATTGAAGCCGGTGCCAAGGTAGCTGCGCAGGTTACCAGAAATAAACGGGTGGGAATCATCGGTACAGAAGGTACTGTTGGAAGTGGAATCCACGCGGAGGTTCTGAAAAAGATCGATCCGGAGATTACAGTGATTGGAAAGCCATGTCCCTTATTTGTACCGTTGGTAGAGGAAGGCTGGACTCATGATCCGGTGACAGTGGAAGTTGCAAGCAGATATCTGAGGGAACTACAGGAAAAAGATATTGATACACTGATCCTTGGCTGTACCCATTATCCACTGCTCCGTTCTACCATCGGACAGATCATGGGAGAGGGGGTTACTTTGGTGAACCCGGCGTACGAGACGGCACTGGAGCTTGGCAGACTTCTGAAAGAGCAGGATATGCAGAGCACCGGACAGGGACAGTCTGATTTCCCATATCGTTTCTATGTGAGCGATCTGGCAGAGAAATTCAAGGGCTTTGCCAATTCGATTCTGCCATTTGATGTGGAGAAAACGCAGAAGATTGATATTGAGAAATATTGAAAAAGAGAAAGAAATGGAAAAACAATGGAAAAAGAAGTTTTAATTCACGTAAAAGGTTTACATATGATGGACACACCAGAAGGTGATGAGCCAATCGAGATTGTGGTTCCGGGAGAGTATTATTTCCGCAACGGTAGTCATTATCTTCGCTATGAAGAAATGCTGGACGAGCAGGGAGATCCTACTGTAAATTATATCAAGATATCCTCCAGGGGAATGGAAGTCCGAAAAAAAGGACAGGTAAATACACATATGGTTTTCGAGCAGGGAAAGCGTAATATGGCATTTTATACCACCCCATTCGGAACTCTTGAAATGGGAATTTCAGCGACGAATCTTGAATTGGAAGAAAGTGACGGTCAAATTGCCATGAAAGTGAATTATTCTCTGGACCTGAATCAGGAGCATGTAGCAGACTGCTGTCTGGATATTCAGGCGCAGGGGAAAAATACAACTGGGTTTGTGTTGTAGGAACTGTTGGGTAGAAGCATTACAGAAATTAATTTTAACAAGAAGACAGCAGGCGTTCGTTTGTTAGAATGAACTCCTGCTGTTTTTTTAATTGTTATTTGAATCGGTAGCAGTGGACGAATCTGGTATTGGAATCAATATTTTCAGATGAAACCAGTGGTCACTGGCGCTGACATCCACGGTATTCATGAATTTGAAAAGGGTTCCATCGATGACGCTGGTTATGGTAATCCCATGTTTCTGGCAATATATGGTTTTCATTTTTTATGTAATGATGTAAACAAAAGAGGTGCGACTTAAAAGTTTGTTTTTAAGCTGCGCCTTCTTTGTTTAATTCCCCAGCCGTAACCAGATACGAAAGCGTAATCTGTAGCTTTTTAAACGTGGGATGTTGTGGACTCCTGGAGAAATTCATTTTATACTATAGTTAAATTATGAGTAGATTTACAAGAAATGAGAATTGGTTATTGTTCAAAGATTGTGAACAGCAATAATTTACGGGAGGAAAACGGAAATGGAAAATACATTTTGGATCTGGTATCCGGGAGATTTTGAATTATATCATGCCATGAAGCAGAATTTCAGCCGTGTGGAGAGAGGTTTTGGATGGCCGGCATTTTGGAAGAGTGAGGGCTTCCGCAACCGTGTGGCTTTCCGCCGGACTTATGAATTGGAGCAGGAGACCAGTTTTACTGTATTTTCCAATGCGATTGGTCATGTGCTTGTAACCAGGGAGAATGGGGAGAAGAAATATCCATTTGGAAAGAAGATTACAGTAGCACCTGGAAAGGTGCGGATCTCTATTCATGCAGGCTGTGTGGAGGCATTTCCTTGCGCTTATGTGCAGGGTGAGGTGATCCATTCTGATAAAACATGGAAGGCAGAGGATTATTCCCAGCCATTAGTGCCGGTTGGAGTGTGTAAGTATTTTACCAAGCCGGGACAGAATCCTACTGTGTGGGAATATACAGAAAAAGAGTGCAAGCCGGTGAAAATCAGCGAGATAAACGGTGGCGTGCTGGCAGAGTTTGAGACGGAACTGACGGCGGCGGTTTATGTGAAAAGTAAACGCAGTAATTGTGTTGACAGTACAAGCGAAGATGAGGATTTAGAGGTTTTTTGCGGTGAATCTGAGGACGAAGCTCTTGACCTTGAGCACTGCTACTACAGCTGGCAGCCGAATCCGGTTACAAATCGATGCCCATGCTGTGCAGTCCGTTTTGCATTCATTCCGAATTGCAAAGCCGAAGATGTGGAAATCACAGCATTCTATCAGTATGTAGATTTCCCGAAACGCGCTTCCTTTAAGTGTAATGATGAGAAACTAAATAAAATCTGGGAGGTGGCGGAGCATACCTTCCGTCTTTGCAGCGGTATCTTTTTCCTGGATGGGGTGAAACGTGACAAATGGATCTGGTCTGGAGACGCCTACCAGAGCTTTTTTGTAAATCAGTATCTGCTGGCAGATCCTGATATTGACCAGAGAACTCTTTTAGCACTACGTGGAAATGATCCTATGACAAGACATATCAATACCATCATGGACTATTCCCTGTTCTGGATCCTGGGCGTGCTTTATCATTATGAGGCATATGGTGACCTGGAATTTGTCCGCCAGGTTTATCCGAAAATGTGCTCCCTTATGGAGTTCTGTGAGGGTCAGCTGGATGAAAACGGATTTCTTGTAGGTCGTGAAAATGACTGGATCTACATTGACTGGGCTGACATGGATAAGACTGGTGCCCTTTGTGCAGAGCAGATGCTGTTCGCAGCATGCTGGCAGACCATGGCGAAAGTGAGTGCGGCTCTTGGAGAAGAAAATCCGGAATACATGGAGAAATATGAGAAACTGATCGGGCAGATCCGTAAATTCTACTGGGATCAGGAGAAAGGCGCATTTATTGATTCCTTTGAATCCGGTAAGAGAAATGTGACCCGTCATGCCAATATTTTTGCAATTCTTTTTCACATTGCAACACAAGAAGAGCAGGAGAAAATTCTGGCAAATGTAATTAAGAATGATGCAATTCCGGCAATTACAACTCCGTATTTCAACTTCTTTGAACTGGATATGCTCTGCCAGACCGGAAATCTGGAATTTGTACTAAATAAGATTCGCAATTACTGGGGCGGTATGCTGGACCGCGGTGCAGTTACCTTCTGGGAAGAGTTTGACCCGGAGGCACCAGTAGAAACTCAGTACGATATGTACGGCGACCGCTTTGGAAAAAGTCTCTGCCATGCCTGGGCTGCAAGCCCGATCTATTTCCTGGCGAAGTATTTCATGGGGCTGAAATTTACTGGAGTCGGCGGAAAAGAATTTGTGGTAGAACCGCATACTGAGTTTTTCGACAGCTTTGATTGTACATTGCCTGTTGCTGAGGGACAGGTACATATTGTGTGGGATGGGAACGAGCTGAAGGTAGAGAAGACAGCTCACAGACTTGATTTATAAAGTTCTGTGGGCTGTTATTAGCGCTAAAAAAAGGACTGTTCACGCTAATTCTTCCACAGAGATAGGAAAAAGCAGTAAACTGTCAACAGAACGAGAATGCCGAAAAGGTAGTTGGTTTAAGGACAGAGATTTCAGAAAGGAGCAGTTTACTGTATGCAGAAAATTGATTTTAACAAGGAGTGGATGTGCAGGTGTCTTACCAGGGATGAGGAAGCTTATCCGGTGACCTTGCCACATGACGCCATGTTGAGTGAGCCGCGTACTCAGGAGAGTACCGGCGAGGGAAATATTGGATGGTATATTGGTGGAGATTACGAATATAGCAGAAACTTTTTTGTGCCAGAGGAGTATAAAGATAAGAAAGTCTTCATTGAATTTGAGGGTATTTACCACAATGGTGAAGTTTACATAAATGGGAAAAAGGCGGCTTACCGTCCTTATGGTTATACCAATTTTTATGTGGATACAGAGGGCTTTTTCCAGTATGGAAAAGAGAATGAGATCAAAGTCATTGCGCGCAATGCTGACCAGCCAAACAGCCGCTGGTATCCGGGAACCGGTATTTACCGTCCGGCTTATCTGTATGTTGGGGAAGAGAAACATATTCCGGTAAACGGCGTGAGAATCCGTACTTTAAGCTATGATCCGGCGAGAATTGAGGTTGTTGTGAAAACTTCTTCGCCGGGAGAGGTTTCCCTGGAAATCGAATTTGAGGGAAATAAAGTGCTGGCTGTGAAAGGTGAGAGTACCAAAGAAAATGGTCAGATAGAAGCATACCAGACCATCTTCCAGCTGGATGTTCCAAACGCAAAACTCTGGGATACAGAGCACCCGAATCTCTATACCTGTAAAGCAATTTTCGGTGAAGATGAAGTAACTGAAACTTTCGGAATCCGTGAATTGATCTGGAATCCTCAGGTAGGAATGACCATTAACGGAGAGCGTGTGATTCTTCGCGGTGCATGCTTTCATCACGATAATGGCGTGCTTGGTGCATGTACGTATCCGGAAGCAGAAGAACGTAAAATGCGTATTCTCAAAGAAAATGGATACAATGCAGTCCGCTCTGCACATTATCCTTGCTCTAAGGCACTTCTGGATGCCTGTGACCGTGTGGGAATGCTGATGATGGATGAATATGTAGATGTGTGGTACATTCATAAGACTAAATATGATTATGCCGGACAGCTTGCTGACTGGTGGAAACAGGACTTAAAAGACATGGTTGACAAGGATTATAATCATCCAAGTGTGATCATGTACTCCACAGGAAATGAGGTTGCAGAGACCGCCCAGGAGAAGGGAATTGCCCTCACCGGCGATATGACAAACTATCTTCACAGTCTGGACTCCACCCGTCCTGTTACCTGCGGAATCAATATTTTCTTCAATTTCTTAAGCTCCATAGGACTTGGCGTTTACAGTGATGACAAGGCAGAAAAGACAGCTGCTTCCAAGCCGGAAAAGAAGAAAAAGCCGGTAGGAAGCGAGTTCTATAATACTCTTGCCTGTCTGGTTGGAGACTACTTTATGAAGTGTGGTGCCACCCTTTATCCATGCGATTTAAGGACGAAGGATGCCTACGCAAACATGGATATCGCAGGTTATAATTACGGTATTTTCCGCTACAAACATGATCTGAAAAAGTACCCGAACCGTCTGATTCTTGGAAGTGAAACCTTCTGTAAAGATGCGTATAGTTTCTGGGAAATTGCCAAAAAAAATAAAAGAATTATCGGTGATTTTGTGTGGGCAGGATGGGATTATATCGGAGAAGTCGGGGATGGTGCAGCAGAGTATTCTGACTATAAATTTGAAGATCCAGCCACGAGAATGACAGGTGGAAATGGTCGAATTGACCTGAATGGAAAGCCGCGTGCAGAGGCTGCATATACTCGAGTTGCTTTTGAAAGAGAGACAGGTCCGTTTATTGCAGTTGATCCTGTTTACCAGAAAGAGAAGCTTCGTCTTACCGGCTGGCAGCTGACAAAGGCTCTGGAAAGCTGGGCATGGGATGGCTGTAACGGAGAACCGGCGAAGGTAGAAGTTTATGCAAGGGCTGCACAGGTTGAGCTGTTTATCAATGGCAAAAGTGCTGGTAAAAAGAAAGTGAAAAAATGCCGTGCAAACTTTAATATCACCTATCAGAATGGGGAGATAACGGCGGTTTCTTACGATGAAAACGGAAGAGAAATCAACCGTTATTCATTACATACAGCAGGAAAAGAAACGGTTCTTCAGGTGCGTCCAGAGGAGAAAACCGTGAAACCGGAGGGCCTTGCATTTATTCAACTGCAATACACAGATAGCAAGGGAATCTGGAAACCAATGGAGAAACATAACATAAAAGTAACAGTAGAAAATGGTGTCCTGAAGGGACTAGGAAGCCCGGCTCCTTATGTAAAAGGGAATTATACTGACCATACTGTGGCGACTTATTATGGTGAGGCAATGGCAGTTGTACAGGCAGATGGAAACGGACCGGTGAAGGTTACCGTGGCAGATGAAGAACGGTTTTATGTGGTGGAAATTCCATGTGAATGAAGTGAAAGACTTATGATTTAAGGTGGAAAAGAGGTTGAACAAATGAAGAAAAAAGGTTTTATCATAGGTGGAATCTGTCTTGCTGCTATAGTTGGTATTCTCGGTTACAATCATGAAGCTGTTCGTGTGGTTTTTCATAATGTATACTCTCCATCAGTGAAATTGGATGATTCTTCCAAATGGAATGGTGGAAAAGCTTATGAGAAGCTGCCATATTCTGAGACTTCCGAAAATGATTATCTGGATCTGTATGTGCCGGACAGTGAAGAACCTATGCCGTTGATCATATTGGTACATGGGGGCGGCTTCGTATACAATGACAGCCAGTCCCGTCAGGCGCAGCTGATGTACCGCTATTTCCGCGATCATGGATATGCATGTGCATCCGTTAACTATCGTCTTGCCCAGGAAGCAGCCTTTCCGGCAGGAGTGGAAGATGTGAAATCAGCGATCCGTTTTCTTCGTGCAAATGCAGAGAAATATGGATATGATCCGGAGCGTTTTGCAATCTGGGGAGAGTCAGCTGGGGGGTATTTATCAGTGATCTGTGGCGCTTCCAATGATGAGGAATTTAATAGTGTTCCATTTATCGGAGAAGATGAGAACCATCCTGTTTCCAGTGAAGTTCAGGTGATTCTGGACTATTACGGCTGTATGGAATTCGGAACTATGGAAGATGATTACAGGGAGCTGAGGATTCCAAAAATTGTCCGCTGGGCGGCCAGCCTGTGGCTTCAGGGGGCAATTAAAGATACCGGCTACGAGGATGTGGAATCTTATTGGATGCGCAAGGATGTAAAAGCTCTTACTGAGAATGAGAAAAACAACTATAGTCCATTGTATTATATTGAGAAAAATCTTACGAAGGAAAACAGCCCGGATATATTAATCTGGCATGGTGATGCGGATTTAGATGTTCCGTATCTGCAGTCTGAGAGACTGAATGCACTGCTTACAAGAATTGTTGGGACAGATAAGGTGGAATTTAAGCTTTTTCATAATTATAAGCATGCGGCAGATCAGCTGTACAGTGATGAAAATCTGGGAATCCTGAAAGAATATCTGGATGAGAAATTTGCATAAGGGAAGTCGCATACATTAATATGAGCGTGATTACCGGAGAATCGGCAGACACATAAGCTGACAGAAACGAAGAAAATATCTGGCACAGGGCAGAATTGCCCCGTCAGATATTTTTTTGCCCTCAAATAAAAAGGTTTTAACAAAATCTGTCAAAACCTTGAAAAAGCTAAATGGGTTTGATATGCTGTCTATGTATATCTTTTGATGAGTTGTGAGTCATTGTTTACAGGTAATATTCTGTGCGGGTAAATTTTGCACAGAATTGCAGCACAAGGTGATCATTGTGCACTTAGTGAACAGTGCTATTTTATATAGTAGGGAGAAACTATGAAAATAGAAAAGAAACTATGGATTACCCTGTTCGTATTTGGATTGTTTGCAATTGGTTTTTCAGGTTGGATATTCAGTCAGAGTACAGCCAGGGAAAAATTGCTCTGGGATAATACGATTAGGTTTGAAACAAAAAAACTGACAGATGGAGAAATCAAATCAGAGAATATTGCTCTGCCCGAAGACTTCGATGATCCCAGATCAATCTTATTTAAAACCACACACACCATTGCAGAAGTGTGGCTGGACGGAGAAAAAATATACGAATACGGAAATGAAGAAGATGCTCCCAGCTTTATGAAGTCACCGGGAAGCTGCTGGCACATTGTGAATATTCCGGAAGACAGCGCTGGTAAAAGTCTTGAGGTCAGAATTATTCCAGTATATGACAACTATTATGGAAATGAAGTCAGCATTGTATACGGAACACGGGGCAATTGCGTTCTGAAAATTTTAATGGACAGCTTTAAAACCCTGTTGCTCAGCTGCGGGATCCTGTTTGCAAGCATCATCTGCCTGCTGCTTTATTTGGGAGCAGTGCGAAGAAAAAGAAGAGACGAGACAGAAACGAAGATAGAGGTCTTTTTAAACCTTGGATTTTTCTCATTGCTGATTGCAGTATGGACACTGGCACAATGTGGATTCCTGCAGTTTTTGATTCCGGATGGAAGAACTTTGTATTTTGTGGATTATTTTTCATTCTTCCTTTTCCCGGTACCCTTTAATTTCCTGCTATATGATATCTGTAAAAGCAGATACCACAAAGGTGCATTGATTTTTCCCATTCTTTATCTTGCGAATATGGCAGCTGACGTTCTGCTTCAGTGTACGGGAATTATTGATATATTCCGGCTGCTTCCCGCAACCCATGTTATTATGGTTGCCAATGCAGTTTACACAGTTGCCCTCATTCTTTACGAGGCCAGAAAAGAAGGCAACGATGAAGCCAAGAAATTCCAGTATCCTATGTGTGTGCTCATAGTATTCGGAATGGCAGAAATGTTCCTTTATTATTTGAGGAAATTTCAACAGACATCCATTTTGCTTCCCATAGGAACCCTGCTGTTTATCATTATGCTGATCTGGATCCAGGTTTCCCAATATTACGATCAATATATCCAGAAACAAAAGGTGATCTATCTGCAGAAAATAGCTAACATGGATATGCTCACAGAGGCCATGAACCGAAACGCTTACGAGGACATGGTGAAATATCTGGATGAAAGTGATATTAAACTTCGTACAACAGGTGTAGTTCTGTTTGATCTGGATAATCTGAAAGTGATCAATGACAATTTTGGGCATGAAAAGGGAGACGAAGCGCTGAAGCTATGCTATCAGTGTATCAGTCAGGCATTTCAGAATGAAAAGAACTGTTTTCGGATTGGCGGCGATGAGTTTGCATATGTATATCATAGTGATGAAAAGGACATGATTCCGGAACGGCTGAAGGCGCTTGAGCTGATTTTGAAAAAAACAGCGGAAATGCACAAGCTGGATTATCCATTCAGCATGTCAGCAGGATATGCTTATTATCAGCCTGATATAGATTTTGACTTTAAGGATATTGTAAGACGAAGTGATACCATGCTGTACCGTCAGAAGCGCAGGAAAAAGATGGCGCGGTCAACCGATCTGGATAAGATGCTTTCCCATATGGGAAAGCAGTCGGCTGAGGAAATCACAGATGAGGTGATCCTGCAGGAGAAAAAGTTTCAAAGCATGTCTGTGGATGAGCTTTGCAGCGTGATTGATCTTCTGAGCCCTACTACAGATAAT
>OLPA01002073.1_pt1 | contig 15533 bp, 9 predicted proteins | sample 1672811 | NCBI WGS metagenome assembly OLPA01 (sample SAMEA3136726, study PRJEB25190) | human gut metagenome | biome: human gut; feature: human-associated habitat; material: faeces | place: Austria | collected 2013
CATCCGCTTTCCGTGCAGGCTCCGACTCCCAATCTGGATCGCTTGGCCTCTGAAGGTATGCTGTTCCGGCAAGCGTTTGTTGAGAACTCTTTGTCTACTCCCAGTCGTGCTTGCCTGATGACGGGGCTGTATAGCCATCAAAGCGGGCAACGTCGTCTGGATGCGGGCATTGACACTGCGCATGTATTTGTATCGGAGATACTTAAGGAGAATGGTTATGAAACCGGAGTAGTTGGTAAGTGGCACATGCGTTGTTTGATTACTATCATATCCTGTGGGATCAGGGTGAATACTATAATCCGGGTTTCAGGAGTAAAAAAACGAATGGAAAATATGTGAAAGAGAAAGGCTATGTAACCAACCTGATCACCGACCATGCCATTGAATTTCTGGAAGAAAGAGACAGGAATAAACCATTCTGCCTGTTTGTACACCACAAGGCTCCGCATCGGAACTGGATGCCTGATACGAAATATGTGGATTTATATGAAGAGGTAGAGTTTCCCTATCCGGCAACATTCAAAGATGATTATGCTACCCGTGGTGAGGCTGCGCGTAAGCAACAGATGAGCATATCCAAAGACCTTTCATTGGCATATGACCTGAAGGTGCGGGAGCTGGGCGACGAACTGCTGCCCAGGCTGTTTGAAAAAAATTCCTACATGAACGAGATCTACCCGGACGCGGCATCCAGAAGAGCTTTGACCGTCTTTGTCATCTATGAGGGCAGCGGTGAATGGTTTGACCTTTCCAAAAAGCCAATCGAGCGTGCCAGCTTTACCTTTGGCGGTGCGGAAGAAGTGCAGGAGGGCTACTTTGTCACGGACGCCTGCATCGGCTGCAAGCTCTGCTATTCCAAATGTCCGCAGAAGTGTATCGACATTTCCGGCAAGCCGGTGGTCATTCAGCAGCAGAACTGCCTGCATTGCGGAAACTGCCATGAGATCTGTCCGGCCAGAGCCATTGTGAAACGAGGTTAAGATGAACCAGGCTGAAAAAAGAGTATTTCTCATCAAGCGGCTGCTGGACGAGGACAGGCGCTATCGCGGCAGGGAAGTCCCGGCGGACGCCTATGAGCAGAAACGTATGCTGCGCTCCCTGATAAACATCCGCCGTCCCCAAGCCATCGACGCCAAGTTCCTGACCGTGCAGGACGAATACCTGCGCCAGGAGATCGAAGACACAGGCATCACCCGCCTGGCCGATTTGGATCCGGTTTGCGGCGATTTTTATCTCTGGCAGGGCGACATCACCCGGCTGGAGTGCGGCGCCATTGTCAACGCCGCAAACAGCGGCATGACGGGCTGCTATGTGCCGTGCCACGCCTGCATCGACAACTGCATCCATACTTTTGCGGGCATCCAACTTCGCTTGGATTGTGCCGGACTCATGAAGCGCCAGGGCCATGAGGAGCCCACCGGACAGGCCAAAATCACCAAGGCTTATAACCTGCCTTGCGACTATGTCCTGCATACCGTCGGCCCCATTATTGAGGGCCGTGTGATCCCGGAGGACGAGCGTCTGCTGGCCTCCTGCTACCGTTCCTGTCTGGAACTGGCCGGGCAAAACGACGTGGAAAGCATTGCGTTCTGCTGTATCTCCACCGGCGTGTTCCATTTCCCCAATCAGCGGGCCGCCGAGATCGCTGTAGAGGCTGTGCAAAAGTTTAAGGCGGAAACCGGAAGCAAAATGAAGGTGATTTTCAATGTTTTCAAGGATCTGGACCTCGAAATCTACCGGCGACTACTCACAGAAAATCGAGCGGCTGAAGGCTGAGCTACAAGGTGCAGACGCCATCCTCATCGGCGCTGGCTCCGGTCTTTCTACTTCTGCCGGTCTGACCTATGGCGGCGAGCGTTTTCTGAAGCACTTCTCCGACTTCCATGAAAAGTATGGTATCACGGATATGTATTCCGGTGGATTCTATCCCTTTCCCTCTCTGGAGGAATACTGGGCCTGGTGGAGCCGCCACATCTACTACAACCGTTATGATGTGACGCACGGTAAGCCCTATGCGGATTTGCTGGAGCTGGTCAGGAGCAGGAATTATTTTGCTTTGACAACCAATGTAGACCATCAGTTCCAGCTGGCTGGTTTTGATAAGACACGGCTGTTCTACACTCAGGGCGACTACGGCCTTTGGCAGTGCAGTGAACCGTGCCATCAGGCGACTTATGACAACGAGGCTGTTGTCCGCCGGATGATCGCAGAGCAAGCGGACATGCGTGTTCCCTCTGAGCTGACCCCGCACTGCCCCAAGTGCGGCAAGCCCATGACCATGAACTTACGCTGTGACGATACTTTCGCGCAGGATGCGGGTTGGTATGCCGCAGCCCATCAGTATGAGGATTTTTTGCATCGGTATGGGACTGACCGTATTCTGTTTCTGGAACTGGGCGTCGGCGGCAACACCCCTGGCATCATCAAAGTGCCGTTCCTGCGCATGACGGCTCAGAATCCCAGAGCCACCTACGCCTGCATCAATCTGGGCGAGGCCATCACTATGAAAGGGCTTAAAGCGCAGTCCATTCTGCTCGACGCTGATATTGGTAAGGTGTTGAGCAACCTGAGATAATCGAAAAGTATTAACGCAAAACGCTTCCCCCTTTAATCTTTGAGGAACATAGTGGTGTTGGTAAGTAGATATGTATCAAAATGTATTGACAAATTATATGGCGCGGTATATACTTAAGTATATACCGCGCCATATTTAAAGATCAAATCGCAACGTTTATTTTTTTACAGCAAATTCCTACTATTTTTATATGTTTTTATTTGGCGTGTAAGGAAGCTTTCTATAACGAAGGCTGTGCTATTTCCATCAGAATAGTGTACTCAAAGAAAGTTGTATGATGCCCTCGTTTTGAAACATTTGTTTACATCCTATCCCCCGTAATTCATGTGTGTTTCCTACTTCAGCAGTGTCCGTAGATAGAGTCATAGATTTTACTCTCTCGTTGAATGAAAACATAGGGCACATAGTAGAAAATATGGTTACTCTGTTTCTGATCAACGATGGTTAGTGCAAATTAAATAACAATCGATGTAGCAACTGTTGGAAATAAGACATTTACTTAGCCAACGTTCAAATTAAAAGACTTCTTTTATCAGTCAGCGATGAGGCAACAAAAAAGGAAAAAATATGTTGGGATAATCCCATGGAGAATTCAAATGAAAAAGAATGACGCAAATACGAACAACATTGATACAGGAAGTAAGATTGCCAGCTTTAAAGTGAAGCAGAATATGCCATATGAATTCAAGGTAAATTATGCGCGAATAAGGGCCTGGGAATTCTATACTGAATGTGGGAAACGAGATTTAGACTGCTATGTGTCTGTTGGGGGCCTTGACAGCATCACCTTATTCTTTTTCTTAAAATCTATAGGAATAAATGTACCAGCAGTATCAGTCTCTTCTCTCGAAGATATTAGCATACAGAAAATCCATAGAGAGATAGGGGTTATTTCTTTACCCCCTGCAGTCAGAGAAGATGGCACACATTGGAATAAGCAAAAATTAATTCAAGAGTTTGGTTTTCCAGTGCTTTCCAAAGAAACTGCTCGCAAAATCGAATTGCTCCAAAATCCTACTCCAAACAACAAAACCGTAAGACATGCGATTGTCACAGGAGAAACTGGTGAGTATGGTGGATTCCAAAAACATTCAAGGATGAAACTTGCTCAGAAATGGCTTGAAAAATTCGGAGGACTGGAAAACGAAGAAGAGGGTGTAGATTATCAAATTGCACCATTTAAAGTGTCGTCAAAATGTTGTTATTACCTTAAAGAAAAGCCGTGTTCTGATTGGGCAAAAGAACACAATTGTGTTCCGTATTTAGGCTTGATGGCTTCAGAAGGAGGAAGAAGAGAGAAAGCTTTAATGCTGCATGGATGCAACTATTTTGGACAGGGAACAATTCGTTCTGCACCTTTTGCGATTTTTAATAGGCAAGACTTGTTGCAATTAGCTCTTGATTTAAAAGTTCCTGTTCCAGAAATCTATGGAAGCATATTAAAGGACGAACATGGACTCCTATACACTTCTGGAGAACAGCGAACTGGATGCTCCATGTGTGGATTTGGAATTCAACTTGAGAAACGCCCGCATCGCTTTGATCGTCTCCGAGAACGAAATTATAAAGAGTGGGACTTTTGGATGAACAGGTGCTGTGTTGACGAAAACGGAATACCATATGGATGGGGAAAAGTTTTAGATTATCTTGAAATTGGTTGGCAAGATATTCCGGATCCCCATAACAAAAAATAGCATTAATTTCAAACTATACTCCTGCAACAATTATACCTTGCCTCACTCTGGAAATTACGTGGAGACGAACGGGATCAAAAACGCTTCCTGCCTAAAACCGGCAACTCATTACCGGTCCAGGGCAGAAAGCGTCTCTCGTTTCATGTCAGTTATACTGCAACTATGGCTAAGGGACTATTCAAATGTTTTCTGCACTGAGTGTACCTCAAATCTTGCAGAGCAATAAACAAAGAAATAGGGCTTCCCTTTTCTCTGTTGAGTCCCCAGAGTCATTTATAAAATAAGCGCTAAAAATCGTGCGAATTTATCATTCTTGCTTTTTCTGACTGACAGTGCTATTATTATAAATAACACTGTCAGTGTTGCAATAAGCCTCGGCAGTATGGCTATATTGACCCGATGCTCTGCCAGGCGGCAGAGCATTTTTCGTATATCGGTTTGGAGGAGATCATTTTATGGCTGTAAGTTATAAAAAACTCTGGAAGCTGCTCATCGACAAGGACATGAAGAAGAAGGATTTGTGTGTAAAGGCTGGCATCAGCCCGGCATCCGTAACAAAGATGGGGCGGAACGGCCATGTCACCACAGAAATTCTCCTAAAGATCTGTACGGCTCTGGATTGCCAGATAGATGATATTATGGAGATTGTGCCGGATAATTATAACATAACTAATAGCGAGACTTGATGAGCTGAAATACCGAGTGCCTTGATGATTTAAAGAAGTAGGCATTGCATTGGAAGACAGAGTCAAGGTCTATTGTTTAGGTACCGCCTATTTCAAGAGTAGGGAGAGAACATAATGGCTTGTAATTTTATATCTGAGCTTAGTAGATTAAGAAAGCTTTCTATGGAGTCTGTAGAAAATACGGCTTCGTTTGATAAATTCAAAAAGTATCTCCATGTGCTACGTCCAGTAGAAGTGAATCTTCGCACACTATTGAACAGAGCAAACTCTGCAAACAAGAAAACTTTAATTCTCCTTTGTGGTAGTGCTGGGGATGGTAAGTCACATTTGATTTCTTATCTACGTAACGCAGATTCTGAACACCTTTTGGATACGTTCGAATTGTACAATGATGCAACTGAAAGCAGTGCACCTCTATTGACATCCATTGATACATTGGCGGAAAAATTAGCCCCCTTTAATGATGACAATTATCTGAAAGATGATGGTTTCAAGATGATCTTGGCGATCAATCTTGGCACCTTGAATAACTTTATAGAGTCGGAAAAAGGCCAGGCATTTTCTGCTTTGAAGAAATATGTCTATGCTCATGACATTTTCTCAACAGATGTTTGTCCCAACGAGTATCAAGAGGATAGCGTTTTTCAGCATGTCAGCTTTTCTGATTACCAAATATTTACGCTTAGAGAAGGCAGTGTGGGGACCGAATACTTAGACGAACTGTTCGAAAAAATATTCCGTCAAGATGAGGCAAACCCCTTTTTTAACGCATATACGGAAAATGCAAGTTGTACTTTATGTCAAAGATGCCCGGTACGGCATAATTTTGAATTTATGTCTTCACCCGTACATCAAAAAGCAATAATTAAAAAGATTGTTGAAGTTGTAATTAAAGACAAAGCGATCGTATCAACCAGAGAGATTCTGAACCTCCTTTATGATATTCTCGTGCATCCTGACTTTGATTACAACACAATGTGCAAAGCTGCAACTTCTGAAACCAAATACTTAACTAAGTATATCCAATGTACGACTCCTATGCTGTTATATGAGTTTGACGATATTTCACCATTGATCAATGCGATTCGTAAACATGATCTTTTAAAGGATCGTCAAGCTGATATGGATGTTGACATGACTCGTTTCCACTCTCTGGAGAACATCTATGAGGCTTTCATGGCTGCAATTGCTAACACCCCCTACGCAAAACTGAATGACACAACGAAAATTGCCGTTCTTGGCGGTATCAAGGCTGAGCTGAAGAAACTGGTGTATCGTTTTATTGTTAGAACAAAGGATATCAAGGGCGAATATCCAGTAAACGAACAGCAGCAACTTTTTGATGAGTACCTTCAGTACTTGTATTATCAAAATAGTGGTAATGAGAAAAAACTCGGCAAATTGTATGATGCAACCAAAAAAGCCATCATGAATTGGGATGGTCAATTTGATAGTGACACAATATGCATTGATGACTCTAATGAAAAGTTTTGGGTGTTGGAACAGCTTCTTATTAAACCAGCAATTTATAAGGCTCAGGCGTCTATAACAGGTGAGGTTCTCAGATTTTCAACTACACTAAAACTGCGATATCGTAAAGCAAACGATACTGAAATTGAAACCGCTGAAATCAGCATGGACTATGCTTTGTTTGAGATGGTCTCCGCGATGAAAGAAGGTTATCGCCCAACCGTACAAGACAAGAACCAGCACGCAGAATTTGTGAGCTTTGTTCAGCGGATAATCGAGTTTGGTAATAAGGCGTCGAGAATCGTGCTGGTCCCCAAAGAGAATGAACATGACTATAAAGTTATTTTTGAGCAGACTGACTTCGGATACGAGTTTAAGGTGGTGCAAGCATGATTTATACGTTAAGTGTCAATTCTTTTAATAACACTTTTGCGGTAAAAGAAAACGGAACAAAGCTTACCCACTTTAGCGGCAAAAGATTTAAACTATTCCCCTTTATAGCAAACAACAACAGCGATCCCATAAGGAATCTGGATGTGCTGGTTGGACGCTATTTGAGTCAGATTGAGCAAAAAGAACCTGTTCCTATCACAGCTGAAGAATTAATTAAGAAACTAAAAGATGACGATGAAACTGATATTCAACTTGGAATGGATACCATCTTTGAACAGGTCGTTCGTCACATGTTTTTTGGCAAAGAAGGCCAGATCCGACCTATCAATTTAAGAATGCTGGCTCAAACACCTTGCGTGGAGTCGAATGAATGTAAGCTGGCGGATTATTTGGTTGATGTATTAGGTGATGTTGATACTCTTCAAAAGTATTTGATCAGCGCTTCTGAAAAAGTAGACGCGCAGAGCAATGTGCTTGAAAGATTTGCGGCCTCCAAACTGGAAACTAAGCCTTTAAGCAGAAGAAACGGGAATGAATATCAACGTATTACAAATGCTGTGCAACAGAAATTTGAGACGGATTTCGAGTACATATTGGGAGCAAGAAATCGCACTCGTGACTATCTGATTCCATTGCTTGAATTCTACTATTTTACCTATACCGCACAGGCGGCACTCCAACTTAATCGTTTTTTGGATGGTAACCGAAATAGATGTATTCCCTTATATTTTTGCCTGGAATGGGAGAAAACGAGTCAGAGCAGGCGTTGTTTTAGCGAAGGATGGAATGTACTTCAAAATGCAGTAAAGCGCATTTTTGCACATGCAATTACTTTGGAAATTCTAAATCAGACGGAAGAAGACACCGAACCGGTAGATTACATTAAACTGCAAGAACTCATCAGTTGTGCTCCTGGAGAAGATCATAGGATCACGGAGCAGATTAAAGTCCTGACAGATTGCTACCGCAAAGCCATTTCCGATTGCCCTGAGATGACCGAGCTTTTGAGAGCAGATTCTCCGGATAGCGAAACAGCTGCTGAGGTCAAATTTTTATTTGAGAGCGTAAGACTACAGTTCGAGAATACTGCCAGAAGCCGGCCCTATTCTTCATATGCAGAAAAATTTGAGGAATACAGCAGAAAGTACCTTAAGCGGCGCGGCCGCAGCGGCATGATGCTAAACCTTTCCGAAGAAACATTGATTTTTCTAACGAAAATTTGTATCAAGGACCAAGAAAAAATGCGTTTAAATGATGTCTTTTCCGAATTTGAAGCTCGCGGTGTCTTTTTGGACAACCACTCCAAAATCGAAGTAATGCACTATTATGAGAAGCTCAATTTGATCGAAAAGAAGAGCGATAGTGGAGATGCACAATATGTTAAACGAATTCTATAAATACATTGCTAATAACACAATCGGTTTTTTTCAGAGTCACCAATCTGCAATTCGACCTGGAGAAAGATACTGTTTGCGATTGGATACAGAAGAAATGGTTGCCAGCGTGGATCAGGCGTTGCGCCAAAAAGCATTAGTAGACGGCATCCAGGGCAATTATCAGTATGGAGATGTGTATAATACTTTCACAATCAAGCTGTCTGCTTCCACAGAAGTTGTTGTCGCATCCAAAATTAATGGCATGACCGATGACTTTTTAGCAACGCTGCGAAATGCGGAATTGACTGAAAAACACTTTCCGATCCTAATGATAACCCATTCTCCTATTGACACAATAACCAGCGGTACTGGTGATCTGGCGGCAAATGGTATGCCTTTCCACGTAGCATCGATTATATCTAAAATAAAAGAAGATATCAGATCTGCAGAGCTATCTGCAGCCGATCGGATTCTTCTTGAATTGGAGCTGGAACGAAAACAAGGAGATCGTTTTAGTGATAAATCGTCTCTTTTTGAGTACAGCAATTTGCTTACAGTTCTGGGGCGCGGGTATGTAGAAAAGAGTGATTTTTCTTCTTTTTCGTTGCTGTATGATGATAATTTGGCAGCGATTCCAGAGGAAAAAATCAAGAGTAGGCTACAAGATAACCACAATATCTTTGAGCGTATTGATCGAGAGGTCAAACACGGCAATATCGAAGATGCTTTGGATAAGGAATACGATAAATCCTTCATTGATCATCTGATTGTATCAAAAAAGAAGGGAGAGCCCTGGTATGAAGGCTACACCTATACAATGGTGAAGGCCTCTCACGACCGTCTCAAGAAAAAGCAAGACAATCCTCTTCAAATTGAAGATGAGGATATCGATATCTTCTCCGGATCTGCGATAGAATACGGTTTTCCCGTTAATACACTCACATTTATTCGAAACGACGGAGAAACAAAAGCTAAACAACGACGAAAGAATATCATTGTTTATAATCCAGATCAAAAAGCGGTCGTTACCGTTTTGCTAACAACCAACCTTTCCATCAAATCTTCCTGGGTGGAGTGTATTGGCGCAGACTATTCATTGGCTACCAAAGAAATGCGCATTAACATTAAATCGACCGGCTGTGCTTTTTCAAAAACAACCATTCAAGACCTCAATAACAATATCACTTATTTGATCAAAGTCTGTGTTCTAAACATCCTTCCGAAGTATTTGGAAGATATTCAAACCAACTATATTCTTGATGTACCAAAGAACATTAAGCGAGCCACAATTCAAGCGATTGGCTTAGATAAGAAGCTGGTTATTAATCCAGGATGTGAAACCCAAATTGTTGACATCATGAAGCCCGGTGGAGAATATGTCTGCAATTATAACCAGACACTGAGCCTGTCTCTTAATGAAGAAGACATGGATACAGATAACGGCTCCATTGATCTGAGGCTTAAGTGTGGAGCGATCGATATTCCGCTACAGATCAAAGACGAACCGATCAAACCTGTGGAACTAACTGGGATCAGCGCTTTCAAATGGAAACACAGGGAAAAACGTGGTCTTGAATATCGAGATGGAAAAATTATCTCTGGTACTACAGAGTTTTTTGCCAAATCTCCATTCAAAGACAGCCTTTCCAAAGAACACGATTTGATCAATAATGGCTGGCTGGCTGCTATTGATTCGATTTCTGGCTTGGAAGAATGTCAATTGGATGTTCCCAGCGCCATTAAGAATACTTATCAAGCATTAATTTTGGAGTTTAAACGGTTACGGCAACTTCCAAGCCTTGCCTATTACTCTGGCAATTTGCGTACCTGCGCGGAGGCATATGTGGCAGCAGTTGAAGATGCGCTTCAGAAAATTCCTGCTGGCCAAACATTAACAAGTACACAGAATGACATTCTAATGCTTGGCTGTGTTATCAAGAACTTCGATGAACGTACGATTTCTATGAACCCATTACACCCGTTGAATGTTCTTTACCAGCTAACTTTGCTTGAGGAAGAGAGCGTCGGAGAGGTTCGTGATAACCTGATTGAAAAGCTTTCGGCTTTATATTTGTTGCCTTATATCAAAGACGCAGACAAAGCCCTGTATCATGCAATTGAACAGCGTCATTCTCCGGAATGGAGAATCTATGCACAGCTTGCTAACAAGAGATATCAAGGTGCAAGAAACTTTGTTCAGAAATTAGTATGCGATAAGATCTCACAATATATTGATCATTTTACATTCTTGTTTGATGATCTTGGCAATGATATGTTCTGTATCAATTTGGTCAACATGGGTGATTGCCGTGAAGTATTGCAGGGACTAATTCTGTTCTATTCAAAAGAGCTAAATAAAGAGGTCGCGCCCGAAAACCTTAAGCGCTTTACAATTAATATTTATTGCCAGGCTGGTGACTACAACGAGTTCGCAGTTCTGTCGGATCAGAAGAAGCTTCGTGAATATATTGCAGTATATGGCAAAGATGTTGAAGACATCAGTGAAATGGCTTTGATCTTAAGCAAAAATATCCGTTGCTATTATCGGAATCCGAAAGAAGCCGAATATCATTATGCACACTTGACATTCTATGAAATGGAATCGTCTGAAGATAGCGGTGATAACCGAATGGATTCCATTACAACGGGTGTTGCTCTTGGTGGCTTAACCTCCGGTACCCCATCTGTACTGAACTCCGGATGGTACAAAACCGGTTTTGGCACAAAGCACATTGCCAATAACCGATTGATTCAAATGGCAAAAACATACAATGCCATGTTCCGTGTTGCGTTTTCTGGCAGTTCTTATGAGCCGGAATCTGCAATTTTCACGCAGATTGCCAGCGGCGAAGAAGGTCAGCTTGGTAAGATTTATTCTTCCTCCAATTGGGTCGTTTTTGTTGATCCTAAAGTCGATCTTTCGTTCTTTAAAGACAGCGACGAGGGCAATCAGGAATTAATGATCATTCACTACAGCGATCAATATACTTCCGCCAGCGGATATGATGATATTACTGTTACTCAAAAGTCAGAACAGTATGAGGAAATTATCCAAGAACATCTGAAGCGGAAGGGCGTTTTGGCACAAAAGGCAGATGTACACAACATTATTGGTTTGTTCAACGCAATTAATGGTGGCTGGATGCTCCGATTGATCTCGGCAAAAAAACTAACTGGCGCAGTAGATAGCAATTTTAGCCGCGAAAAAATGAGCATACTCTCTGCGGTTAAGCTGTGTATGGCGTACTATTCCCACAAAGACATTGTATGGATTCCAATTTCGCTTGAAGAGATGCTGCGTGTTTCTGGTGGTGCGGGCTATTCCCAGAAAGACGGCTTGCTATCAGCTAAAAACCTTGGATTTGAGAAAGGCGCCACAAGCGACGATCTTTTGATGGTTGGCATTGAGGGGCCCGCTAATGGCATCAAGGTCTATTTGCACCCGGTAGAAGTGAAGATTGGCCTGAATCCGTCCGTTGTAATCAACAAAGCAAAAGACCAAGTTCTTGCAACATACGCTGGTTTGTGGAAAGCACTTTGTCCGGATAGCGACTGTGATAATCTTGAGTGCAAGCTATCCAGAAATTTTTTGATGCAATTGGTCATTGTGTGCTGTGAAAAGATGAAGCTCTACAATGTCTATCCCGACGAACAATGGGATTTGGTATTAGAGGATTATCGCGAAGCCCTCATGAATGAACAGTATCGCTTTTCCACCGCAATGGATTCATTGCTTGGAAAAGGCACGGTTATTTCCTTCAAGGCTGATGTCTTAAATAAAAGTGGAGTAATCAGTGATGATGTGTGTCTCCTGGAATTCCCGGAAAAAATGGGCTCTGAATATATGATCAAATCTGCCAGCGAGATTGAAAAAGAACTCGACGGCGATACCGGAGATCTTCCCAGCAGACTGAAACACCTGTGTCTCAACGCCGAAGGCCCCATACCTCAATCTGAAATAGTAGAACAGCCTGGGAAGATGCATGAAACTGCCCCTGTTTCCTCTCTGATTCCTGCGCCTCAAGAAATGGAGCCGGAAACTGAGATCGAGGCCACTCCCAGCATTGTTACGCCAGTCGACGATGTCCAGGAGGCTCCCGCTGCAGTAGAAATCGATGATCGAAAAAGTATGGAAATTCTTTTTGGAACAGACACTGTAACAGGGCAAAAACTTCTTTGGATGCCAAATGATACGAACCAGGTATTCCATACCAACACAGGTATTATCGGCACGATGGGTACTGGTAAAACGCAGTTTACTAAATCCTTAATCACGCAACTCTATCGCGATCAAGCGCATAACTTTGACGGGACCCCGTTGGGCATTTTGATTTTTGACTACAAGGGAGACTATAACGAAAGTAAAGAGGACTTTATCAGAGCGACAAAAGCAACGGTCTTTAAACCGTATCATTTGCCGTTCAATCCGCTTGCTTTAACAAAATCCCGTGTATTCAAACCACTCCTTCCGATTCACACTGCGAATGCTTTTAAAGATACTTTGGCAAAGGTTTATGGCCTGGGTGCCAAACAGCAGAACACATTGTTTTCCTGTATTACAAAGGCCTATACCGCCAAAGGAATCGATGCAGACGATCCTTCTACATGGGAAAACACTGCCCCAACTTTTGATATGGTATATAGCATTTATGCCAATGATGAGGAAATTAAGAAAAATGATTCTTTGGCAGCTGCAATGGATAAGCTGTATCAATTCCAAGTGTTCGAAGGTGATCCTTACAAAACTGAATCCCTGTTTGGCGCGCTGAACGGTGTTGTCGTAATTGACCTCTCTGGATATGATGCGGATATCCAGAGCTTGATCGTTGCAATTACACTTGATCTGTTCTATGTACAGATGCAGGCTGCTGGCTCAAGTAAGATGGATCAGCAATATCGACAACTTACTAAATTGATCTTGGTCGATGAGGCCGACAACTTTATGAGTGAAGGTTTCCCGTCCCTTAAAAAGATTCTAAAAGAAGGCCGAGAGTTTGGTGTTGGAACAATTTTGTCAACCCAATTTCTGAAGCATTTTGGTTCTACAGATGATGATTATGCTAAGTATATTCTGACTTGGGTCGTTCATAATGTAGCCGATTTGAAAACATCAGATGTTGAGTTTGTCTTTAAAACAGAATCAAAGGGCGTCGAAACGCAAAACCTGTTTAACGATATTAAGGGGCTGCAAAAGCACCATAGCATTGTGAAAATTGGTACATCTAAGCCTCGCTATATTGAGGACAAAGCGTTCTGGGAACTCTATAAAGAGCTTAAACTGGATTGACGAAACAGAAGAGAGATGGTATACTTAAGTAGGCTACTTGAGTATATCATCTCTAACTATATGGAGGTAGACTTGTATGGATTTTGTTTATCGTTTTCCTGTTGTAAAAGGTGTGCAGGCTACCCGGGAATACTATATTGCAATGATTCCTCTAAAGATGATTTCCAAATTGTTTCCTCAAGAAGATGAGTACGTTTTACCGGAATACCGAGCTCAAAGAAAGCTGAATACAGCCAGAATACCAGTAATCAGCAAATATATCCTCAATAACCGAGAAAGCTATGTGTTCTCCGCATTGGCGGCATCTATTGATGGCCAGTTCAAGTTTTGCCCCAGCGAGTATCCTGATGTCGGCCTGCTGGAAATATCCATGGACGCAAAATTGCTAATTAATGACGGGCAGCACCGCAAAGCAGCAATTTTGGAAGCAATCTCTGAAGATGAAAGCCTTCTAAACGAGACAATTTCTGTGGTGTTTTTTGAGGATCAGGGGTTGGCTCGTAGTCAGCAAATGTTTACTGATCTCAATAAGCATGCAGTGAAAACATCTAATTCCATTGCCGAACTTTATGATTCACGCGATCAACTTGCCGTGGTTACCAGAAATGTTATTTCTAAAATCAAGTTTCTCAACGCTTATACAGACAAAGAGAAAGATATTCTTGGCAAGTACTCATCCAACTTGTTTACTCTGAGCACTTTTTATAATGCAAACAAGCGAATCATTCGATCTGCTCCTATTACAAAGGAAAACGAAATGTTTTTGCTTCGATATTGGAGTTGTGTGTGTCAGAATATATTGCCCTGGAATGATCTTTATAATCACAATATCAGCAAAGTAGATCTGCGTGAGAATTATATTGTAACACAAGCTGTTATTATCCAGGTGCTTGGACGTCTGGGATACTATTTCTTTGCTAATAAAAACTATAGCATTGAAAGTTATCTCTGCAATCTACAAGGTATCAACTGGAAACGAGACTGCGATGATTGGAAACTAAGAACAATTCGAGCTAATGGAAGAATGATCAACAACGAAGAAGCGATTACATTAACATGTAATGTTTTGAAAGGCTATCTTGGCCTTCCATTAGATGAATTTGAACAGAGTAAAGAAAGCTCATTTTTGGATAGGAAGTAACATTTATGTTTGAAGAATATATAGCTATCAAAAAAGAAATGGAGCTTGTGTATCTCCATGATCAGCGTCCATGGATGATAGGATATAGCGGAGGTAAAGATTCCACCTTGCTCTGCCAGCTTGTTTTTGAAATGTTGGAGTCTTTACCCGAAGAGAATCGCTGGAAGCCGGTATATATCGTGACCTCGGATACGATGGTAGAAAACCCCATCGTGAAGACATATATGCATAAGATGAGTAAGGCAATCAACGAAGCAAGTACGGCAAAAAACTTGAACGTACAAGCTCATATCATCTACCCTGAGATACGTCAAACATTTTGGAGCCTTATGATTGGTCTTGGTTATCCTACCCCGGAACCTCCCGGTTTTAGATGGTGTACCGAACGCCTTAAAATTAACCCTTCCAACGCTTTTACATACGACACCATTAAAAAAGACGGAGAAATTGTAATTCTTCTCGGCGTTCGGAAAGCAGAGAGCGCTGCGAGATCTCGTAGTATTTCTTCACGTGAGATTGAAGGTAAACTTTTGACTCCCCATCCTCAGATTGCTAAAGCCTATGTATATAGCCCGCTGTCGGAGGTTCGAAATGAAAATGTATGGGAGTATCTCTTGCGCGGAGATGGAAAAAGCGCATGGAACACCGACAATCATTATCTATATAACCTGTATCAAGGTGAAAATCTTTCTGAAGAAGATAGCGTTGTCGGACAGGTAAATAAAGATAACATGAAAGTAACCGGTAATTCGCGTTTTGGCTGCTGGATTTGTACCATGGTCAAAGAAGACAAATCGCTTAAGAACTTTATTGATCATGGAGCTTCTGAGTTGATCCCTCTTCGAGATTTTCGAAATTGGCTTGTTGAATTACGTGCTACCCCCGAAGCAAGAGATTATAGAAGGAGAAAC
>OLPA01002085.1_pt1 | contig 15461 bp, 10 predicted proteins | sample 1672811 | NCBI WGS metagenome assembly OLPA01 (sample SAMEA3136726, study PRJEB25190) | human gut metagenome | biome: human gut; feature: human-associated habitat; material: faeces | place: Austria | collected 2013
AAAGTAACCAAAGAACGCCCAGAGGGGGCTGAAAAGCGAAAGAGCGGGGCTTTCAGCCCCCTCTGGACTCCCCCCGCCACCTCAATTTCTTGCGGGAAAGAGCAGCATTTGCTTGGCAAACTGGTCACTTTTGCATAATTGTGCATGAAAAGTACACCGATTTATCGGCTTATCGACAAGGAAGTTCCTTTCAATCTTCTGCGAAGCATTATTTTCTTGACTTTTCTTGACACAGTTCGAGATACGCATCCACCGCCTCCCGAAAATCCGCTTGCAGTGCTTCGCGTGTCTCTCCTTCATACGAAATCAGGCTGCGAACGCCTGCACCTTGCCAAAGAACACGCCGTCCTCGTCGGAAAATTCGACCGAACCGACATAGCCTTTGTCCGTCATCGTTTGCTTCAATTTGTCCATTGCCTGATTACTCCACCCAAAACACCGCCGCATCGTGCTTCCTCAGCGTCGCCGTCAGCCCGTCCGTCATCTGCTGCTTCCCGCCCGTCCACAGTTCCCGCGCCGCCGAGTACGTCCCTTCCAGCATTTCGCCTGTCACGCGAACCGTCCGCGTCTCTTCCGACAGATTGAACAGCGCCACATACAGCCCCGTGCCGTCCCTGCGCGGCGCAATCCACACGCTTTCGTCCTCCGTCGTCCACAGCGGATGGGCACACGCGCTCGTCTTTTCAATCGCCAGCACATCCCGGTTCGTCAGCAGCTTCAGCGTGAAGTCGTCATTTTTCGTCAGCTCGCCGCCCATCATCAGCGGCGAACGCATCATGCACCACAGCGTCATCATCGTCCGCTGCTCCGCCTGTGTGAAGTTCGTCCAGCCGTTCGGGTCATAGCACTGCCGTAGCGCGCCGACGGGCAGCATATCCGCATCCGGCCAATGCCCCGGCGCGGCGTGGACGCACCACTTCTCCGCCCGCTCGAACATCCCCTTGAGCAGCCGCCATTCGTCCCAGAAGTCGTCCGTGATGCGCCACATGTTCGCGTATTTCTTCAAATGCTCCGCCTGTTCCAGCGGCGCGGGGCCGGGCGACAAAGACAGCACAATGTCCCGCCCGCAGGCGCGGCAGGCGTCGGAAATGACCTCGATTTCCCGCTTGCAGTGCGGATATTCGCGCGCGATGTCGTCGCACTTGACGAAATCCACGCCCCATTCGGCGTACATGCGGAAGATGCTGTCATAGTACGCGCGCGCTTCGGGCATGTCGCACCGTAAGCCGTACATATCCGGATTCCACGCGCAGATGCTGTTTGGATTCGCGACCTCGTGGCAGCCCTTCCCGCACCCCAGAATCGGCAAGTGCCGATGCGCCGCCATCCGCGGCATCCCGCGCATGATGTGGATGCCGAATTTCAGCCCCAGCGAATGCACATAATCCGCCAGCGGCTTGAAGCCCTTTCCGCCTGCCGATGACGGGAATCGCCCCGGCGCGGGCTGCAAGCGCCCGTATTCATCCATCGTCAGTTCCGCAAACGGCTCGTAAGCGTGGCTCGTCGCGGTCGGCTGATACCACTGAATATCCACGACGACGTACTCCCAGCCGAACACCTGCAAATGCTCCGCCATGTACGCCGCGTTTTGCCGCACGGTCGGCTCGTCCACCGCCGCGCCGTAGCAGTCCCAGCTGTTCCATCCCATCGGGGGCGTCTGCGCAATCATGATATTTTCCTCCTACCTATATTATGAAATCGTGATTTGATGTCTGCTATTTTTTCAGCTCCAGATACACATTTCGATACTGGCTTGGCGTACACCCTTTCTGCGTCCGGAACACACGGTTGAATGTCGCAATCGACCCAAAGCCAACGCGCAGCGCAACCTGCGTCACGGGCAGGTCGCTCTGGCTGAGCATCTCCGCCGCCATATCCACCCGCCGCGCATTCAGGTACTGGATGAACGTCGCGCCTGTGTGCCGGCTGAACATGCGGCTGAGCGTGTAGCGGCTGAACCCCGCGTAGTCCGCCAGCACATCCAGCGTGATGTTTTCGGCGTAGTTTTTATTCAGGTAATCCAGCGCACGGTTGAAAGCGTCCTCGCCGGATAATCGCCGGTGGATGTCATTCATCTCCGCGCTGTTGGCGACATTGGGCAGATACAATTCCCCCAGCGTGGCGAATACGTCCATCAGCAGCGCATAGCACCGCAAATTCCGCAGCGGCGTGTACGCCTCGTAAGCGTCCACCAGCTGCATCAGCGTTTTGCGAACGATGGGCGTCGCTTCACATTCCGCCGTGAGATAAATCGGCTGGCGCATCATCGGGCGCAGCGCAGCAAATTCCTTCATTGTAAATGCGGCGTTGTGCTCAAAGATGATAAGGTAGCGCTCACTGCCCGCCGCCATGCGCAGGGCGTGCGTCGCGTCGGAGGGAACAAACAGCACCTCCCCCGCCTGCACATGATATACCTTCCCACTTACCGCCACCTCGCATCCTCCCAGCAGCGGCACGCAGACTTCTATGGCCGAATGAAAGTGCGGCGCATAGCTGTCCGGGTTCGGCTGATGCCATACGCGGATGGTTACGTCCCGCTGGTAGGTGATAAACTCCCGCTCACCCTTCATCACGCGGAAGCCGGATGCCGTCAATGGTCGTTCGTGTTCCGTAATGAGCCTTCGGTTATTCATAATTTCTTCACAAACCTTTCGTGCAAATTTGCGCATTTTGCCTTGTCTTTTTTTCCATCATACCACAAGGCGCAACACATTTCAAGCAAATTATAACCAAAGACGGGCAAATTTTAAGAAGTTTTTTTCTCTCGTTGAATTTATAATATGGTTGAAAGCAAACAGTTTTTATTCATTTGCAACGCATCGAAATTGGTTCAATTCCAGTTTGAAGGAGGCACGGAAACATGGAGCGTTCCTTTGGCAGCAAATACGGGAAGTGGATTGCCCTGACGGCGGTCGTTCTGGCGCTGGTGCTGTGGTTCGTTCTGTCCGGCGGCGTGGAGAACTACCGGGCAAAATACGAGGGTTATGACCTCTCGCAGCAGATTGGCGACATCGGGCGCAGCAGCACCTATTCGCTGTATTTGCGCGCGCATGAAGGCGCTCCGGACGCATCTTCGGACGTTTCCATTCCGCTGGTGACGGTGGATTCGGATGGCGTGACTGCACAGAAGGATGGTCTGCTGATGCAAAGCGGCTCTTCCGCAACGTTCGCCGTCACCGTACCGGAAACCGGTTTCTACAACATTCGCCTGACCTACCGCACCGAGGCGGCACGCGGCGTGGACTTGGAGCGCGAACTGCGCATCAACGGCGAAGTCCCCTTCGATGGCGCGGATACGCTGACCTTCACCCGCCTGTGGCACGACGGCGGCGAAGTGCGGCAGGACTCGCAGGGCAATGACATCCGTCCGACGCAGGTGGAGGTGTTCGGCGAACAGACCGCCTGCTGCCGCGATTCGATGGGCTACATCACCGAGCCGTACCGCTTTTATTTTGAGGCGGGGGAAAGCACCGTCACCCTGATTGCGACCAGCGAGCCGATGCTCCTGACCGCGCTTTCGCTCACCGCCCCCGAAAAAATGCCGGATTACGCCGCTTATGCCGCCGCGCAGCCGCAGGAGAACAGCGTTCCTGCTGACTTTGCCCTCGTGCTGGAGGGCGAAAGCAGCACCCTGCGTTCCTCCCCGTCGCTGTACGCGCGTTATGACCGTTCTTCCCCCGCCACCTCTCCCTGCGACGTGCGCCGGACGGTGCTGAACTACATCGGCGGCGATGCCTGGCGCGACGCGGGGCAGTGGATTGAGTGGGATTTCGACGTGCCGGAAAACGGCTGGTACAACATCACCATCAAAGGCCGTCAGACCTACAACCGCGGCAGCGTGTCCAGCCGTATCCTCTATCTGGACGGCAAAATTCCCTTCTCCGGTATGGAGAACGTCTCCTTCCCCTACACCACGGCATGGGAAATGAACACATTGTCGGATGATTCCGGCACGCCCTACCGCTTCTACCTTTCCGCTGGGCATCACACGCTTCGTCTGGAAGCGACGCTGGGCGACATGGGGCAGATTCTCTCCGACATGGAGGAAAGCATCTACCGCCTGAACCAGATGTACCGCCGTGTGCTGGTGCTGACAGGCGTGAACCCCGACCGCTACCGCGATTACCACTTGGAGCAGGTGTATCCGGAGGTCATCGAAGCGATGGCGCAGGAAAGCCGCCTGCTCTATAAGCTCGTCGATGAGACCGTTGCCATCACCGGACAGAAATCCGACCGCATTGCCGTCGCGCAGACGCTGGCGGTGCAGCTGCAATCCTTCGTCGAAGATCCGGCGAAGATTACCGAAGCCTTCACGAATTTCAAGGACAACATCACCTCCCTCGGCACGTCGATGCAGAACATGCGGCAGGTCAAGCTGGATATTGACCTGATTGCCATCACCGCGGACGGCGTGACCGTGCCGCAGCCGTCGGAGAATTTCCTCGACCGCGCGCTGCATGAGCTGAAATCCTGCGTCACGTCGTATTTCGTGGATTACAATGCCTTGGGCGATGTGTACGATGCCAGCGAGGATGTGCTGGAAGTGTGGATTCTGACCGGCCGTGACCAGTCTACCGTCCTCAAAACCATGGTTGATGACACCTTCACACCGTCTACCGGCATTCCCGTCAACGTCATGCTGGTTGACCCGAACGCGCTGCTGAACGCCGTCGTCGCAGGCAACGGCCCGGATGTCGTCATTTCAACCGACAGCTGGAACCCCGTCAACTACGCGCTTCGCCACGCGGTGGAGGATTTGACGCAGTTCGATGATTTGCAGGAAGTCCTCGACCAATTCTACCCCAGCGCCTACGCCGCGTTCAGCTTCAACGGCGGTCTGTACGCGCTGCCGGAGACGCAGCTGTGCTCGATTCTCTTCTACCGCAGCGACATTCTGGAAGAATACGGGCTGTCCGTCCCGGAAACGTGGGATGATTTGATTGCCATGCTGCCCACCATTCAGGGGGCGAACATGTCCGTCGGCATCCCCTACCCCGACATTACCGCCCCGAATCTCTCTTCCTATTACGCCATGCTCTATCAGCTTGGCGGCGCGCTCTACAACGATTCGGCGACCCACACCACCATCAACAGCGAAGCGGGTGTGCAGGCGTTTGAGCGCTACACCAGCCTCTACAATGACTACGGTCTGCCGACCATCTTCGACTTCGTGAGCCGCTTCCGTTCCGGCGAAATGCCGCTTGGCATCTTCGATTACACGACGTTCAACACCCTGACCGTCTCCGCGCCGGAAATCCGCGGTCTGTGGGACATTGCGATTCTCCCCGGCACTTCCCGCACGGCGGACGATGGCAGCACTTACGTTGACCACTCCGGGCATTCGCAGGGTGCCTGCTGCATGATGATTGCCACCAGCAGCGAAACAACAAAGCAGAATGCGTGGCAGTTCATGAAGTGGTGGACGTCCACCGACGCGCAGGTGCGTTTCGGACGCGAGATTGAAGCCGTCTTGGGGTCGTCCGCACGCTACGCCACCGCGAATATCGCCGCCATCGAGCAGCTTTCCTGGTCAGAAGCTCAGCTGAAAGTCATCCGCGAACAGATGACGTGGGCAGTCGGCTTCCGCGAAGTCGCCGGCGGCTACTACACCACGCGCCACATGACCAACGCCGTGCGCAAAGTGACCAACGACAAGACCGACCCGCGCGAAACCCTGCTGGATTACGCGCGCACCATCAACGAGGAAATCAATAAGAAGCGCTTGGAGTTCGGTCTGCCGATCGACGAAGAGACGCCCTGAGCGAAAGGAGGAAGCATTCGTCATGACCGCGTTCTGGAAAAAGTACTTTGCGCTGAGACAGCGCAATGCGTGCATCGCGTGGGACAGAGCGAAGCACATGAAGTTCTGCTATGCGTTTCTGGCGCCCTACGCCCTGCTGTTCCTGACCTTCTACATCCTCCCGATGCTCATCTCCATCTACTACTCCTTCACCTACAACAACATTCTGGAGCCCGCGCGCTTCATCGGGATGGACAACTACATCACCCTGATTTTGAAGGATGATGTTTTCCTGACCGCCGTGAAAAACACGTTCCTGCTGGCGGTGATTACAGGGCCTGTGGGCTACATCATGTCATTCTGCTTCGCGTGGCTCATCAACGAATTGCCGCGCTGGGTTCGCACGATTGCCGTCGTCATCTTCTACGCGCCGTCCATTGCGGGCAATGCCTACTACATCTTCTCCATCATCTTCCGCGGCGACGCGTACGGCTCCCTGAACGCCATCCTGATGAAGCTGGGCATCCTCAACGCCCCGATTCTCTGGCTGACGACGCCGGATTACATCATGCCGGTCATCATCATCGTCACGCTGTGGATGAGCATGTCCACGGGTTTCCTTTCCTTCGTCGCGGGCTTGCAGGGCGTTGACCGCTCGCAGTACGAGGCAGGCTATGTGGATGGCATCCGCAACCGCTGGCAGGAGCTGTACTACATCACCCTGCCGAACATGAAGCCAATGCTGATGTTCGGCGCGGTCATGTCCATCACGTCCGCGTTCGGCGTGTGCGATGTGCCGATGGCGCTGGCGGGCTTCCCCTCCACCGATTACGCCGCGCACACCGTCGTCACCCACCTGTTCGACTATGGCTTCACCCGCTTTGAAATGGGCTATGCCTCCGCCATCGCCACCTTGCTGTTCCTGGTGATGATTTTGTGCAACAAGCTGATTCAGAGCGCTCTGAGGAGGATTGGCACATGAGTACCATCAATGTCCGCAGCTACAAAGGTCCAGTCAGACCGGACGGCACGCCGATTGAGCTGCCGCAGAAGGTACTGAAGCTGACGAAGAAGTCGAACATGCGCCACAAGAAGCCGAACCGCTCCCGCGTGGGCGACTTTCTGGTGGGGCTGCTGCTGTTCCTCGTCGCGTGTGCAATGGCGTTTCCGCTGGTGTTCGCCATTTCGTCCTCGCTGAAACCGCTGGATGAGCTGTTCCGCTTCCCGCCGACGCTCTTCCCGCGCCACCCCACCATCGACAACTTCTCTGACCTTCTCGTCACGATGGGGCAGAGCTGGGTTCCCTTCTCGCGCTACATCACCAACACCGTCGTCATCACCCTCGTGGGTACATTGGGGCATCTGCTGATTGCGTCCCTCGCGGCGTATGTGCTGGCGAAGTACGATTTTCCGCTCGGCAAGCAGTTTTTCGCCCTCGTCGTGACGGCACTGATGTTCAACGGCTACGTCACCGCGATACCGAACTACCTGACCATGACGCGCCTGAACCTTGTCGACACGCACTGGGCGGTCATCCTGCCTGCGTTCGCCGCGCCGATTGGGCTGTTCCTGATGAAGCAGTTCATGGAAGGGCTGCCCATGTCGCTGATTGAGTCCGCGAAAATCGACGGTGCAAAGGAATTCCGCATTTTCTGGACGATTGTCATGCCCAACGTCAAGCCCGCGTGGCTGACGCTCATCATCTTCTCCGTCCAGAACCTCTGGAACGCCAAGGCGTCCGCCGTCATCTACTCCGAGGCGCAGAAGACGCTCGTCTACGCGCTCCAGCAGATTCAGGCGGGCGGCATTGCCCGCACGGGGCAGGCGGCGGCAGTTACGGTCGTCGTCATGGCTGTGCCGATACTGATTTTCATCCTCAGCCAGAGCCAGATTCTCGAAACGATGGCGACATCCGGTCTGAAAGATTAAGAGAGGAGGACGCCGATGAACCGCATGGTTTCCCGTCTCTGCGCCTGTCTGGTTGCGTTCTCCCTCTTCGCCGCGCTCTGCGGCGGGATGGTCGCGCGCGCCGCAGACGGCTTTGACTACAATTACACCTACACCTACGATTACTGGGGCGACGAACGCCAGTCGCCGGATGCCTACCGCACCAGCGCCATGCTGTCCAGCGTCTCCCTTGGGCTGGAAACGCCGATGCGCACCCCGCGCGGGCTGACCGTCTCCGGCAATGACATCTACATCGTCGATACGGGCAACAACCGCATTCTGCAAGTCGCCCGCGACGGCGAAAACTTCACGCTGACCCGCGTGATTTCCGAAATTTCCGGCGACATCACCCCGAATACGCTCTCCGCCCCGCAGGATGTGTTCGTCATGGCGGACGGCACACTGTTCATCGCCGACACGAACAACAACCGCATCCTGAAAGCAGACCGGAATTTGAATCTGCTGAGCGTCTTCACCCGCCCGACGGACGCGACCTTCGACCAGTCGATGGCGTTTCTGCCGACGAAACTCGTCTGCGACACAACTGGACGCGTCTTCTGCCTCGCGCAGAACGTCAACCGAGGCCTCATGAAGTACGAGGCGGACGGCACGTTCACCGGCTTCATCGGCGCGAGCGAAGTGAAGTACACATGGTACGAGCTGGTGTGGCGGCTGCTCTCCACGAAGGAGCAGCGCGCGCAGCAGGCATCCTTCGTCCCGACGGAATACAACAACATTGCGCTGGATTCGGAAGGCTTCTTCTTCGTCACCACGCAGACCTTCAATTCCAACGAGCTGACCTCCGGCGCGGCGAAACCCGTCCGCCGCCTGAATGCCATCGGCACGAACATCCTGATTGAAAACGGCACGAGCCACGTCATCGGCGACCTGCAATGGGCGCGCGGCGACACGAACATCACCAACTCCGGCCCCTCGAAGTTCGTGGATGTGACCGTGCTGGACAACGACATCTATTCCGTCATGGACAAGACGCACAACCGCATCTTCACCTACGACAAGCAGGGCAACCTGCTCTGGGCGTTCGGCGGTGTGGGCAACATGGACGGATACTTCCTGAATCCCGTCGCTTTGGAGCATCAGGGCTATGATCTGCTGGTGCTGGACAGTCAGGACTGCTGCGTAACCGTGCTGACCCCGACAGAATACGGCAAGCTGGTCTACAAGGCGACCGAGCAGTACCACGCGGGCGAATACGCCGCTTCTGCCGACACTTGGCGCGAGGTCATGAAGCGCAACGGCAACTATGACCTTGCCTACATCGGCATCGGGCGCGCGCTTTTGCAGCAGAAGCAATTCAAAGAAGCCTGTGACTATTTCGCCATGGCGCGCGACAGCCGCAATTACTCCGAAGCGTTCCGCTACTACCGCTCCGAGTGGGTAGAGCAGAACATCGGGTGGATTTTCGGCATCGTCGCGGTGCTGCTGGTCGTTCCGATGGTCGTCGGGCACATCCGCAAGATAAAGTGGGAGGTGGACAACGCATGACGCTCGCAGCAAAACTGACCGACAAGCAGAAGTGGCAGCGTCTGCTGTCCTCCCTGCGCTATTCGCTCTACGTTATCTTCCACCCCTTCGATGGCTTCTGGGATTTGAGCCGCGAAAAGCGCGGCAGCCTCGGCGCGGCGAACATCATCGTGTTTCTGGTGCTGCTTGTCCGCCTGCTGTCCATGCAGTTCACGCCTTTCCTGTTCATGAACGTCTACTGGCCGAGCGTGAACATCATCCAGCAATGTCTCGCCGTCCTCCTGCCGCTTTTGTTCTTCGTGGCGGGCAACTGGGGGCTGACGACGCTGTTTGAGGGCAAGGGCACGTTCAAGGATGTCTACATCGCCACCTGCTACGCGCTGACGCCCTACGTCATCCTGCAAGCGGCGATGATTCTCCTCGCAAACGTCATTACCGCCAAGGAAGGCGCGTTCTACTACGTTCTGGAGGGGCTGTCGCTGGGCTGGAGCGGCGCTCTCATCATCTGCGGCATGATGCAGACGCATGACTACTCGCTGGGCAAGACGCTGCTGTTCACCATCATGACGCTGCTGGCGATGGTCGTCATCATCTTCCTGCTGCTGCTGTTTTTTTCGCTCGTTGGCGACGGCATCGGCTATTTCGTCTCCCTCTACAAAGAAGTGCTGTTCCGTCTGTACTGACGAAAGGAGAAAGTATCCATGAAACGACGCATCCTTGTGCGGATCGTGCTGGTTCTGATTCTTCTTCTGGCACTTTATCCGCTGACGAAATTCGTCATTCTTCCGCTCTTTGACACCTCCGGCGAGCTGGAAGGGCACGACGTGCCGCTTTACGGCTACTCAGAGCCTGACACGCCAATGGTCATGGAGAATGACGCTCTCCGCTTTGAGCTTGACCCGGCGACGACCCACTTCACCCTCACCGACAAGCGCACCGGGCACGTCTGGCTGTCCTCGCCTGATAACGCGGACAGCGACCCGATTGCCCTGCCGGTGGAAAAGAACAAGCTGAACTCCACCTTGAGCCTCACCTACGCCGCCTCCACCGGCATGACCACCCAGTTCACCTCGCAGGAACACAGCATTTCAAACGGGGTCTACGAAGTGCTGATGCAGGAGGATGGCAGCGTCCGCGTGAACTACTCCGTCGGACGCGTGCAGCGGTCTTTCCTCATGCCGACTGCCATTGGCGACGCGCGAATGCAGCAGTTCATGGAGAAAATGACCTCCAAGCAGAAGAAGGACATCAAGGAATACTACCGTGAATACAATATTGACAAGCTCCGCAAGACTGACGACAAGGCTGCTTTGCTCGCCGCCTACCCCGATTTGGCGGAAGAGCACGTCTGGGTGCTGCGCGACGGCACAAAGGATCACCTGAAGCAGCGCTGCGAAAGCATCTTTGCCGAAGTGGGCTACACGGCGGAGGATCTGGCATACGACAACAGCCGCATCGTGCAGGCGGGCAGCACCATCGCCAAGGCCGTTTTCAACGTCTCGATGGTGTTCCGTTTAGACGGCAGCGACCTTGTTGTCGAAGTACCGCTGGATGACCTTGCTTACGACGTGGATTACCCGCTGACGAGCCTGACGCTGCTTCCGGCTTTCGGCGCGGGCGGTACGGCGGATAACGGCTTCCTGTTCGTCCCCGACGGCAGCGGCGCGATTATCCGCTTCAACAACGGCCGCGTTTCCCAGCGCGCCTACTACGCCAACCTCTACGGCTGGGACTGGGCGTCCATCCGCACGCAGGTGACGAACGAAACGCGCATCAACTTCCCGGTTTTCGGCGTTTCGGGCGACAGCGGGTCATTCATCTGCATTCTGGAGGACGGCGCGTCGTGGGCGGGCATCGGCGCGGACATTGCCGGCCGCCTGACCTCCTACAACACCGTCAACGCAACGTACACCATCGTCCACGGCGACGCCTACGACGTTTCCGAGCGCACGAACAACGCCGTCTACATGTTTGAAACGGCGCACCCGACGGGCTTCATCCGCCAGCGCTACCGTTTTCTGCCCGAATCGGGCTACATGGACATGGCGGCGTCCTACCGCGACTACCTGACCGCAAAGTACCCGAATTTCGCCGAGCAGACGGTGGATGCGGACGCGCCGCTGAGCATCGAGCTGATTGGCGCAATTGACAAGGTGCAGCAGGTGGCGGGCGTGCCCACCAGCGTCCCGATTGCCATGACGACTTATGCGGAAGCGAAAGAGCTCCTGCGCGAGCTTGTCACCCGCAATCTGGCGCAGAACATGTCGATTCGCTACGCCGGATGGATGAACGGCGGCATGAATCAGCAGCTGCTGTCCTCCGTCCGCCTGATTCGGCAGCTGGGAACGCAGGAGGAGCTGTTCTCCTTCGCACAGAATGCCGCGATTGCGGGTGTGCCGCTCTATCTGGACGGTTTGACGGCTTTCGCGCGCGACAGTGGTCTGCTGGAGGGCTTCATCGCCTTCCGCGACGCTGCCCGCTTCACCACGCGGGAAGAAGCGGAAATCCCCGAATACAGCCCAATCTGGTACGGCGCGAACGACGACCGCGACACCTACTACCTCGTCAAGCCCGCCATCGCCATGCGCAGCGTCAACACCTTGGTGGACGCGGCGGCTTCCTACGGCGCAGGCGTTTCCTTCCGCGACATCGGGTACATGCTCTCCGCTGATTACGACAGCAAAAACCACACGACCCGCGAAGCCGTGCTGCATCAGCAGGCGGAAAAGCTCGCTGAACTCAAGGCATCCGGGCGCGACGTGATGATTCGTCAGGGCAACGACTACGCCGCGGTTCAGGCGACGCTCATCACCGACATGGACTTCGACGGCGGACAGTATTCCATCATCGACGAGTACGTCCCCTTCTACCCGCTGGCGCTGCACAGCCGCGTATCCTACACAGGCGCATCACTGAATCTGGCGGATGACGCGGAGGAAGTCCTCCTGCGCAGCGCGGAAGTGGGCGCGGGCCTGCAATACACGCTGACCGCCCAGAGCGCGCGCGTTTTGCAGGATTCCACCTACTCCGAGTTCTACGGCGCGGACGCGTCGCTCGTGCTGGATGACATCACCGCACAGGTCGCGCAGTACCGTCAGACGCTTTCGGGCATCTTCAATCAGGAAATGACAGGCCATGAACGCGTCGGGAACGTCACCATCACAACTTACGCAAACGGCACACGCGTCTACGTCAACTTCGGCTATACCGACGCGGCGGTGGATGGCATCACCGTTCCCGCCCGCAGCTATGCAGCGCAACAGGAGGTGAGCAAATGAGCGGCAAACGCATTTCCATTCGTGCGCGCCGAGCAGTATCCGGCTATCTGTTCATTCTGCCCTTCATCATCGGCTTCCTGTGCTTCATGCTGCTGCCGCTGGTGGATTCCTTCTGGATGAGCCTGTGCCGCGTGGACGTGACCGCCGGACAGGGCTTCCAGACGACCTTCATCGGGCTGGACAACTACATCCGCGCCTTCACCATTGACCCGGAGTTCAACAAGCTGCTCAGCGAAGAAATCGGCGTGATGGTCACGCACACCATTGCGATTCTCGTTGTGTCCTTCGTCATTGCCATCGTACTGAATCAGGAATTCAAAGGGCGCGCGTTCGTCCGCGCTATCTTCTTCCTGCCCGTTATCCTCTCCAGCGGCGTTCTCATCGGCTTGGAGACGGACAACACCCTGATGGCGGGAATGCAGCAGATGATGGCGGAGTCCTCCCCGTTCACGCTGTCCGAATCGCTGATGAAGATTCTCAAACTCACGGGCATCGGCAGCGACGTGCTGGACATTGTCTTTTCCCTGATTGACGAAGTGTACGACATTGTGATGGCAAGCGGCATCCAGATTGTCGTTTTCCTCTCCGGTCTGCAGAACGTTCCGCGCAGCCTGTACGAAGCGGCGGATGTCGAGGGCTGCTCGAAGTGGGAAGCCTTCTGGACGATTACCTTTCCGATGGTCTCCCCCCTGCTGATTGTCAACATCATCTACACCATCATCGACTTCTTCATGAAGACAGACAGTGAAGTCATGAAGAAAATCAATGAAGAAATGACGCTGAAATACAACTACGGCTTCTCCTCCGCGATGGCTTGGGTGTATTTCGCCATCACGATTGTCCTCATCGGCGCAAGTGCCCTGATGCTGAAAGGAGTGGTGAGCAGCGATGAGTAAGCAGACCGTGACCCATGCTCATCCCAGCGGCAGCTTCTGGGCGCGCAACCGCAAGTCCGGCGGATATCTGCTCCGCAAGACGGTGCGGCGCAAGGGCTATCAACTAATTCGCTTCCTGCTGCTGTTCGGGCTTTGCTTCATGATTATCCAGCCCCTGCTGGACAAGCTGAGCGTCTCGTTCATGGCGGAGCGCGACCTGTACGACTCCACGGTCATCTCGATTCCGCGTCACCTGACGACGGCGAATTACTCCCTCGCCGCCAGCAAAATCCTGCTGAATTACGGCACGACGTTCCTGAACACGCTGATCGTCTCCCTCGCGGTGTCGGTGCTGCAAATTGCCGCCTGCACGCTCGTGGGCTACGGCTTTGCGCGTTTCGAGTTCCCGTTCAAGAAGTTCTGGTTCGCGGCGGTCATCATCACCGTCATCATTCCGCCGCAGACGATTTCGTCCTCGCTTTACCTGCACTTCAACTTCTTCGACATCTTTGGCATTTTCAAGGCGACGACGGGCAGCAGCCTGAATCTGCGCGGTTCGCCCATCCCCTACGCGCTCATGTCCGCAACGTGCATGGGGCTGAAGAACGGGCTGTACATCTACATGATTCGCCAGTTCTTCACCGGCGTTCCGAAGTCGCTGGAGGAAGCGGCGTATGTGGACGGATGCAGCATCTTCAAGACGTTCTGGCGGGTGATTCTGCCCGACGCCGTGCCGATTCTGGTCTCCTGCTTTCTGTTCTCCTTCGTCTGGCAGTGGACGGACACGTTCTACTCCAAGCTGTTCTTGGGGAACATCAAGCTCCTGAGCCTTGAAGCCTCTACCGTCGCCGACCGCCTGAACAGCTACGTTTCCATTCAGCTGGGGCTTTCCGGCGGCGCGTCGATGGGCTATCAGCAGCAGATGGTTTCGACCGCCACGCTGATGCTCGTCGCCCCCCTGCTCGTCCTCTACCTCTTCGCCCAGCGTTCCTTCGTCGAATCCATCGCCGCGAGCGGCATCAAGGGGTGACAAGGGAGAATGAAACGGGACGAAGTCCCCTCCTTTGACCCTTCCGCGCGATTGAGTTGGTGACACTCTCATACAGTGTCCGCGTGTTTATCCACAGGTTAGGCACACTATCCACGGTTTCCAAGCAGCGGGCTGTGCCTGCCGCTCTGAACCCAACCCGCTGCGGCGCCGAAGGTTTCCAAAGGGCGATCGGAAAGCCCTTTGGTCGCCTCAGCAGAGGCGATTCCCCCTGCTGCAAGAAAATCCAGCAGCGGATAAACCCAAAGCCACGGCGAATCCCCCACGATCCTATGACCCGCTGGTCATAAAATAAAAGGAGGCAATCTCATGAAACGGTACCTTGCTCTGTTTCTCTCTCTGGTGATGATTCTCTGCGCCCTGCCGCTGGCAATCGCAGAAGACGTCGAAAACCCCTACGAGGATGACGGTATCGTCATCTACCGCGACGCGGACGGCAACGTCATCGACCTCGGCGGCATGGAAATTACCGTCTGCGACTGGTGGTCTTCCGACTGGCACGACGACGAACCCACCACGGCGGCGGGCGAAGCGACCTACGACTACCGCACTTGGCTGGAAGAGACCTACAACTTCAAGATTGTGCAGCGCAACGCCACGACTTGGAACGACTCTCCCTCCGACTTCACCAACTTCGCGACCACGGGCGGCGACGAGAACTATGTTTGGATTCTCCGCGCCGGCGCGTACCTCGCGCCTTTCAAGGCGGGTCTGTTCTACGACCTGTCCACGCTGGACTGCCTGAACTTCTCCGACGAGAAGTGGAACGGCACGGTTACCGGTCTGCTGAGCAAGGACGGCGGCATCTACGGTATGCGCCCCGAAAAGGCTGAACCCCGCAAGGGCGTGTTCTTCAACAAGCGCCTGCTCAACGATGCCGGTGTTGACCCCGAAGAAATCTACGACCTTCAGGCAAAGGGCGAATGGACGTGGGAAGCCTTTGAAGCGCTCTGCGAAAAGCTGACCCGCGACACCGATAACGACGGCGTGATTGACCGTTATGCCATGATGTCCTTCTCTTCTCACCTGCTTCCCGCCGCCCTCGTTTCCAACGGCGCTGGCTTCGTTCAGGTGGATGAAAACGGCAA
>OLPA01002087.1_pt1 | contig 15453 bp, 20 predicted proteins | sample 1672811 | NCBI WGS metagenome assembly OLPA01 (sample SAMEA3136726, study PRJEB25190) | human gut metagenome | biome: human gut; feature: human-associated habitat; material: faeces | place: Austria | collected 2013
GCGCTGACTGCCAATGCCACCACCGTGAAAAATGCGCTGGAAACGGCTGTGAAGAACGGCGGTGTGGCTATGTCCGAAACGGATGTTACCGGCCACACCTCTGCATCCGACATGGAGCAGGGGCTTTACCTCGTTGTGGAGACTCGCGTCCCTGAAAACGTGACCTCCACCTGCAATCCCTTCTTCGTGTCCCTGCCCATGACCACCATCGACGGCGCGGCGTGGAATTACGATGTGAGCGTGTACCCCAAGAACCAGACTGGCAACCCCAACCTCGAAAAGACCGTCCGTGAAAACAAAAACTCCACCGGCAAGCACAACGGCAGCCTGACCGACATCAAGGACAGTTACGCTCACACTGCCACCGCATCCGCGGGCGATGTGGTGGACTACCAGATCATCAGCACCCTGCCCACGATTACCTCCAAGGCATCCAGCCTGAGCGAGTACACCTATGTGGATACGCTGAGCAAGGGCATCCGCTACAACAAGAACGATGTGGTCATCGAGTTCTTTAAGGACGCTGGCTGCACGGATAAGATCGCCACATGGGATGAAAGCTCCGGCAAATTCGCCGTGGCTTACGATGACGCGGCCAACACCATGACCATCCGCATGACCGATACCGGTCTGGCGGAGATCAACGAGGCGGCCACCGTGTATACCGACAGCGTCAAGCGCGGTTATTCCGACTGCACCATGCGTATCTCCTACGCTGCCACCCTGACCGCCGATGCCAAGATGGGAGATACCGACAACCCCAATGAGGTCGTGCTGACGTGGCGCAGAACGAATAACACCTACTTTGATACCCTCAAGGACTGCTGCCATGTGTATACCTACGGCATCGATGTTCTGAAGCAATTCAGCGATGGCAAGGGCAGCGTGCAGAACGTCAAGTTCAACCTGCATAATGATACCGACGACTGCTACATCATCGCAGAGCAGAAGGACGGTGTGTACTACACCAAGGGCTTTGCCGCAAAAAAGGCCGATGCCACGACCTTTATCCCCAACAGCAGCGGCCACATCATCGTGAAAGGGCTGGAGGATGATAGCTACAGCCTGACTGAAACCGCCACGGATAAGGGGTATGTGCTGCTGAAGGAAGCTGTCAAGATCGTGATTACCACCAAGGAAAACGGCACCTGCGAGAAGTGCGGCACCAAGCTGCTGACTGCCAGCGCTACTGTCAATGGCAAGGACGTCACCATGACCGATGGCAATGCCATTGTACCCCTGACTGTCGTCAATAATCCCGGCTTTGATTTGCCCAAGACTGGTGGCCGGGGTGTTTGGATGTATACGGTGGGCGGTGTCCTGCTGCTGGGCGCTGCGGCGTTCATCGCGGTGAAGTCCCGCAAGCATAAGAGCGAGCAGTGAAACGCTGGCTACTGGCGGCGGCTTGCGGTGTTGTGGCGCTGGGGTTACTTCTCTATCCGCTGGTAGGAGAACTTTTAAGTGAAAAGTACCATTCGGACATAGAGACCAACTACACTGCGGCCATCGAGGATACCGACGACGCCGAGCTGACCGCCCAGCGGCAGGCGGCAGAGCAGTATAATGCCATGCTGGCCGGTGCAGCCATCACAGAGGGAGGGGCATCCGCCCCTCCCTTGGCCTACGCCGAACAACTCACAGTGGGCGGCGTCATGTGCTACATTGACATTCCCAAAATCAACGTGTACCTGCCCGTGCAGCACGGTACGGGCACAGAGACATTGGAAAAGTCGGTCGGCCATGTGGTCGGCACATCTCTGCCGGTAGGCGGCAGCAGTACCCATGCGGTGCTATCGGCGCACAGCGGTATGGCGAGTTCCAAGCTGTTTTCGGACATTGACCAGCTCGAAAAAGGCGACGTCTTTTATATTCACGTTTTGGGCGATACATTGGCCTATGAAGTGGACAATATCAACACAGTCTTGCCTACGGACACGAGCTTGCTCCAAATCGAGGATGGCAAGGATTTTGTAACGCTGGTGACGTGTACCCCATTTGGGGTTAATACCCATCGTTTGCTGGTACGTGGCCATCGGGTGCCGTATACACCAGCACAGGAAGCGACTGCCGCCGAAGAAAAAACTGCTGCATCCTCGTGGACGCAGCATTATCTCACCGGTCTTGGTATTGGTCTTGGCGTGGTGGCCGTGGCCGGTGGCGCTTACTTTTTGGTAAGGAGGGCGCGCCATGCGTAAGACATCCCTTGTACTGGCGGCGCTGCTGGCTGTGGCGGGTATCTGCGTGATGCTTTGGCCGGTGTTCACCGGACACAGACTCCAGAGCAACGCCGCAACTGCCGTGCAGGAGTTCTTGGCAGAACATGACGAGCCAGAGCAGCAGTACCCCGAACTGCTGGCAGAGCTACAGGAATACAACCGTCAGCTATATGCCGAAAAACAATGTAACCTCACCGACATCGAAGCCTGCGAAGAACCCGCCGCTGACCTGACCGCCTACGGCATTGAGGATGAGATCATCGGCGTCTTAGAGATTCCCGCCATGGAACTGACCATGCCGGTCTATTTGGGCGCATCCGACGCTCACCTCGCATCAGGTGCTGCGGTGCTGGGAAATACCTCCGCCCCTATCGGCGGAGCCAACACCAACTGCGTCATTGCAGGCCACCGGGGCTGGCGCGGAGCGGACTACTTTCGGCACATAGATAAGCTGACTGTAGGCGACACCGTGAAGCTCACAAACCTGTGGGAAACGCTGGCCTACACGGTAGCCGACATTCAAATTATCCAGCCTCATGAGGTGGAGAAAATTAAACTACAGCAGGGCCGCGACCTACTGACACTGCTGACCTGCCATCCCTACGCCAGCGGTGGCAAGCAGCGTTATGTAATCTATTGCGAACGAACCGAAAATTAGGAGGAAACTATGAAAAAAGCAATCTGCATTATTCTGGCCGTGGCGGGCGCTGCGGCCATTTACTTTACCCGCCGTACCCGCCCCCGTGGCCGCAGGGAGATGTGAGCCGTGGGCAGCATTCATATGGTGGGCCGGGCCACCTTCGCCAACGGGGACGTCATCCCCTACTATGACGCGAACGCCTTTCTGGACTGCATCCGTGAGGAGCTGCCCTATCGGGACACCACAGGCTTCCGCTATGAAGTCCTGACAGATGATCCTGCTGTCCGCAAGGCGGCGGACGATATTTTATTCGACTTCATGGGGGAAGAAAATCCCCATGAGTTGGCAGACTATATGAAGATGGGAGGGCTGTAAGTGGACATCAGCAGAGAAATGGTAACGTTTCTGCGGAAGCAGTACCCGCCCGGTACCCGTATCCGGCTGGATGAGATGGACGATCCCTACGCACCGGTACCGGCAGGGATAACGGGAACGGTGGAACACATCGACGACGCGGGACAATTCCATATGAGGTGGGACAACGGGCGGACGCTGGCCCTTATCCCCGGTGTGGACAGCTTCACCGTTCTGCCGCCCCAGCTCAGCGTGATGAAGCTGTATATGCCGCTCACCGCCGACCTCTATGCGCGGGACGAGTGGGGCGATATGCCGGAGGAGCCGGAGCTGCTGTCGGGACGGGAGCTGATCCGATACGAGGACAACATCCGCAGCGCCCTTGTGAAGTACCGGATGCCGGAGGAGGTCACTCGCGGCATCATGAACTGGTACAATAAACCCGACAGCGTAAATAATAAGGTGCGCTCCGTCACATTCGGCGCGGAGCTGCGCGGCGGGCAGCTCTGGGGCGTGGCGGAGTGTCAGCTTTGGCACGAGCTTTCCGCGGCGGAACTGACTACGCTGAAGGAGTTTATTGCCGGACAAGCATCGGACGGATGGGGCGAAGGCTTCGAGCAGCGGGAGATCGCCGTTGGCCGCGGCAGTGAGTTGTATGTGCATCTGTGGCAGGATCACGACTGGAGCATCCAGACGGAGCAGGAGCGATTTTGTCCCCATCTGGACAAGCTGCCGGAGATGTGCTTCACGCTGCTGCCGGGGACGGGACAGCTCATCTGCGTCAAGCGCGGCGAGAGCGGGTACTATCCCAGCGACTGGTCAACCGACGATACCCACGAAAACCGCTGCATTGCCGATGAGCAGAACCGGAAGCTGGGCGTGACACCCGCGCAGGAGGAAGCCATGAAGATCGGAAGTATGTGCGGCTGGGACGTACCCGGCGCAGACCCCGATAACTGTGATGACATCGTGCAGCGGCGAGGAGGAATGGAGCTTGGATAAAGTTGTTTTTTCTGTATATCTTGGCAACCCCGATAACGACAACGGCACCACGCTGGACTTGCCCGCCAAGCCGTGGGAACTGCTGGATGCACTGGAGAGGCTGCGGCTGCGAGAAGGGCAGGAACCCTATTGGCAGGTGGAGGACTTGGGACGATATGATTTTCTCACCCCGTACCTTGATGGGTATGACCTGTACAAGTTCAACGCGCTGGCAGAGAAAATCAGTACGTTCGACGATGTGAATGCCATGGCCTTTGAGGGCTTGGTGCAGATGAAGATTGATAAGCTGTGCCAGAGCAACGGCAGTGAGCTGACGATCCAGTGGATGCTGGATCTGGCGTACAGCGTAGACTGCTGCCATGTGGTACCGGAGATCAGAGACGACGCGGCGCTGGGGAAATTCTATGTAGAAAATGACTTCCTGCCGGAGTTGGAAAGGGTTCCGGACAAGGTGCTGGAGCTGCTGGACTACGCCAAGATTGGCAGGACGATGCGGCAAGGTGAACAGAGCGTCATTACGCCTCACGGCTATGTGGAGCGGCATTCCGAACTGCGGCAGGCTCCCGCCGATTTAGGCAAGCCACCCCAGAAACCGGCGTATATGATGCGGTTTCTGTGCAGCAACGAAAACCAGACTGTGCTACTGAACCTGCCCGCATCGCAGGCAGAGCTGAATACCGTGCTGACGCGGCTGGCTCTGGACAACTGGCAGGAGGTGCATCTGGAATGTGAGGATACCGCCATGCCGGAGATGTGGTCGTTTACAGATATGGCCTATGACGGGATGGAGCAGGTCAACCGGTTTGCCCGTTGCCTTGCGGACTTGGATGCCAATGGCGAACTGGTGAAGTTCAAGGCGGTGGCCCAGCAGTTGCAGCTTTCCCAGCTGGAGGATGCCATTGCGCTGACCGGCCATCTGGACGAATACAGCTTCGAGCCGGAGATCCACTCGCCCAGAGAACTGGCGCGGGATGAACTGAGCGTCATCGCCGGTGAAAAGGAGGGCAAGCTCCTCTTGCCGCATCTGGACTTGGACGCCTACGGTCGGGACGTAATGCAGAGGGACAACGGCGTCCTTGGGGATTACGGCTACCTCGCCCGTCTGGACGGTCAGCCCATCCAAGCGCCGCAATCAGAAATGGAGCTGACCATGTAGAGGAGGAATTTATGCAACGAGAAACCATTGCGCGGTATCTGGAGGAGGGCTACAAAGGCAGGAAAAACGCCATCAGCAGCCGCACCTTGGAAAAGGCGCTGGGCCTGAGCGGCAATGAGCTGCGGAAGAAGATCAACCGCCTGCGGTGCGACAGCATACCCATCTCGGCTTGCCGGGGTGGGTATTTCTATGCAGAAACTGCGGCGGAGGTCTACGATACTATCCGGAGCCTTGAAAAGATGCGGGATGGGCTGAACGCCGCCATTGCGGGCCTGGTACGGTCACTGGATGGCTTTGGCAAGGAGTTGGACAGTGGATGAACATACCGTTAGCCAAGCTTATTCCATGGAAAGGCAGCAAAGCGCAGTTGATGTGGGCGATCCAGAGCCTGATGCCGATACATTACAACAAATTGGTGGATGTTTTTGGTGGGAGCGGCTGTGTGACCCTGAACCTTCAAACACCACGCGGCGTGCTGCGGATCTATAACGATCTTGACAGCAACCTTTATAACATGATGTATTGCGTCAGGGAAAAACCGGTGTCCGTGATCACAGAGCTAAAATATATGCAAAATTCCCGTGAGGAATTTGAAACCATGCTCCGCACTTTGAAAGATAAAGATTTTTCTGGAAAAAATTTAGCGGAAGAACTGGAACTGACGCAAATCAGCTTCCCGCCTGCACAGGCGGAAGAGATCAGCGCAATGCTGATGCAGCGCGCCATCCCGCCTGATGCACAGCGGGCAGCGATGTTCTTTTTGCTCCACAATCTCAGCTACAACGGGCTGGGAACAGAGTTTGCCGCGCTCGACCGTGATTGGGATAGATTCGAGCATCAGATCACCAGATGTGCGCGGATATTGCAGCACATTCCCATGGAGAACCGGAGCTACAAGGATATCTTGAGCAAATATGACGCGCCGGATACAGTTTTCTATTGTGACCCGCCGTATCTTGGCGCGGAAAAGTATGGTGTACCTTTTTACAGGTCGGATCATCAGGAACTGCATGATATGCTGGCCACGCGAAAAAGCTTTGTGATCGTGTCCTACAACAAGAAAGACGAGATCAAAGAACTATATCATGACTTTTTCATCTTCGAGGTGGATCGACCGAACAGTATGTCAAAAAAGAAGGAGGATCGTTATGAGGAGTACATTATGACCAACTATGATCCGGCTGTGTTCGCGCCGCAGATATCCTTCTTCAACAACTACGACAACGGAAAGAAAGCCTGTACGTTAGTACATACACCCCAATACCCACTGAAAGAAAAATAGGAGAAAAACTATGACTTGTGAGATGGAATTTAATCAACGCGGGCTTCAAATACCCAACGAAATGCTTGCGGCTCTGGCGCTGGCGGATATTACGCTGGAAGCCCATATGTGCCGACATCTTATCATGCTGATGCCCAAGGCCATGACTGTCGTGGAGCTCATCGACGTGCTGGAGAGAATGCAGGAGGCCTTCGACCAGCTTCTGAACGGCCTGATCGCTGCCTGCCGCCCCATGTGCTGTCATCGCTGTCAGACGGTAGACGAGGGGAACTATGATCTCTCTCAGGTACCGGAACGGCTCTTGGCTGTGCTGATGGACAACGACTGCTGTAAGGGGCTGCTGGCGCATTATCTTGAGAAGGGAACAGTTATCTATGGAGAATGAGCAAATGTACCCCTACACGGCGAAGGAGGCGCGGGAACGTGGCGAGCTGGAGCTATGGCGAGCTAATTACCGTGCCAACTGCGCCTGTGCCGGAGCCATAGAGCTGGTGATCCGTGAGAGCTTTGACGGTATGCATCTGAAAGAGGATTGCGCCAAGCGTGTCATCGACCACTACGGCTATAAGCGGACAGCCTTCGTGCTGGCCAATACCTTGCAGGAGCATTCCTATGATGGCCGCTATCACCCGACAAATATACAGTGGAGCCAGAGCATCTATATTCCTCCCGATGGTGACCATCGCTATGCATTTATGGTGGGCAGCCATCCTGCGGTGCTGGATGGATTCGTTACGCAGTATCGGGCGGAGCTGGCAAAGCTGCACCTGTTTGGGGCAGAGCACTGCGCGCCGAATTCCCGTGAACAGGACTTCACCGGAAAGGTGCTGGTGCTGTCGCCGGAAGTGCTGCGGGAAGCCTGCTGGCGGCCGGAGGATCAGCTCTGGCTGGCGAGGGATGGCTTCGGCTGCCGCCCCAATGCCAGAGGCCGTTCGGTACGCTGTACCTGTCTGGGGGACGGCGAAATGACCCGCTGGAACCGTTCGGAGTTCGTAGGCATCCTCAAGGATGAGTGTCTTCCCGATTGGGCCGCGGAGAAGCTGGCTCAACTGCGGCAGGAGCAGCACAAGGAACCGTCCATAAATGAAATGACAATGTGATAGGAGAACGTGAACATGAAAACTGTAAAACGAACAATGGCGGCGCTGTGTCTCACAGCGCTTCTTTGTTGCCTGCTGTGCGTGTCGGCCTACGCCACCGGCACCGGCGGCGGCACCGGCGACGTGGCCAGCGCCGTGGAGAGCACCTGGGCCACGGCCTCCGGCCAGATCAAGACGGTGGTCAACAACGTGGTATTTCCTGCCATTGACCTGATTCTGGCGGTATTTTTCTTCGCCAAACTTGGCCTCACATATTTTGATTTCCGCAAGACAGGACACTTTGAGTGGAGCGCACCGGCCATCCTTTTTGCCTGTCTGGTGTTCACCCTGACCGCCCCGCTGTATGTGTGGGATATCATCGGGATCTGATGAAATGCCCTCTCTTTTGCGTGGAGGAGGTGAACTGAGAATTGTTTATCTGGGACTTTGTGGCAAATACGGTGCTGGGACAGATCCTGGACTGGTTCTACGGCCAGATCGTGGGGTTCCTGGGCAATTTCTTTGCTGAGATGGGCGGCATGGGGGCCGAGCTCTTCGACATGAGCTGGGTACAAAGCATCGTGCTGTTCTTCTCTTACTTAGGCTGGGCGCTGTATGCCGTGGGGCTGGTGGTAGCCTGCTTCGAGTGCGGCGTGGAGTATTCCAGTGGCCGGGGCAATGTGCGTGAGACGGTGCTGAACGCTTTCAAGGGTTTTCTGGCGGTGGAGCTGTTCACACAGCTTCCGGTTAGACTGTATGTGCTGGCCATCTCCCTGCAATCCAGCCTGACCGCAGGCATTACCGGCTTCGGGACAGTCACCATAGGCGACGTGGCGAAGCAGATACTGGAGAATTTCAGCCTCGTGGACAGCATTGCCAATCTTGTGAACCTGACGCCCTTCGGCGGCTTCATGAATACCCCCACCAGCGGTCTTATGCTGCTGTTCTGCCTGATCCTTATGGCCTACGCCATTATCAAGGTATTCTTCGCCAACCTCAAGCGCGGCGGTATTTTGCTTATTCAGATCGCCGTGGGGAGCCTGTATATGTTCAGCGTACCGAGAGGGTACACAGACGGCTTCATTCAGTGGTGTAAACAGGTCATTGGATTGTGCCTGACCGCCTTCTTGCAGGCTACCATCCTTGTGGCGGGGCTGATGGTCTTTAAGGATCACGCCCTGCTGGGCTTGGGGCTGATGCTCTCTGCCGGTGAGATCCCCCGTATTGCGGGAGCCTTTGGACTGGACACCACCACGAAAGCCAACATTATGTCCGCCGTATACACGGCGCAGACCGCTGTCAATATGACTCGTACAGTGGTACAGGCAGTAAAATGAGTGCTTTGTTCATTCTGCTTCGTTTGCGCTTGCATTCTCGTTGTACTTGTCAATAGCTTTGCCGCGGTGTTTGGGCTATGCTTTGCTTGCCTCGTGGGAGGCGGAAAGGAGCCAATAAAATGGGAACCACGAAAAATCTCTGTGCCCCCATTCCAGAAGCCCTGCACCAGCGGGTGCGGCAGGAACAGGAACAGCGTGGCCAAACGCTGGGCGCGTACATCGAAGCCATACTTATAGAACACTTTGAAGGAGGAGCAAGGACTATGAGCACCAACAACCGCACCATCGCCTTTCAGGTACCGGAGGAACTCTTCGAGCGCCTGAAGGACTACCTCGCCCGGAACGGCCTGAAGCAGAAGGATTTCATCCTGGGCCTTATCGAGCGGGAGCTAAACGACGCCGCCGACGCAGCGGAGTAAAGCAAGAGCAGCGCCGCAATCGCGGCGTTACTTTTTGTGTCACTGTCAGGGAATACCGTTGCCAAAATTATAGGTTGATTTTTACCTACATCTGCGTATAATAGATGTAGGAGGTGTTCGCTATGACAATTGACACGAATATGATCGTTTCTGTCTCCGAGGCCAATCAGAACTTTTCGAGAGTAACTCGTATTGCCGAGAAAAATGGACAGGCAGTAATTTTCAAGAATAACCGGCCCAAGTATATGCTGGTGGATCTGGACACATCGCCTGTGATCGATATGACAGATGATGAAAAGATCGACGTGGTGGCCGCACGGATTTTGAAGAAGTATAAGCCTGCCTTTCTGGAGCTTGCCAAATGATCAAGTTCTCAAAAGAAAAGGTATTGCTTCTGCAATGGGTGCGCGATCACAGAATTTAATAAGCACAAGGGAAAAGGTCACCGTTTTCGGTGGCCTTTTCCTTTGTCCAATTTTAAGAAGATTCGAGGTAAGAGAAATGTACCTATACCCAGACAACCTGACCGCACGGCCTATGCTGTGGCTGTGGGCACTGCGGGATGTGGCGCTGATCGGCATTGGCCTGCTGTTGTCGGCGCTGGCGCTGGCACAGACTGGTTTCGTGGCTCCGCTGGTGGTCACCGCCGTGTACGCCTTTCTGGCCATCCGCCATGATGGCGTCAGTATGCTGGATTTTCTGCGCTATGCCGGAGCATTCTTTTTCGGACATCAATACTATGAATGGAGATTAGGCTCATGAGCATTTTCAAAAGGAAAACACCATCTGCCCAGCAGTTGTTGGGCATCGACGAGATCACGGAGCACAGCATCCGCACCCCCAACGGCGAACTGGTCTATCTCATCCTGAAGCCCAGCAACCTGAACGTGCTGCCGGAGAGCATCGTGCGCCAGCGTATCCACAGCCTGATGAATGTGCTGAAGGGCATGGCGGAGGTGGAGATTCTGGCCACGGATTCCAAGGAATCCTATCAGGACAACCGCAGCTTCTACAGAAAACGGCTGGAGGAGGAAACGAACCCCGCCATCTGTGCGCTGCTGGAGGCGGACTGCACCCATCTGGACAGCGTCCAGACCTCCATGGCCTCGGCCCGTACCTTCTGCCTGATCCTGCGGCAGCGTGGTGAGGGCGGTTTTACGGAATCCTACTTGGCCAATGTGGAGAAACATCTCTCCGACAATGGCTTTGCCGTCCACCGTGCCAATGAACAAGAGCTGCGGGAGCTGCTGGCGGTCTATTATGAGCAGGACGTATCCCACGAGGTCTATGACAGCGTGGACGGAGAGCGGTATGTGAAGGAGGACTGATATGCGTATTTTGAAAGTAGAGCCGGGACAGGCTCCCTATGAAAAGGAGATGGAGGATACTCTGGCCGCCATCCAGCAGGAGGTGCAGGGGCTGTTCCAGCCGGTGTATGTGGAGGATGGCGTTATCCTCTGCTGCAACGAGGAGGGCAAGCTCAACGGTATGGTACCCAACCGGTGGCTGGAGGAGGACATCATTTGCGGCCCATTCTTTCTGGTAGGCGACGACCATGAGGGCGGCTTCTGTTCCCTGACCGATGACCAGATCCAGAAGTACACGGCGCAGTTTCAGGAGCCGGAGCAGTTCACCGGTCACGAACCGGAGCTGAAACCCCGGATGGGCATTTTCTTCATGGAGGGACTATGAAACATATCTTCAAACGCAAGAAGGCACCCCCGGAGGAACCAACGGTGCTGTCCTTTCTGGACTGCATCGCGCCGGGGGTGCTGAAATTTGAGACGGATCACTACATTTCCGGCAACACATGGCGGTGCGTATGGGCGCTGCGGGAGTATCCCGCCGCCACCGACTCACAAGCGCTGCTGGGCCGCTTGGGCGACCGGCGCGGCGTGACGCTGCGGATCGTCTGCCGTCTCGTGACGCCTGCTGAGGAAAACCGTATCATCCACAACGCCACCAACCGCAATAAGCTGGAGCGGGCCAACACCAACAACCTGCGGCGTGTGATCACGGCGGAGAGTAACTTGCAGGACATGGCCTCGCTGGTAGGCGCGCTGGATCGTGAGCATGAGCCGCTGCTGTACTGCGCGGTCTATGTGGAGGTCATGGCGGACAGCTTTGAAAACCTGAAGCTGCTGCAAACCAGCGTGGAAGCGGAGTTGGTGCGCTGCAAGCTGACAATCGACAAGCTGGTGCTGCGGCAGCAACAGGGATTCCTTACGGTGAACCCGGCAGGCTACGCGGCGTTGGGGCCGCAGTTCCAGCGGGTGCTGCCCGCCAGCTCCGTAGCCAACCTGTTTCCCTTCAATTATTCCGGCAAGGCCGATCCCAACGGCTTCTACATCGGCAAGGACAAGTTCGGCAGCAACATCGTGGTGGATTTCGACCGGCGCGAGAGCGACAAGACCTCTGCCAACATCCTGATCCTGGGCAACAGCGGTCAGGGCAAATCATACCTGATGAAGCTGCTGATCTGCAACCTGATCGAATCGGGGAAATCCGTGATCTCGCTGGATGCGGAGCATGAGCTGGGAGATTTATGTGGGAATCTGAACGGCTGCTTCATCGACCTGATGGCGGGTGACCGGCACATCAATGTGCTGGAGGTGAAGTGCTGGGACACCGCACCGGAACCGGACGAGTCAGCACCGGAAGCATTCCGGAAGAATACATTTTTAGCGCGGCATGTTTCCTTCCTGAAAGACTTCTTTAGGGCATACAAGGATTTCTCTGATGCCCAGTTGGACACCATTGAGATCATGCTGACAAAGCTCTATGCCAAGTGGGGCATCTCGGAGCATACCGACCCCCGGCAGCTCACCGCCATGGACTATCCCATCCTGTCGGATTTCTACGGGCTGCTGGAGGAGGAATACCTCCACTATGATCCGGACACCCACCAGCTCTATACCAAGGAGCTGCTACAGGAGGTGCTGCTGGGCCTGCACTCCATGTGCGTGGGAGCCGACGCACATTTCTTCAATGGGCATACGGACATCACCAGTGATAGGTTTCTGGTGTTCGGCGTGGGCGGCATGCTGAGCGCCGCCAAGAGCCTGCGGAACGCACTGCTGTTCAATGTGCTGGCGTATATGTCGGACAAGCTGCTGGTAGAAGGCAGGACGGTGGCAGCGCTGGACGAGCTGTATCTGTGGCTGTCCAACCCTATTGCCATCGAGTATATCAGAAACTGCCTGAAGCGTGTCCGCAAGCGGGATTCCGCCCTGATGATGGCCTCGCAAAATCTGGAGGATTTCAACCAGCGGGAAGTGCGGGAGATGACCAAGCCGCTGTTCGCCATCCCTCCCCATCAGTTTTTCTTTAACCCCGGCACTACGGAGAAGCAGTTCTTCACCAATATGCTGCAAATGGAGGACACAGAGTTTGACCTCATCAGCAAGGCGCAGAATGGTGAATGCCTTTTCCGCTGTGGCAGCGACCGGTATATGATGAAGGTCATTGCGCCGGAGCATAAGGCGAAGCTGTTCGGCACAAAGGGCGGGAAGTGATGACAGGGGCAACACTGGCGCGGCTGGCGGCGGCTGTGCTGTCTACGGAAAAAGGCCGCAAGACGGTGGGCTGGGTCATTGCCGCCATCCTCTCGCCGTTGATCCTACTGGCGGCGTTCCTGTGCAGCTTCGGCACGGCGGCGGTGGAGCATAATAACTTCGCCGTGTCCGCGTCCTTTTATGGTCCGGCGTTCTCAGACAGGATCCCTGCGGAATACAAAGATCACATCACCGAGATGCGGACAGCTTTTTCCCTTCTGGATGCGGCAACAGCCGCCGTGAATGCCAAGGCGGAAAGCGGCGGTCTTGACCCCTTACAGGTCAAGGCTGTTTTCTTCGCCCTCTGCTTTGGAGACGAAGCGCCTACCCGCCGCGCCGCCGCCAACTTTGTGGACTGCTTTTATGAATGGCAGGAGCGCACCCGTACCACCACCGTCACGGACGAAAACGGCAACGTGACCGTGCAGACAGAGACCTACGAAGTGGCGGTACCGCTGCCGCTGGCCACGGTCTATGAAAAGCTGGCGGTGTGGCAGGACGAGCCGGTGACAGAGGAGGATAAGGCCAACGCTGCCCACATCTACGCCATGGTGACTGGCAGCAGCGGCGGCGATACCTTTGACGGCGCATACGCCGCGGGCGGCAGAGCACCGGTGGAGCTGGATGCCGCCATGCTTACGGATGCGTCTACCAAAAACGCCGCCGACCTTGTGATCTATGTGACCAACGCATGGAACTCCGGCTGGGGCTATGTGTGGGGCACCTACGGACAGGTGCTGACGCCGGAGCTGCTGCAATACAAGCTGACGCAGTACCCGGAGGGCGTGGGAGAATACGCCGCGTTCATCCGGGCCAACTGGCTTGGCAAGCGCACCGCCGACTGTGTAGGACTCATCAAGGGCTATGGTTGGTTGTCGACCGACACCATGACCATCGACTACGGTACACATGGTATGCCGGACATCGGAGCCAACGAGATGTTCTACAACGCCACACGGCGCGGCGGCATTGAAACTATGCCGGACACGCCGGGACTGGCGGTGTGGAAGTCCGGACACATCGGCGTATACATCGGCAACGGTGAGGTCATCGAGGCCATGGGTACCAAGTACGGCGTGGTGAAAACACAGCTTGAGGGTCGCGGCTGGACGCACTGGCTGGAGATCCCGTATATCAACTATGACTGAGGAGAAACGAATGGAAGAAACCAATATCACGATCAATTTTGATGCGGCCAAGCTGGATGCGCTGGAGTTCGCGCTCCGCAAGCAGCGGTCTTCCGTGCAGCGGCGCATGGCAGAGATGCTCCAGCAGCTCTACGAAGCGGAGGTGCCTGAAGCGGTGCGAGAGTATGTGGATAGTAAGGCGGTGCCGTCCCGCCCCCGCCGACCGGTGAGGGCGGCAAAGGCGACAAACGAGCAAGCAATGTCCGCGCAGCAGGATCAGCAAAAGCTGGTAACGTGAGGAGTGTATAACTATGGCACAGCAAGAAAAAATCATCGTATGGCTTGACCACAGATGGAAAGAAGCCATCGAGCAACACCTGAAGGACGAGACCTTACAGGAGCATCTGGAAACCGTACTGGATGAACTGTGCAACCAACTCCCGGAACGTGAATATGCACGCATCAGCCGAGCAATCTGGGAGGAAGACCGTATGGCGCGGGAGGAAGCGGCACGCACCTATTCTGCATACCGTGTTGTGGAAGGCAGCGAGGAACATTACTTCCGCGTGACGCCCGGTGAGGAGCTGCTGAATGCTGCGCAGACGCTCCGCAGGTACTGCACGAGTACAGAACACAGCACCGGCAAATTCATCTCTCTGTATTCGCAGGCGCAGCCTATCACGCCGGAGGAGTATCAGCGGATGATACACCTCCGCATGGAGAACACCGGGAAGGTCACCGGCGTGTTTGATTTGGATTTTGACAAGCGGGAGTTTTCAGCTGTTCACATTATGAACGGTTGGACAACGTGGGCGATGCGGGATGTGATCCCACCTATCTATCAGGCCACAAGTTCGCGGTTCGCAACGGCGGATGAGCAGCTCCGTAAACTGCTGGAGCTGCTGGACGGCATGGAGCTCACATCGGCTGGACATCTCACCGCGCAGAATTTTTCGTTCAACGATGAGATCATGATGGAGAACGGTAAGCTCAACTTCTATGTGCAGGCTGACTTCGACGTGGACGCCGCCTTCGGCACCTTCGTGTGTACAGATGAGAACGATGACTGGCTGAACATCTACGCCAACTACGACATCGCGCAGGACAGACCTTGCGATACGCTGGAGCTGAATCTCTGCAAGGGCGACGGTACAGAGGAGTACTGGAGCTATCATCTGAACGCTGCCGAGCAGGAGGTGCTGGCGCGGAAGATGGAGGCGTTCTGCCAGCAGCAAAACGGCATGAGCCTGCGCGATTTCGCCCGGCAGCTTCAAGAGGAGCCGGGGC
>OLPA01002091.1_pt1 | contig 15442 bp, 4 predicted proteins | sample 1672811 | NCBI WGS metagenome assembly OLPA01 (sample SAMEA3136726, study PRJEB25190) | human gut metagenome | biome: human gut; feature: human-associated habitat; material: faeces | place: Austria | collected 2013
TCAAGGAGCTGGAGAAACAGTGTGGGAAAAAGGTGATCGGAAATAAAAGCGCGAGCGGTACTGAGATTATAGAAGAGCTGGGCGAGGAAGAGATTCGTACGGGATCTATGATCGTGTATACGTCGGCGGATTCGGTTATGCAGATCTGCGGAAATGAAGAGACTTTCGATCTGGAAGAACTGTATCGGTGCTGTGAGACTGCAAGGCGGATCACGATGAAAGATGAATGGCGCGTAGGAAGGGTGATCGCAAGACCGTATATCGGAATGAAAAAAGGTGAGTTTAAAAGGACAAGCAATCGGAGAGACTACGCGTTGAAGCCGCCGGCGCCCACTGTTTTAAATGCTCTGAAAGATGCGGGAAATGATGTGATCGGCGTGGGAAAGATTCATGACATTTTCTGCGGGGAAGGGATTACGAAAACATATCATTCGGAAAGTTCCGTTCATGGAATGGAACAGACGATCGATCTGTGCAAAGAGGAATTTACGGGACTGTGTTTTGTAAACCTTGTTGATTTTGACGCATTATGGGGGCATCGGAGAAATGTAGAAGGGTATGGCAAAGAGATCGAAAAGTTTGATGAGAAGCTCGGCGTTTTGCTGGAATGTCTTTTGCAGGATGATCTATTGATCCTGACCGCAGATCACGGGAATGATCCGACATACAAGGGAACTGATCATACGAGAGAGTATGTTCCTTTCCTTGCATACAGCAAAAGAATGCAGGCGGGAGGTCCGCTTCCGGAAACAGAGACGTTTGCGGTGATAGGGGCGACTGTAGCAGAGAACTTCGGAGTAGATATGCCGAAAGGAACGATAGGATATTCTGTTTTAAGCAGGCTGCAGCAGTAGTAAACCGTGAAAATGTAAAAAAATCAAAGCGGAAGTAGGATGAAAAACTGTAAAAATGTAAAAAACCGGACAGTTAAAGCTGTGAAAACTTATAGAAATATGAAAAGTTAAAAAGCCGGAAGTCGGAAAAAATGTAAAAAATGAAAAGCCGATGAGAATACAGGATAAAAATATAGGAAAATATAGAGAGAAAAGTGAAAATTAAGGATTGTCGGAAAACTTAATTTATTGTATAATATTCGATTGAGAAAATGAAATGAGAACATGGGACAATACAGGAGGAAGAAAGATGGCAAAAAGAAATGATATCCACAAGGTACTTATCATCGGCTCCGGCCCGATCATTATCGGACAGGCTTGTGAATTCGATTATTCCGGAACACAGGCTTGTAAAGCATTGAGAAATTTAGGATACGAGATTGTATTGGTGAATTCAAACCCGGCGACAATCATGACGGATCCGGAGATTGCTGACGTTACTTATATTGAACCTTTGAATGTTGACAGAATAGAACAAATCATAAAAAAAGAAAGACCTGATGCATTACTGCCGAATCTCGGTGGACAGTCCGGTCTTAATTTATGCTCAGAACTGGCGCAGGCGGGCGTTTTGGAGAAATATAACGTAGAAGTTATCGGCGTACAGGTCGATGCGATCGAGCGAGGAGAAGACAGAATCGAATTTAAGCACACGATGGATCAGCTCGGTATAGAGATGGCTCGAAGCGAGGTTGCATATTCTGTGGACGAGGCTCTTGCGATTGCGGAGAAGCTTGGATATCCGGTAGTTCTTCGTCCTGCTTATACGATGGGCGGCGCAGGCGGCGGTCTTGTATATAATGTAGATGAATTGAAAACAGTATGCGCCAGAGGTCTTCAGGCAAGTCTTGTAGGTCAGGTTCTTGTAGAAGAATCTATCTTGGGATGGGAAGAACTGGAACTTGAAGTTGTCCGCGACGCAGAGGGCAATATGATCACTGTATGCTTTATCGAAAATATCGATCCGCTCGGCGTTCATACAGGAGATTCTTTCTGCTCCGCTCCGATGCTTACGATCTCAGAAGAAGTTCAGCAGCGTCTGCAGGAAAAATCTCATAAAGTAGTAGATTCTGTTAAGGTGATCGGCGGCTGTAACGTACAGTGGGCGCATGATCCGAAGACAGACAGAGATATCATTATCGAGATCAACCCGAGAACGTCTCGTTCTTCGGCGCTTGCATCGAAAGCGACAGGATTCCCGATCGCGCTTGTATCCGCAATGCTTGCGACAGGCATGACGCTGAAAGATATTCCGTGCGGAAAGTACGGTACATTGGATAAATACGTTCCTGACGGAGATTATGTTGTGATCAAGTTCGCGCGCTGGGCATTTGAGAAATTCAAAGGTGTGGAAGACAAGCTTGGAACACAGATGCGTGCGGTAGGCGAAGTAATGAGCATCGGTAAGAACTTCAAAGAAGCGTTCCAGAAAGCGATTCGTTCTTTGGAGACAGGAAGATACGGACTCGGTCATGCGAAAGATTTTGACGGAAAAACAAAAGAAGAGCTTCTCAAGAGTTTGCGGTATGCGACAAGCGAGCGTTACTTTGTTATCTACGAAGCGCTGAGAAAAGGAGCTTCTGTAGAAGAGATCCATGAACTGACAAAAGTAAAACACTATTTCCTTGAGCAGATGAAAGAGCTGGTAGAAGAGGAAGAGGCTCTGCTTGCGTTTAAGGGAGGTCTGCCGGAAGACAATGCTCTTATCGCGGCGAAAAAAGACGGATTCTCTGATAAATATTTAAGCCAGATTCTTGAAGTGGATGAGGATGAGATCCGCAATAAGAGAATCAGCCTCGGCGTTGAGGAAACGTGGGAAGGCGTTCATGTAAGCGGAACGCAGGACAGCGCATATTACTATTCGACATATAACGGAACGGACAAAAACCCGATCAGTGAAGAGAAACCGAAGATCATGATCTTAGGCGGAGGACCGAACCGTATCGGACAGGGAATCGAGTTTGACTATTGCTGTGTACATGCGTCTCTTGCTTTGAAAAAGCTTGGTTTCGAGACGATCATTGTCAACTGTAACCCTGAAACGGTATCTACAGACTATGACACATCTGATAAACTGTATTTTGAGCCGCTTACACTGGAGGACGTATTGAGCATTTATAAGAAGGAAAAACCGGTCGGAGTGATCGCGCAGTTCGGAGGACAGACTCCGCTGAACCTTGCGGCAGATCTGGAAAGAAACGGCGTGAAGATCTTAGGTACGGCTCCGTCTGTTATCGATCTGGCGGAAGACCGCGATCTGTTCCGTGAAATGATGGATAAGCTTGAGATTCCGATGCCTGAGTCGGGAATGGCTGTTACGGTGGACGATGCTCTTGAAATTGCCGAGAAGATCGGTTATCCGGTTATGGTGCGTCCGTCTTATGTACTTGGCGGTCGTGGCATGGAAGTCGTATATGATGCGGAAAGCATGGTAGGATATATGAAAGCAGCAGTCGGTGTGACACCTGACCGTCCGATTTTGATCGACCGTTTCCTCGGACATGCAACAGAATGTGAAGCAGACGCGATCAGCGACGGCACACATGCGTTTGTTCCGGCGGTTATGGAACATATCGAGCTTGCCGGCGTACATTCCGGTGACTCCGCTTGTATCATTCCGTCCAAAAATATTTCAGACGAAAATCTGAAAACCATCAAAGAATATACAAAGAAAATCGCAGAGGAAATGCATGTGCGCGGTCTGATGAACATGCAGTATGCGATCGAAAACGGAAAAGTGTACGTATTGGAGGCGAACCCTCGTGCGTCAAGAACAGTGCCGCTTGTATCGAAAGTATGTAATATCCGCATGGTTCCGCTTGCCATCGACATTGTGACAAGTGAACTGACAGGAAGACCTTCACCGGTTCCGGCGTTAAAAGAGCAGAACATTCCGTACTACGGAGTAAAAGAAGCGGTATTCCCGTTCAATATGTTCCCGGAAGTAGACCCGCTGCTCGGACCGGAGATGAGATCGACAGGAGAAGTGCTCGGATTGTCCAAATCTTTCGGCGAAGCATTTTATAAGGCTCAGGAAGCAACACAGACAAAGCTTCCGCTTGAAGGTACGGTGCTGATCTCCGTAAGCAATCGTGATAAGCCGGAAGTTGTGGAAGTTGCGGCTGATTTTGCAAAAGCGGGATTCAAGATTATTGCGTCAGACCATACTTGCAGCCTGCTTAAAGAGAACGGAATCGAAGCAGAGAAGATCAATAAGCTTCAGGAAGGCCGTCCGAATATGCTCGATGTGATCACGAACGGAAAAGTTGACATGATCGTGAATACACCGTCAGGAAAAGAAAGTAAGAATGACGACAGCTATTTGAGAAAAGCTGCGATCAAAAAGAAAGTTCCGTATATGACGACAATGGCTGCTGCGAAAGCTGCCGCAAACGGAATTCTTGCAGTGAAGAAACATGGAAGCAAAGAAGTGAAATCACTTCAGGAAATTCACGGAGAAATTACGGACAAAGAATAGTATGATTCATTAATATAAGACAGGTTTTATGAAGATGCCGGCCGCATTTGCGGTTAGGCATCTTTTGTATAAAATGAAAGATATTTTCCTTTGGCAAATCAATCGGATGGTGTATATGTGAAAAAAATCAATAAAAATAAAGCTAAAATAGCCATATTATACAAAAAGCATAGATAAAAAGAAAAAAATACAAAAGAAGTGATAAAAAGTGTAAATATTATTGGGGGGGTAATGCTATCATTTATAAGATGATGGGAGTAATGTGGTGAGCACATTCGTACATTACATTTTAAAAAGAAGGAGAGAAGTTTATGAAAAAGAGAATGTTCCATAAGGGAATGGCTGCGGTTCTCGCGGTATCGCTGACAACCGGCGGGGCTCTTCCGTTTATGGCTCAGACGGTTCATGCGGAAGACACTGCGGCAGAGCAGGGGCAGACGCCTGAGAAAAAGAGCGGTACTGTAACTCTTGAGAAGAAGAACGATGGTACGTATGTCTTCGGAAACGAATATCTGAAAAGAACGTTTGCCGTAAGCGCAGACAAAGTATTGTCAACAAAAGAGATTACAAACTATCGTACCGGAACGACTCCGACTGTGTTCACACCGCAGGCGGGCAGTGAAGAGTTTATAATCAACACGCTTGACAATAATTCCGAAGGGGAAGACAGCGGATTCGTAGCGCCTAAGAAAAAGTTGGAGACGACAGGTTGGAAGGCAACGGCGGACAGCGTTGCAGAGAATGAAGCGCCGAATGGCGGAGCAGACAAGATGTTCGACGGTGATAATAATACATATTATCATTCTAAATATGGGGATGGCGTGGATGCAGCGGTGAAAGAGTATCCGCATAATATTTATGTCGATTTTGGTTCGCAGAAGTCGTTCCAGTCTCTTCGCTATCAGCAGAGAGTGGATCAAAATGGAACTCCCACAGTGAGCGGGCATGTGAAAGGTTATAAGATTTATACCGGGGATAGCATCGATGCTCTGAAAACAACAGACGGTGCAAAACTGGTTGGTCAAGGTTCTTTTGAAAATAAAAAAGAAACATATGTGAACTTGGACGAAAAAGTGACAGCGCAGTATGTTCGTATTGAGTTTGTTGATTGTTATGAACCGTCAGCTGCAAATGTAAGCAAAGACGTAGCCTGCTGTTCGGAATTTGACTTTTTTGAAGATACAGCGACGTTCCCTGTAGTGGATAACGCGACACAGCTTAAGACGAGCGAAATGAAAGTGCAGGGCGAACCTCAACTGACAGAAAAGGACGGAGTGAAAACGCTGACGTTTACGTTTGAGCCGAAGAGAGTAAGAGGTGTAGATTACACGATCAAAGAAGTGATCACGATGAAAGACGGAGATTCTTTCATGAGAAAACACCTCGATATTTCTGTTGGGGAAGGGCAGGCAGAAAAAGCGAAGATCGATTATATCGATCTGGAAAATATGAACATCGCACAGACTGATCTGAAACAGAATGAATACTGGACGATCAGTGACACTATGGCGGACAATCCTGACATGGGCGGAATGAAAGGCGATTATCTGGAGCTTGGACAGCCGTACTATGTAGGTGCGATGTACTGGGGATGTGAGTTCCCGGAGACAGAGAACAAAATTAAAGGTTCTAATTCCTTTATCCGTTACTACTATGGAAAATCATTGAAATCCGATGATAAGTTTGAGTATAACGAAGGAAACGAAAACGGAAAGATGACGACGTGGGACGCTGTCGTAGGAGCTGCCCGAAGCAGAGATTACAGCGTGACACAGAGCGATTTCTATGAATATATCGAGACGATCGCAATAGATACGGAGTTCCGTCAGCAGTACAACTCATGGTACGACAACATGAAGGAGATCACGGACGAGATTATTCAGAAGAGTTTCTTCGAGATTGAGAAAGGATTCACACAGTACGGGATAGCTCCTCTTGATTCTTATGTTGTAGACGATGGATGGACGAATTACAGCTCCTTCTGGGATTTTAATAATAAGTTTCCGAATGAGCTTTACAACTCCAGTCTGCAGGTGAATCAGCTTGCGTCCAACTTCGGACTGTGGCTTGGACCAAGAGGCGGATATGGAACAGAAAGAACGATTGCGAATTGGATTGCAAGTAATGGTTTGGGTTCTGTAAATAATCAATCGGGTGGAGATATTAATATTTCTGATGCGAGATATCTGACGAAATTGAATAAAGATGTTTTCTGCGAGTATCAGGATAAGTTTGATATCAACTACTGGAAACTGGATGGAATGCTCTTAAATCCATCGACAGAGCAGTCCGAATATTATGTGACAGGTAATCCGCTTTATACGATTTCAGAGACATACGAGAGATGGACGGATATTTTTGAAGATATGCGTGACAACAGAGCGGGAAAAGACCTTTGGCTTAATATGACTTCTTACACAAACCCGAGTCCGTGGCACGTTCAGTGGGTGAACAGCGTATGGATGCAGAATACGGGAGATACAGGTTATACGGATAGCTTTAATGCAACGGATGAAGAAGCGATGCTTACATACCGTGACAACGCTTATTATAACTTCTTAAATGAAAGAGAGTGGCAGCTTCCGAACAAATATTTTTATAACCATGACCCGGTTTACGGATTGACTGCAAACGATGCTTATCATAGACCGGATATCAAATATACAGATGATGAGATGAGAAATCACCTGTATATGCTCGGAACGAGAGGAACGGCATTCTGGGAGTATTATTATAGTTACTCCATGTTTGATGACAATAAATGGCAGATCAACGCGGAAGCGGCAAAATGGATCGAAGACAATTTCGACATTCTTCAGAAATCACAGATGTTCGGCGGAAAACCGAATGACGGAAATGTTTACGGATATTCCTGCTGGAACGGAAAAGAGGGAATTCTCTCGATCAGAAATCCGAAGAATGAAGCACAAAGTTATAAAGTAACTTATGACAGACTGATCGGCGTCGGAGAAGATCTCGGAACTGTTTACGGAAAGGTTGTCGTAGGAGATCAGAGACACCAGACAGATGAACCGCTTACATATGGCAAGGAAGTGACATACACGCTTAATCCGAAGGAAGTTTTGATCCTGCAGTTTGGTGAGAAAGATGAAACTCCTGCGAAAATCCTTTCTGTAGAAGGAAACGGAAAAGAAGCAGAAGTTGAATTTGACGAGACGATCCGTACGCCGGAAGCGGGAATGTTTAAGGTAGACGGATACGAAGTGACAAAGGCAGAATTGAAAGCCGACAGACGTACAGTGAAACTGACTTTGGATAAGGAACTGAAAGATGCCCGGACAGTGAGCGTAAGTGTAGACGGCGTAACAGATACTGTCGGAAATACTTCAAAAGTAAGCGCGCAGAATGATGCGTTTAAAGACGGCATCATAACAGGAGTGATCAGCGATGATCTGAAAGACGGAGCTGTATCGACAAAAGCGAAATACTCTGTCGACGGACACGGCGGATTTACTGTAACAGGTAAGATCAAGACAGATTCAAAAGACGTGGTACTTGCAGAACAGAAAGGCGCTTATAAAGTCGGCATTGACAGTGAAGGATATCTGACGTTTGAGTTTAACAATATGAAGATCACATCAAAATACGATCAGAAGACAGTTGATAAAGCAAACGACAGCTTCACAAGCGAGACAAAGGGAATTGCGGCTGACGGTAAAGAGCATCAATTCTCTGCTGTAAAAGAAATTAACGGAATGATCAAACTTTACCTTGACGGAAAAGTGGTTGCTTCAACATACAGCGAAGATAAAGCAAATCCGGAGATCGCAAAAGGCGAAACGATATTTGCGCAGGGTCTGACAAAAGACGAAGTTTCTTATATTACAGTTCTCGACAGATCGCTTGCATATGATGAAGTGAAAGATCTGATCGATACAGAAGATAATGTTGTTCTTGCAAAGAACAATCCGAAAGTAAAAGTTACCGCTTATGATGCAACTGCTAATACGGCAGTGGCAGAGAAACCGGACAGACCGTTTAATATGGTAAACGACGGCGTGAAGAGTACGGCGAATTATCTGGAGCTGACAGATACGAGCGACAGCCAGAACCATTCCCGTTACGTGCAGTTCGATCTCGGAGACGAGTATGATCTGACGAAGATCCATATGACAAGATACTGGGATGGCTCAAGAAAATACGGACCGACAGTGATCCAGTTAAGTACAGACGAGAACTTTGCGGCAGACAAAACGACAACGGTATATAACTCCGATAAAGACAATGTACATAAACAGGGCGCGGGCAAAGATGAGTTTTATGTCGAGACGGCAGCAGGAAAAGAGATGTGGAACGCAGAAAACAGTGAACCTGTAACAGCTCGCTACATCCGTGTCTATGTAAACGGAAGAGAAAATAATCAGGGTACGTCTGATCATATCGTCGAGTTCGAGGCTTACGGTGCGAAAGACGGCGGAGCGATCATCCGTCCGGACAGACCGGAAGAGCCGGAGAAACCGGTACTTACAGGCGTGAAAGCGTCAGTTGAAAAGGCAGAACTGAAAGTCGGCGAGACAACAAAGGCAACAGCAACGATTATGCCGGAAGGTGCAGAAGGCGTAGAGCTTGCATGGACGTCTTCCGATGATAAGATTGCAACAGTAGATAAGGACGGAAACGTTAAGGCGGTTGCAGAAGGAACGGCAACGCTGACTGTAACGGCGACACAGGGAAGCGGAGACGGCGCGGTAACAAAAACAGCTACTGTGGATGTAACGGTAATAAAAGACGGCGGAACAGATCCGGAACCGGAGAAACCGGTGGTACTTACAGGCGTGAAAGCGTCAGTTAAGAAAGCAGATCTGAAAGTCGGCGAGACAACAAAGGCAACAGCGAAGATCACACCGGAAAAGGCAGAAAATGTAACATTTGCATGGGCTTCTTCCGATAAAAAAGTTGCAACGGTAGATGCTGACGGCAATGTAAAGGCAGTCGGTAAAGGAACAGCGAAGCTGACAGTGACAGCGACACAGGGAAGCGGAGCGGACGCAGTGAAAGTAACTGACACTGTGAAAGTAACGGTTACAAAAGACGGCGGTCAGACACCGCAGGAGGATGGAAAGACACCTCCGAAGACAGGAGACGAAACAGCGCCGTTCTTCCCGTTTGTACTTGCACTTGCGGCAGGCGCAGTGGTCATGATCACGAGAAAAAAGAACGGATAAACAAAGATACGCAGAAAAGATCAAAATAAAAAATTGATACTTAAAAAGGATTGCCGTGTGAGCGGCGATCCTTTTCTGCATTATCGGATATTCCGGTTTCTGATCGCGCAGAACCTTCAGGGAGGACGTCTGCGCCGCAGCAGGCAAGTTTACAGCTTTACGGCGTGTGGAAAGGAAACGTATATAAAAATGTTAGAATGGAAAAAACGGTTCGCTTTGTGATAAAATGATAGAAGAAAACAACTTCGGATCATTGAAATGGGAAAACGCAGAAGGAATATAATGAAAAGTATTATGAGGAAATGCTGTCGGTCGTTCGGGAATACAAGGATTACAGCGTGCTTGGGCATATGGATCTGATCGCCCGTTATGATGAAAAGGGCGTCTATCCGTTTGAAAAGATCAAACCGATCGTCGAAGAGATTTTGCAAGTTGTCATAGCGGATGGGAAAGGTCTGGAAGTGAATACATCGTCATATCGGTACGGCCTTTCTGACACGACGCCTTCTGCGGAAATTTTAAAACGGTACAGAGAGCTTGGCGGAAAGATCGTCACAATAGGGAGCGACAGTCATAAACCGGAACACTTGGGCGCTTATATAGAAGAAACGAAGGAAATGCTGAGAAAAGCAGGTTATACGCAGTTTTGTACTTATGAAAGAATGTCTCCGGTTTTTCATGATCTATAACAACGTTTTTGCTATATAAACTGCAAAGAAAGCGGAGAGAAAAGAGATAATTGTGCAGTATAAACAAAATAAAGAAAATAGAATAAACATATTGCACAAAAGAAGTCCGGGCAATAGGCGAAAACTATCATAAATTACAAATCGGTTGCTAAAAAGTGCAAATAACTGAAATGTAAAGTGCGATATCATAAGAAAATAGGAATAGTGGGCAACTATAGTAACTAGAAAAAGAGGGAAATGTATGAGAAAGAGAATGAAAACAGTAAGAGGCTTGTGGGCAGGTCTGCTTGCGGCGGCAGTTGTACTTACATCGGCTGCACCGTCGGCGTTGACCGTACAGGCAGAGGAAGCTGACGCAGTGCAGACTGCAGAAGTTTCAGGGGTGGAATATCAGATCTACCCGACTCCCCATGAGATGACTTATCAGGATGGGGGATTCGACATCGGAGAAGTGAATATTGTTTACGAAAACGGTGTTGATGATGTGACAAAGAATCGAATGACAGAAGTTCTTTCGATCAAAGGCAAGAGTGAGAGCGCTGCTGTTACCAATGCAAAAGTTGACGGCAAGACGAATATCCTTGCAGGTATCTACGGCTCCGACGGATATGTAGATAAATATGTGAAGGAGCATTACACAGTAGATAAATCTTTGTTTGACCATCACGGTTCCTATTTCCTCGCATCTAATAAGGGTGAGATCGTAATCCTCGGATTAGATACAGATGCGGTATTTTACGGCATCACATCTTTGAAGCATATCTTCAATCAGATGGACGGAACTACGATCCGCAACTTTGAGATGAGAGATTATGCAGATGTAAATATCCGTGGATTTATCGAAGGATATTACGGACTTCCGTGGTCGAATGAGGACAGAATGTCTCTTATGAGATTCGGCGGAGATTATAAGATGACGTCTTATATCTTTGCTCCGAAAGACGATGAGTATCACAAAGGAAAATGGCGTGATTTATATCCGGAAGAAGAACTGGCAAAGATCAAGGAAATGGTAAAAGTCGGAAACGATTCTAAGTGCCGTTTCGTTTGGACAGCCCACCCGTTTATGGGAGGATTTAATCAGGCGCAGGCAGATCAGGAGATTCAGGCGCTTCTGCGCAAATTTGATCAGTTGTACGATGCAGGCGTGCGTCAGTTCGGAGTACTCGGCGACGACGTCGGAAGCCTTCCGAGAACGATCGTGATCAACATGATGACAAAAGTATCCGAGTGGGCAAAAAAGAAAGGCGATGTATATGACACAGTATTCTGTCCGGCAGGATATAACCATTCATGGCAGTCAGGCGGTACAGGCGGCAATTATGCAGAGCTGAACGAGTATGACAAAGGATTCCCGGAAGATATCAAGATCTTCTGGACAGGAGAAGCAGTATGTAAACCGATCGAGCAGGTAACGCTTGATCACTTCAGAACTCATAGAACGACAGACGGTCAGAAACGTCGTGCCCCGCTATTCTGGCTCAACTGGCCTGTAAACGACATTAATCACGGACGTCTTATGATGGGTAAAGGTGTGCAGCTTAAAACAGATGTAAATCCGGAAGATCTTGCGGGAGCGGTGACAAACCCGATGCAGGAATCAGAAGTATCGAAACCGGCGATCTTCGCAGTTGCGGATTATAGCTGGAATATCGCAGGATTTAATATGGATAAGAGCTGGGCGGATTCATTTGCGTATATTGATGAAAATGCATCTGAAGAGCTTCATACACTTGCGAAACATATGTCTAACCCGGAACCGAACGGACATGGACTTGTATTGCCGGAGTCAGAAGAAATTCAGGGTCTGATCAATACTTATAAAACACAGCTTGCAGCAGGAAACGTAGAAGAAGCAACAACAACGCAGCTTGTGGCAGAGATGACAACAATCATTGAAGCTTGCGACGGTTTCCATGCAAAGAGCAAAAACGAGGCAATGAAAGCGGAAATCCTTCCGTTTACAAACTCTTTGAAAGATCTCTGTACGGCAATCCGTTCTTTTGCACAGGCACAGGATGCAATGCAGAAAAATGATATGCAGAGCGCGTTTGATCTGTATATGGCAGGTTCGGGAAGTTATGCGACCTCCCAGACATATACAAAAGAGATGTACAATGCGTCTCCGGCAGTTGTAACTCCGGGATCGACCCATTTGATCCCTCTGGCAAAAACATTGGAAGCGGCATTGTCAGATCCGATGAACGATTATGTGGCAGGCGATGTTGAAAGACCGTTGAAAATTACGGCAGAGGCAAGCTTTCAGACATGGCAGAGCGGAAAACCGGCAGATATTATTGACGGCAACAGCGGTACGTATGCATGGTACAACGGAGCAGAAGGTGTCGGACAGTATTATCAGGTGAACTTCAGCAAACCGACGACTATTTACGGCGTACATATCGAAAACGGCGCAGGAAAAGAGAAACCGGACGATACATTCGGATACGCAAAACTGAAATATCAGGCAGAAGGTTCTGATGAGTGGAAAGAATTAGAAAACGGAAAAGAATACGGACCATATGCTGCGAAAGTTGATGTGGCAGGACTTGAAATCGAGAACGTTACGGCAGTTCGTTATGAGTGCTCGAGAGTGGGAGGATCTGGTAAATGGCCTTCTATGCGTGAGTTTAAAGTAGACTTGCAGCCCGGAGCGGCAGATACGTTTACAAAAGAAGTGATCCGTACAACAGAAGGTTGGACTGTTTACAATAATGGAAACGAAAATAATGCAATCGACGGTGATGAAGGCACAAGCGTACATTACAATGTAAGACAGGGAGATCCTACAAACGGTGACTCTATGATCGCAGGTGATTATTTCGGAGTGAAGCTGTCCGAGAAGATCACACTTGGAAAGATCAAGATTGTCCAGGGTAATAATGATACACATGCAGATTATATGCAGAACTGTGATCTGGAGTGGTCGGTTGACGGTCAGAAATGGACAAAGGTTGCAACATTTGAAAACAAACGCACGATAGAGATCGATGTATCTGACAAAGATATTCAGGCACAGTATGTTCGTATCAAGAATAATGCGACACAGAAAAACTGGTTTGCGATCAGAGAATTTGACGTTGACTCTAAAGTATGGTTTAACTCGAAAGTTTACACAAACGTAGACGCTTACAAAGAATACAGAGCAAATCTGTTGGATGAAAGCGCTGAAATCGAAGCTAAGAATGATATTACTTTAAAGAAAGATCAGTATATCGGCTTAAAATTAGACCGCATTCATGAGATTAAAGATATTCAGAAGAATCTTGAAAATGCAGACAAGCTTACCCTTGAAACATCTCTCAATGCATATGAGTGGACAACATATGATGCAAAGAAACCGGGAGATGCAAGATATATCAGACTGATCAACAAGACGAATGATGATGTGAAATTCAATTTGAAACAATTCGTTGTAAATACGGTAGAGTTCAAAGAAAAATCACTGCATTCAAAAAGCGGAAATTATACGATCACAGATCCTGAGAAAGCGTTCGACGGAAACAGAGCAACAGAGGCTGTTTATCAGACATCACAGAACGAAGGCGTTTGGTTCGTATACGATCTCGGACAGACAATCCACTTCGATAAGTTCAAAGCTGTCTGCGAGGATAGCGAGCATGACTATATCAGACATGGTAAATTCTCTGTATCTACAGACGGAGAGACATGGGAAGAAATCATGACTCTCGGTTCACAGGATGGACCAAATAACGGAGAAGCGAATGATACTGACGAGATCGGAGCGGTGCTTCCGAATCATGAAACTTCTTATAATACAAAAGAAGCAACAAACATTAACAAAGATGCACGTTACCTGAAATTCGAGGTAACAAGAACAAAAGTCGGTTCTGACAAGTGGGTTCGCTTCAGCGAGCTTGAGATCAATGACGGAGCGTATGTTCCGAGCGAAAACGATCCGACATATGAAAGCTCATGTCTCGATACACAAAACGGAAAATTCTCTTATATGTCAGATATGAATCTTGCGACATCATTTGTTCCGGCAGAAAAGAGCGGAAACCTTGTTTATCATGTATCAGAGAAGAATGACCGCAATAAGATTAAGATTGTTCAGAGAGCAGATTCGATTTCAAATGCAACTGTAAGTGTGAGAACATTAGCAGAAGCAGATACATGGAAACCTGTCGGAACACTGGGCAAGACAGTGAATGAGTTTGTTCTTCCGAATGAGACAGTGCTTCTTGATGTGAAAATTGAGTGGTCAGATGCTAAGGTCGGCATTATAGAGATGTTCCTTTCAAAAACAGATGCTCCGACACCGGAAGAGAAAGTTTGGACAGTGACACTTGACGGAAACGAAGTGAAAGTAAAAGACGGAGAAAAACTGACGAAACCGGCAGATCCGACAAAAGAGGGATACAAATTCCTCGGATGGTTTGTAGGAGATAAAGAGTTTAACTTCGATACACCAATCACAGAAGAACTGAACGGTATTAAGATCGAAGCTCGTTTTGAGAAGATCGACACACCGACACCGGGTGAAAAAGAATGGACAGTGACACTTAACGGAAAAGAAGTCAAAGTAAAAGACGGAGAAAAACTGACAAAACCGGCAGACCCGACAAAAGAGGGATACAAATTCCTCGGATGGTTTGTGGGAGATAAGAAGTTTGACTTCGATACACCAATCACAAAAGAACTGAACGGTATTAAGATTGAGGCTCGTTTTGAGAAAATAAAAGATGAGCCACAGCAGCCGAACAAAGGCGGAGCAGTTCAGACAGGTGATACAACAAACATAGCGCTGTGGATTGCATGTCTTGGTATAGCAGGCGCTGCAGTTGCTGTAACTCTTAGATCACGCAGAAAACGTTCTTAATGAAACGGTTGTTTTGATTGACGAACGGTGATCAGTTATAAAAAGTAAAATACAGATTTTTCTGCCGGCGGGATTTATCCTGCCGGCAGTTTTGCAGTGTAGATTAAAGATAAAACAATAGAATATGGAACGTAAGAAATGTTTTCAAAAAAGCTATAAAAAATGAGCTTTAAAAAATCGTAAAAAACTGTAAAAAATTTTAGTAAAAAAAATTGACAGAATAAGAAAAAAAGACTTGCAATTATAAAAGTTATATGATAATATTAAAAACGGTTCTGCTACAGAACTAGAAAACAATGGCCCCGTGGTCAAGCGGTTAAGACATCGCCCTTTCACGGCGGTAACACGGGTTC
>OLPA01002097.1_pt1 | contig 15406 bp, 19 predicted proteins | sample 1672811 | NCBI WGS metagenome assembly OLPA01 (sample SAMEA3136726, study PRJEB25190) | human gut metagenome | biome: human gut; feature: human-associated habitat; material: faeces | place: Austria | collected 2013
TATTATCTCTATTACGAAAAAAATCCATGCATGCAGAATTACATGCTTGAAAAAAATAAGGAACTTCAGCCGGAGATCACGGAACAGTACGAAGACAAGGCAGTAAAGGATTTCAGAAAGATCATCACGGATAAGAAGGAAGAGAAGAAGGAGAATACAGCTCCTTCTGTTTTTTCTTATGGACTGACTGCATGTCTGGCTATTGCTGTGCTGACTGTGGGGGTGAATTTTTACCGGAATTACCAGGGGCTGGATGAAATACAGAATACAGAAGCGCAGACAGCATCTGTGATCGTAGAAGAGATCACGGCTGTGCCCACAGAGACGCCTGTACCTGCCAAAACTGCAGCAGTACAGAAAAAGAAAGCCGTACAGACAGTCAGTGCCGGGAAGAAAAAGAAAACGCAGGATACAAAACAGACAGCGGCTGCTTCGGATAAGACCGAACAGGCACCTGATACAAAGAAACAGACAGACAAATCTGAACAGATTTATAAAGAAGAGGCAGATGAAAGAAAAGCTCAGAAAAGGGTAAGAGATGCTGCGCAGAAAGAGAATGAGGCAGCTGCTTCAGATGCAGTGCAGGAATCCTATGTAATACAGCCGGGGGATACCCTTTTTCAGATCTGTATGGACAGATACGGCAGTTCAGAAGAAATCAGGGAAATCTGCGAGTTGAACGACATAACTGTGGATGAGATCATTTATCCGGGACAAGTAATTGTACTACCTTAGAAAAATGTGCTATAATGTACAGAAAATGTAACTGTGAGGTACTGAACAGTTACCAGAAAATAATGACTGACGTCCGGGATTTCCGGACAGTGGATCAAGGTAAGGATGAAAAATGGCAAATACATTAAAAAAAATGATGAAGCAGCATAAAAAGAAAAAGCTGGCAGCAGAAAGAGCCAGACTTGCCAGGCTTCAGGGGAAACCGGCAGGCAATCATCAGGATGATTATGCGGCCAGATTATCCAGGCATAAAAGAAATGTACTGAAAAAAACTGTATTTACAGTAGCTGTTATCGTGGCGGCTGTTACAGGAATCACTTTCTATGTGGAAAAAAGAAGCTATCACAATTATAAGGTGGTACAGTCCAGTGAACAGGAGGATGTAGTTTCTACCAGCTATCTGGAGATGGACGGTGATATTCTACGTTACAGTCCGGATGGGGTTTCGCTGGTTTCTGACAGTATGAGCACTATCTGGAGCGAGAATTATCAGATGCAGAATCCTGTGGCTGATGTAAACGGAACCCACGCAGTGATCGCAGATAAAGATGGTACTGCACTGGAAATCTACGACAAATCCGGGAAAACAGGAAGTATTACAACTTCATACAGTATTGTGAAGGCAAAAGTGTCCAAAAGCGGAGTGGTGGCGGCCATTCTGGACGGCGGAGATGATACCTGGATTGATTTTTACAGTACTGATGGAAGCCTGATCGCCGAGAACCAGACGAAAGTGGATGATCCGGGATATCCTATGGATGTGGCGCTTTCGGATGATGGTGTGATCATGATGGTTACGTATCAGTTTGTAGAAGGTAGTGATACCACAAGTTATGTGGCATTTTATAATTTCGGTCTGATTTTATCCATTTTTCTGCAAAGGTGCGAAAAGATTAATGGAAGAAAGGCATCAATGTGGAACATTTCCACATCATCCCACACTATATGAGGATTTTTTCCATTTCACATATAATTAGCAGAATATTAACCATCTGATAATCAGATTAATTATTCTTTTGGCATAAAAATTGTCCTATCATTATCGTAAAACAACAACCATTAAAAATATAAGATTATGAAAAAATTTTTTGTTGCAGTAGCATTGGTAATGGGATTAGGAACAACAGTGGCATTTGCCGAAAATTTGACCTCAGGTGTTGAAACAGTCATGGCAGTAAATGACTTCACCCCTATTGAAGTGAAAGACCTTCCGGCAGCGGTAACGGAAGCAATCGCCAAAAATTTTGCGGAATCAACCGTCAAGGAAGCGGCGGTGGAAGCGGCAGAGGATGGCAGCAAGACCTATCAGGTTGTTCTGACAGACAAGGAAGGAACTGAAAGTACGGTGTTCTTCAATGAAAAAGGTGAAATACTGAAATAATATATTTTGCATCTCTTTGAATAACAGCTTCTGTGTAGTAACAGTAGCTGTTATTTATTTTCAGATATTTGGAGATTTCGAAAAATTGAATATTTGTAATCGGTTGAGTTCAAGATGATGTAAGATAAAGGGTTTGAACAGAAAAGCGCTTTATTGATATCATTGTCTTGCCAAATGATGAAAGATCCGTAAAAGGGAATTTCTGAATATGCCGGTTTTTCTCCATAACAGGCTGGACAACTTCCATTGCCAGCTGTTTACAGATAGAATTTTTCCGGATGGACGTACTATGAACTGAAGCTTTCCTATCACATCGGTAACGGAGCACTGTTCCATGGCTGTGAAAGAGCCATCCCCTTGTATTGTTAGTAACATTCCCTCTCTTTTGATAATACGATGTAGTAGATATTTCCCATTATACTTGAAAAGTACTACATCCATAGGTCGAAGTTCTTCATTCATACAGGGGTACAGTATGACCTTATCCTGTCTGTTACGTAACAAGGGAAACATAGAATATCCTTTTAGTCGGAATTGGACGGAATGTCCCGTGGCAATTTCTGTTTCTATCCAGGAGAAGAACTGATCATTAGGAATTTGTTTCATATCTCAACTTGAAAAATAGTCCGACAAGATAGTAATGCTGCTTCTTTATTCGGTAAGCATGACAGGTGATAGAATGGGATTTCCGAAAGTAATTTTCCAATGAAGTCGCTCACATGACTGTATAAATTATTGTCATAGGCAAATTCAGGCGGGCAGGAGGGGTGGATTGCTCCATAGGCATGTAGCACGGATAGTTTTGTTATTCGATTGTATGGAGCTTGCGACAGACGTACGCATGCCTTCAGTTCATGACGTTCGGACTTGTAGCAGGGGGTTTTTCCGCTCCATGGGCTACCATATGCCCATACAGTACCGTTCTCTACCCGAAGTATTGGGCTGTCGTCGTTCAGCAGTGTTGCATTTTTTATATGCTGATTCCAAAGATGTGTATGGGTACTTTTTCCTGTACCACTTTCTCCAAGAAACAATACAGCTTTGTCTTGGTAAATGATGCAGCTGCTGTGTATGGCTACCGTGTCATAGGGTAGTGTCATTAATCCATATCCGACCCACAAAGCAAAACGATACAAGCGTACGGACAGGTTGCCGTGTAGCCATAACTGTTTTTCTTTCTCTTTGTGCCATAAATGCAAGGCATCTTCTTCCTTAGGTTTTAGTGTCAGTATGAAACAGTCGTCTCTTCGCCCGAAAGTACCGGTGACATCTTCATACTTGAAGGTGTATTGTACACTGTCCATTATTGGCACATCGGCGCTTTTCAAAAAGACAAACAGAGCGTCTTTCTGCTGAACTTCAAAAGGTTTGAATCCTGCGATGCCTTCTGTCACTGTGCAGAGTTCTTTTCCTGACACCATGAAGCGGTGCCCGGCCACTTGATATATTTTATTCATGTTCATTTTTTATAGTAATAATACGTTCGCAATAGGTCAGAGAACTTTCCCGGTGGGCGATGGAAAGTATCGTCAGCCCTTTATATTTTTCTTTCAATTGGCAGAGGGTTTCGTTTATCTCCTTTTCTGTCACATTATCAAGTGCCGATGTCGCCTCGTCCAACAGCAGGACTTCCACCCGTTTGTAAAGTGCACGGGCAATTCCGATACGCTGCCTTTGCCCCCCCGAGAGTCTTCCACCTGCTTCACCGAGCAGGGTGTGTATGCCATCCGGCAATGCTTCTGCCCATCTGCTCAGACTGACCTGCTCCAGTATTTCCTTCACTCTGTCGTAATCAATTTTTTTGCGTCCTAGAGCAATATTTTCAGCCAGCGTACCGTTGAATATAAAAACCTCTTGGGGAACGTAGCCGAGCCGTTTCATCCATGAGGAGCGTGTTGTCCCATTCAGAAGTATGCCGTCAATCCATATTTCTCCTGAGTTCGGTTCCAGCAGACCTGCAAGAAGGTTGAACAAAGTAGACTTTCCCACACCGCTGGAGCCTTTGAAACCGACATGCTCACCTTTGCAAATACGGCAGTTGAATTTCTCCAACACCGCCCCACTACCAGGATAGGCGTATGCAAGCTCCTTGACGGTTATCTCCTTCTCAAACGGCATCTCTTCAGAATACGTACTGACCGCCTCTACCGGTCTTGACAGTCCTTCCTCTATCGTGTTCAAGCAATATGCTGTGTTCTGTATCTGCGTCCATCCCGTCAACAAGGTACGGAGGGCGGGAAGCAGACGAAATGCTGCAATGGCAAAAACTCCTACCACCATCTTTACGTCCCCCTCTCCGAAAGCCACCAGCAGACCAAGTCCAATAATAACTGACAGTTCGGAAAGGAACAGCGGCAGTCCGAGTATGGTATCGAGCTTCATGCGATTACTGCTTATTCTGTCCAAACCTTTAAGAAAAGCGGTCTGAGAAATAGGAAAAGCATTGTTCACCTCCAATTCCATGTATCCCCCGAACGTATCCATGACGGTTCTCGACTGTTTTCGTTTAGCAAGCATATCGTCTTCGCCGTATTTTCTTACCCGCTTCTTCACCACGAGGAGATAGGCACACATGAACGGAAGGAACGAGGCATATAGCAGTAATACCGACATACCGTCGAACACAAGCATGGCTACCGTCACCAGTATTATCAGCAGCGCATCTCCCGCCATACGGTAAATGGAGGATAACAGGCTGTGGCTGAATGAATAGCATACGACATTGACCTCGTACGCCAACCTGTTGCAGCCACGCTCTCGGATAAAAAGCAGTCCGCGGCGGTAATACGCGGAGAACAGCGAAAAGCTCAGCCTCCGATAGAGAGAGAGCAGACACTTATCCTGATAACGGGTGGCAACGGTTATCAGCACGCTCTTGACAACAATGATCCCTATAGCTAAAAGACAAAACAGCAAGGCTGCCCGTCGGTTCTCACCACCTTTCAATAAAATATAGAGTACAGGCAGCAGGGCTGCCAGAGAAACGAAATCAAGCAATGCGGAGAAGAACACCGTTCCTGCCATCTTCCATACTTTTCTGCGCTCTTCAGGCTGTAATAAATAATATATTCTTTTCAGTGTTGTCATATCGGATGCTTATCGGAATATGGTTTCTGGCCTGTAGATGTGTGAAATGATGGACTTGAGTATTTTCTTGCATACAGGCTCGTTCAATACTTCCTTTTTGATACCTGACAAATACTTGAAACGTTTGATTTTATAGATGATAATATTAATTTTCCCTTGTACTGGTATTTCTTTTCCATATTTTGGCTGTAATATCTCTTTAATTATTTCTTGTGCCAGTTTCTTTGGCTCATCAGTTGTTGGAATATTCGTTCCCAGTAGTTCGTTGGATAACAGGGTCAGTGCTGAGACAAAACGTAGGAAACGGCGGTCTGTAACGCCTGCCGGCATACACAAACCATAGCTTTTCAGCAGGCACGCCCAATCGCAGAGATGGTGCAACGCTAGACCGCTCCCGTAATGCTGAGCTGCATGGAAAGCGATGAACAGCGTGTTGAAAAGCGGTGAGGGGGTGAGCACCTGCCCGCCTTCCAATGCCGTTAGTCGCGGGTCCATATGTTCTTTCAACACCTTTTCCGCTTGTACGGCTACTTGGTAACTTTCCACGTTCAGAAAAGTTTTGTGGTTCTCTATCGGAACACCTTTGTAGTAAAATACGCTGTGCTTGGGAGAATGTTTCGTATCTACGTTTATATTCTTCTGCCGAATCAGACTGTTCGCCAATCGGTTCGCTTTCTCGTCGCTCATTCGATTCTTGTCCGCCGAATAGGTATAGATGTCTATATCGCCTCCCTCCCGGTGGGTGGGAACGGGGTAGAGTGTGGAAAATCCAATGCCTTTCAGTTGCATGACGGCTATACCATGTTGGGCATAGAAGTGGGAGAGTTCATTGATTGTCCTGCAATAGTGAAGATATCTCTTTTCATATGCTTCTACGGCTACGGCCCATGCTAGCTTTACAGAAAGAGGCGGTTGTAGTTCCACAGGGAGTTTCATCACACCGTCCCATGCCAGCGCCATTACTCCTTGACTTACAGCCAAACGGTAGCATTGCTTCCATTCTTCGTTGGTGCTGTCCTTAAAGAGGGCAGTTTCTGTTTTCTGTTCGTGCAGTGAAGCGCGAAGCAAGGCAAAGAGCATCCGCTCGTGTCTGTAATGTGTGATTCCTTTCATTCTATCACCTTGCATTTTTTCAGTGCCTCCACCCAGACTGTGGCATCCTTTAATGCTTGTTGTCCGTCTATTCCGTAAGTATCCGTCAGAACTTTCGCAGTGTCTTCGAGGGTAAACTCTTTGTCGCTCAGTTGTTCATACAGCCGACGTGCGGATTTATTCAAGGAGATGATGCGGGTAAGGTCGGCTCCAGTATGCCCCTGATTCACGATGATGGTTTCTCCGGCCATTTCGCGGAGCTTGAAGTTCGGATTGATTCTCATGTTTTATGATTTTTTAGAGAAAGGAAAACCGTTCCGATACCTTGTCGGACGAAACGGTCTTCTATATTTGACATTTATTGTTGCTCAACAATTATTTCTTGCTAACTACATAAATTTTGTCAGCACCTGAACAATCATGCACATCCGTAGTAACCTTTCCATCGCATATCACTTGATAGCCTTCTGCCACAAAATTGGCATTGGGGTCTTCACAAAGGTGGTTGCTTGGATTAAAGTTCTTGAATGAACCGCCATATACATTGATTTTAGCAGTATTTCTATCTGCATCTTTCAAGTTCAGCACCCAATAACCTCTGTCATTATAACCGCCGGACTCGTAAGTGCCACCGTAGATATTGACTACTGCATTATCTTTTGCATAAATCAAATCATACTGACCATTTTTCTTTTGGTAGTTCTTATAGCTACCTCCATACAAATTGACTATACTCGTACCATAGGCTGAGATTACCTCGCGGTAGCCATCATTTGTTGATTCTGTAGTACATTCCAACTTACCCTCGCCTTTGATATTGAGAGTACCGGCTTTCACAACAAATCCTTCTGTTTCCCAACCATTATTATTAATTTCCGTCTTATTGACAATATTATGACCATTCAGATTGACGGTTGTCGTAGCTCCAGCCTTCGTCAAGGTCACAGCCTTTTGGATTTCAATATCTTTGTTAAGTTCAATATTTACATTGCCGTCTTCAGCGATGTAATCAGTTGCGCTCAAATCGGAGAACGTGCCACCAGTAACCGACACTGCGATATTATGCTTTGCTCCATCTTTAGGCTTTGCAATTCCTACCGATTTGCCTTCGGCAATAAATGTGCCACCAGTAATGTTGACTGTACAATCGCCATAAGTATTTTGATTGCCAGTACCTATGTTAATTACAGCATATCCCATAGTTCCCGTACCGTCACCCCATTGGCCGGAATCTCCTGTACCTTCTCCAATGAGCTTAGCCTGGTCATTAATGTTCAATGTGCCGCTACGCATACCTATTGCACCACAAGCACCCTTGATGGTTCCACCGGAAATAGTGGTAGTACCGGCTTGCGGCAAATAGACAGCATAGTCTGCCACAGAAATCAATTCTCCACCCGTAATGTTAATGATAGAATTCTGTGTCTGGTGATTACCGTTACCTGAAACTGCATACCAACCGGCTTCAATCTTACCACCTTCAATAGTAAGGTCAGCACCATCCCAGAGTGCAATACCGAATTGTCCCTTACTTACCGGATCGGTACGTACAGCACTGATGTAACCACCTTTCATTGTCATTTTGGCATCCTCACCACTTACACAAATAATACCGGTAGTATAGGGGGTGCCATAATCTTTTGTAGCTTTGATAGTACCATTGCTAGCATTGTCTTGCAAAGTAAAAGTACCGTTTACTGTAATATTACCATTGTTCGCAGCCTCCAGAGTCTTGCCATTTAAATTGAGTGTCACCTCTTTGCCGTTCGGAACCGTCATTTTATATTCCGCGATATTCATATCCCGCTGCAGGGTGTAAGTACCGCCTTCGGCAAAAATCTTCTTCATATCAGCAATAGCAGCATCCGCTATTTTGAACTTTTTAGGCAATGGATTCGGCAATGTGTATTGGTCGGTTTCATGATATAAATAAACAACAGTGTAACCATTATCGTGAACCAATTGTTCTATCGTAGCACCCGCCTTCAAACGCACATTACCTTGCTTCACTGTCAGCTTTTTAACAGTCACATTTTCACCGATTATCAATGTGTTTTTGGCTGTTTCTGCGACAACCTCGCCATAAGTAACCATACCCGCATTACCGGCAAGAGTAACAGTTGTATTCGGCATTGTTATAGTTACATTCAACGGTTCAAACTCAGCAGTTTCATTGTTGGGAATTGATAAGGTGAAGTTATCAACGGAATTGTTCGTAGAACCTGAACTATTCGCGTCTGAAACCGTAAGGGATGCTCCGCTCACAACTTTTTCCAATGAAAGGCTTTTGGTTGTTTCAGTGATGCCACCTGAGGCGGTAGGAATAGAAATGCTTTGATTTGAACTGATTTCTCCGGTAACCGTTACCGCATCGTTGCTTTCTAGTTTTGTTGCAGCGTCATTTAAATCAGAAGATGATACAGGTACGGTAGCATCAATGTTTTCGGTATTCAACTCTATTTTTTTCAAACCGCAACGGTCAATTTGATAAGTTCCTGCCATCGTGTTGATCTTATCTGTTGAACTACCGTTTTCTGCTACTTTTATACGTATATCATATGTACCAGTAGGAACGGGTACGTAAAATACACCGGAAGTTCCTTCTGATGCATTGTTGAAAGTAATGGTTACTGTATTGTTGTTGTCGGCAGCTTCTGTAGAACTAAGTGTAGGAGTCCCATTATTTAAATCTGCTGTAAATGGACCTGTGATTTTTTTATTGGCAATAAGAGATAATGTTCCTGCCGCTACAGGCATTTTTGAGATTTTGATACAAAAGACTCCGCCTAGATGTTTCATCTGAACACTGCTTTCTGCGATACTTCCCCACATGGCAGGATTAAAACTGTTGCCTTTGCCTTGTTGTTCGGAAAAGTAATCCGTATCCACTTTACTATAAGCGTATGATTCCGGGAAATTGTAGGTTAAGGTAGAATTGTTTATAGAATGAGCCTCGTTATATGGATATACTGCATATCCTTGGATTTCTCCGGTTATTGAGCCGGAAAAAGTACCGTTTGCAGTTCCACTACCTTTTTGTAGTTCGAGTGATGAAAACTTTGTAGTACTGTTAGAGGTTGTGACACCCAAGTGGTCATTTTCTGACCAATAGAATTTACCGTTTTGGTCAAATCCTGCACGTGTACTTGAATAGTTTCCTTCTACTGTAGCACTCAGCATACCTTTTGTAATATTGGAGCCCAGTTCTTCTTCATTGCTACAAGCCGTAATCAAAATAGCGGCTATAGTCATATTGATTAAAGACTGAATTTTCATTTTGTGCAAATAATTAATTTTACAATGAACTTGATTTACATATAAATAGCTTTTAGGATTTTTAGCTCCATTGACCGTCCTCACCTCCAAAACTTGTTGCAAATCCTTTTTCCACTTCCACTTCTACGATCTCCACCTGTGGAGCTTCATAGTTTTCAATAAAATTTTTCTTTTCCATAATAAAACTTTTTGTTAGTTATACAATAGTGTGTATCAAATGTTTAAACTGATGATATTTGATTTTTTTCATTGAAGATAAGGTTTATTATGGGAGCAAATATAGTAAAAATATTGCAAAATATACAGAATTTTGCAAAAAAATGACAATTCGGTTTATTTACTAGGAAACTGTTATGGTTTTACTTCGGAAAACCTGTTTGTGCTTCTTGTTTTTTTTCTCTTTTCAGAGTTTATCTGTTTCATATTGTTTATATATTGGTATTAAGCTGTTATTATTTTAAATATAGCTGATATCCAGTATAAAAAACGGTTGCGAATAAATATTAGCAACCGTCCTGTCATATATGTGTGTTTTGTTATTCATTATGATTATGGCATTGATGATGCTCATGCGATGAACAACCTATACCTGAATCTGCTATTTTTCCGTTCAGATAGTCCGTTGCGACATTCAAAATATTTCCGGAACATCCTCTTATCACTTTAATATGGTGGGCTGTAAGTACATTCAAAGCACCTTGTCCCATATTTCCAGCCAGCATGACACTGACCCCCATACCTTCCAGTTCACCGGCTATATTGGACTTGCAGCCACATCCTTGTGGCGACGGAATGGTTTCACTGCTCAGAATCTGGTTGTCTTGTCCTACTGTCAGAATTGTATAATACTCACAATGACCGAAATGGTTATCAATTACATTGTCTCTGGTAGGAATTGCAATTTTCATCATAATCTTATTCTTATTAATGTTAATATTACTGGTGTGGATGTCTTCGGAAAGACATACCGGACATACTGTCTTACGGATTTTGAGTGCCGGATTGATATTGTTGAACAAGAAACCACATGATCCGCAGCGGAACCATTCACTGTTGGTATATGACACGCCTCCTTCTATCATTATTGCGGCACCACAGACGAATGCCTTGGCTATCTTTTGCCTTGCACTGGTATATATTCGGCTGAGGGTAGGGCGTGACACACCCATTGAGATGGAGGCTTCCTGCTGGGTTTTCATTTCATAATCACACAGGCGTATTGTTTCATATTCTTCGAAATGCAGGAATATTGTTTCTTCACAACTATTGTTGGAAATGACAGGTCTGAATCCGGCAACAGAAGGCATATTGTTAACTTTGCGTATATTTTTTGGACGTGGTGACATTGCATGTTTATTGTTTCTTTCTGCAAAGATAATGAACAAATGTTCAAAATAAAAAAATATGGAATTTTTTTAAGTTACAAATAAAAATACACCCCCACTTTCGCAAGTAAAGGTGTATAAATCACAAATATATATGTATGTTTTAATGAAAAAGATGCCATTATTCATCACGAACGATAGCATCTGGACATTTTTTATCAGTAAACGCTTTTACTGATTTAGAATAATGTTTAATTCAATATAGATGCTACAAATATATAAATTTTGTTTTGCCCGAATTATTATGTAGTTGACGTACGGTATCAAAAAGGCAGGATTCGCCAATCCTGCCCAATTCCATACACAAATCTTTTTATTAATTAAAATACCTCACGGCATTCAAAAATTAATAAATGAAAAAACATTATTAATTGTCATAGCAAAGCTATAACAAATATTTAAAAAAGAATCATTATATGAAAAAAAGAACAGAATAAACGATATATAGACCAACAAACATTTAAAATAATATTGTAATACAAAAGTCATTGATACAAATCCTTCTGGGAGAACTGATTGGTACAGCTACGGGCAATAAAAGCGGATTAATGTCGGTCGAAGATAAAAAAAGACTGGGAAGACGTTTTTTTAAAGGATACACAAAATTAGTTGAAAGTAAATATTGGTACAATCATTATGTCGCATTGATATTTGGCGCTTCTCCTGCATCCAATCTTGGATCATTAATAGCTATAGACTGGAAAGGAAATGAACTAATATCTGTTACTAGATTTTTTGGCAACAACGACAATGTTAAATTGTATCTTGGCAGTAATCCAGAAACAAATATGTATGAGTTATGGTTAGGCTTGATAGGTCTAGACGGAGATGGATCAGAATTTATTATTCAATCAAGAGAATCGATAGATCTAGATAGTAAAACAGTTGAAACACTTCCGTCTTATTTGAAAGTAATCTCTATATCTTGACAAAAAAATAACGATTTTTCAGAGCTGGGAGAACTGATACCGCTTGCAACGAATGAAGCAAACGGATTGATGAGTAAAAATAATTATATTAAAATTGCTCAATCCATCACGTCTACCAAATTAATAAAAATAGAATCTTGGGATGGATATTCTACACTTGTATTTATTAGAACAAGTGGAGCAACCGGATTATATTCCATTGATGGTAACTGGGCGGACAGTGCGAAATTCACAAGATTGTCTGGTCCTTTAGGAAAGGATCACTTTAATGCATATAGAGAAAGAAATGGTAATATTTATGTAAAGACGACTACACAGTCAGAACCATTGACTGTTACGTCTGTAGGATCTAATAGATAAAGATGTTGATTCTTTAATAGTATTACAATGATCGGGAGGATCGGGTGGCACCGGTTTGTACCGGACCACCCGTTTTTTATACCAAAGATACGGTTCGCCAATAATCCCAATTAATCGCCAACAGGCAGAAAATCTTGTCTAAATTCCTACCTGTGTGAGCGTACTAATATCTATATCTACTTTAGTTGCTGAAATGGCATTATAAATCGGTATGCGGTTGGCAAAATATGCTATAGCGTATCCCCATCCACTCACGTAAACATAATAATTGTAATCATTATCTCTATACATTCTTATTGATGACGGTCCAGAATTATGCGTAATACATAACCCATTACCACCGCCATGCATACAGATAATAGAGTAGTCATCAACTACTTCCGAATTACCTTCACCAACAATCTTAACAACCAAATTTAAATTCCTCATAAAATCAATCCTATATAAGGTTGCAGATCCTCTACCTTCTGCCATCCTTATATAGTTTTCATTTTGCAGAAGTTCTCCCAGGTCGTTCCATGAAGAATATCTATGTTATAATTGTTACTTTAATTTTAGCCCATTTATTGAAAGAATTTCCATTGTTACTAATAGACCGAATATATATGTATGGATCTACATTAAAATTGTCAGGAACAAAATACTGAGATCCAAAAAAGCCAGAGTTTGCCACAAGTAACGTTCCAAACTTATATGCTCCTGTAGGGAAGTTATTGGTTGTGGAATCGTCCACATTATAAGCTCCGGCTATAGCTGTGTTGCAGTCTTTTATTGCAAACCGTCTTCTTATCCACGTATCATTTATTCCGATGAGTTCTCCCAGAAGGATTAATTAGTTTCTATTTTTGTAAAGCCATTCAAATCTGGCATCTTTGAGATGAATTCTGCTGCAATTGTATCCGACCTGTCATATAAAGATGTCACATTTAATCTTGTAAAAGAACCATAATCCCCAGGTTTATAAATGATAGTAATGGTATTATTATTAATGTCGTAGTAACAAGCCCGATTTGGATTACCCCCTTTCTCAGCATATACAACGTGACGAACAATATTTTTCCCAACGTACAAAACAGCCTTTGAGAAAAATGTGTCTCCCATCGTTGTTACATCTATGCAGAGCCATCCATTTTCGCTACTTCTATTGATTATGATTTTCATCGCAAAAAACGATCCGTTACTGTTGTCAATTATCTGTGTACCCATTGGGTAAACCCCATTATTTTTAATTGACACAACAGGCAGAAGTCCTCCCAGCTCTCAACTTATGCTATTATTCTGTTGCAATTTGTTGCCAATCCCTTAATGGTTCTGTCGTTTCAATAACCGTTAAATCATCCATGGCTTTTATCTCCATAATGCCAGCTGAATTATCAGGGCATTCCAGCATGATGTCAAAATAATTAGCGCTATTCAACTTTTGATACAGCTTAAATTGGATATCATTTCCACATATCAATTTAAAATGGGAAACTCCATTACGATACCCACTTAATGAAGCTACATAGCAAGACGATATTCCATTTCTTAGCACATATAGTAAGCATATTACAGGTTTATATACATATAGTTCCTCTTTATATGCTATCTTGTATAATTTGCCTTGAATTAAATCAAAATATGCTGTTCTCCTTGTTAATCCCTTATTAGTATTTGTCGAAAGTGGCAAAAGTTCTCCCAGCTCTGATTTTAAAGCGAATTTATGTAAAAGAAATGCTTCTCCACGCTGACTTTGCAAAATTATTAATACTACCTTTTCTAGTGGATATTTCTGCACTGTCTATGTTTGGATAGAACACTTGTGTTATGTGAGCACTATCATTAAAAACAACAAGTGTTCCCCAATAAGTGTTAGGTCCATCAATCATGTTATTTTGTATTTTATAAAAGCCAGCTTCGATCATATCATTATAACTTCTATTTTCTACTATCCCTTTGTACATGAAAGGATACAGCTTCAAACTAGTGAGCAGTTCTCCCAGTGCTGCCGTTTTGCAAGTTCGTTTGTACGAATAGTAGTAATCAAATATCTTTTGTAAGATTGACTTTATACCATTTTCTACTATTATCTCCTCTTATAAAAATAGAAAAAGTTGATCCTGTATACTCTGTAACTATTTGAGTTTTACTACCATCGGACAATACAATCAGATTACCCCATGATTGAGAAAATGGCGCATTGGTATATTCCCCACTAAGATTATATATTCCAGCTCCGCCAATCGTATTTAAATCAGTACCGGGATTTATACCCCCTTTTATCGGGAAAAACTTCATCAGTTCTCCCAGCTCTCGATTTTTGGTTAGAATCATGTCAAAGATACGGTTTGCCAATTACTCTAAACAACATCAACAGAAATTCGTAAATAACTGAATTTGGAGGCTGGTGAATTGTTGATAATTGTAACAGTATTGCCTTTTTTCAACAAACATATTCTGCCTTCGATGTTACTATTCAAGTTAATGATTCCTTCAAACAATGCCGAAATCGTATCATTCCATTGTGCTGGAATTATAGATATACTAGGGTTATGATTCAAGGGGGAAAATAAGATTAATATAGATGGATCATATATTTGTAAATCTGTACTTTCCCCTGTTTTTAATTCAAATTTTCCCTTATATATATTCATAGTTCCACTTGGCAGAAGTCCTCCCAGGTCAGTGCTATATCTTTTGTCACGTCAAGATATTGGTACTTCAATCGCCCCACTAGGAATAGCATTGATTGATTCTATTTTGCTCGTGTTCACAAGACCTAATCGTGACACTATTATTTTCGCATACCAATTAGCTTTTATGTAAAAGCAAAATCTTTCTGTATCAACTGTATAATACATATTAATGTTACTAATTTTGGTTCCGTTTATCAATTTACAAAAGACTTTATTTGCATTCCATCTAATCATAGACACTGCGACTGAGAACGAGTCTCCACCAACATTTGTAACACTAATTACAGACTCATTTATTGATCCGGCATTTGGCATAAATACACTAATCTTACAATATTGATTATTATCTTTAGATAATTCTAAAGGTACCATACCGGAACTCATCAACCCGCTTTTATTTGATGTTGCATTCCCAATCAGTTCTCCCAGGTCGCTTCAATAAAAGAAAAAGTGTCAACTATTATAGAACGCTAATTTGTTCAAAAT
>OLPA01002103.1_pt1 | contig 15384 bp, 16 predicted proteins | sample 1672811 | NCBI WGS metagenome assembly OLPA01 (sample SAMEA3136726, study PRJEB25190) | human gut metagenome | biome: human gut; feature: human-associated habitat; material: faeces | place: Austria | collected 2013
CGGTCTGTACGGCAGTAAACCCACACGAAAAAGCCATGCAGCGGGCATTGATCCAGTATCGGAATCCAAAGAATTACGAACTGGTATCGGAGGCACTCCATAAGGCTGGCAGAACGGATCTGATCGGATTTGACAAAAAATGTCTGATCCGTCCGAGAAATATCCAGTCTTCATCATCCACACAAAAGGGTGCTTCCGCCAAAAAACAGCAGACCGGAAAGATGTCCAAAGCACAGACATCACAAAAACAGCAGAAATCGCAAAAGCAAAAACCGCAGCAGAAAAAGACTATTCGAAATGTCCATAAAAAGAAAAACGGAAAGCAGGCAAGAGAAGCATGAAAGAAATTGTGATCAACGAAAATGAAGCCGGACAACGTCTGGATAAATTCCTAGGCAAACTCTTAAAAGAGGCTCCTGCCAGCTTTTATTATAAGATGCTCCGAAAAAAGAATATTGTCTTAAACGGCAAAAAAGCAACCGGAAATGAGAAATTAACCGCCGGAGATTCCATAAAATTATTCCTTTCCGACGAAACTTTTGAAAAATTTGCAGGAAAACGGCAGACCAATGATCTGGCAGCTTCCGTTCCGAATATAGCACTGGAGATCGTCTATGAGGATCACGATGTCCTTGCCATCAACAAACCGGCGGGAATGCTTTCCCAAAAAGCGAAAAAAGAAGATATTTCCGCAAATGAATATATATTACAATATCTTTTAGAAAGTGGTACAATAACAAGAGAGAGCCTGCATACGTTTAAACCATCGGTCTGCAACCGGTTAGACCGCAACACATCGGGAATCTTAGTTGCAGGAAAGACCCTGAATGGATTGCAGCAGATGAGCAAAGCCTTTCGGGAACGCAGTATGGAAAAATATTATCTTGCGATCGTCGCAGGGCATATTTCCAAGCCAAGACGGATCGAAGGTTTTTTAAAAAAGGATGGGGTAAATAATCAGGTTACCATCCTTTCTGAGCCTTCTAATGATGCAAAGCCGATCATTACCGAATATCGTCCCTTAAAGCTCATTGGTCAGGTAACTTTACTTGAAGTTCATCTGATCACCGGAAGAAGCCATCAGATCCGTGCACATTTAGCATCGATCGGTCACCCTGTTATTGGCGATACCAAATACGGAAATCCGAGGCTTAACCGGGAATTTTTAAAAAATGCAGGTGTGACACATCAGTTATTACATGCATACCGCCTGTTTTTAGCCGATGGGACCAAGATACAGGCAGATGCCCCGAAAGAATTTGAACGTGCCTTAGAATGTCAAAGGACAGGCAGAGAAAAATAAGAGGTGGAGAACATGAATATTTATATCTTAAGACATGGAGAAACCAACGGAAACAAAGCAGGAAGAATCCAGGGAAGTACCGATATTCCGTTAAATGAATACGGCATTGAATTAGCTAAGATCACAAGGGACGGCATCGAAAAAGAGGGACTTCAATTTGATATTATTTATGCAAGTCCGCTATCAAGAGCCCGTAAAACGGCTGAGATCGTCCGTGGTACACATACAACCGAAATCGTCATTGATGACCGGATCGTTGAGATGAATTTTGGAAAAGCAGAAGGTATGCTGATAAAAGATATTAATGAAAAACCGGAAAATCAGAATCTGAAATACTGTTTTACCATTCCATCGAAATATCAGGCAAAAGACGGAGCCGAAAGCTATGAACATATTATGGCAAGAGCTAAAGATTTCTTAGAAAACGAACTGCGACCGTTAGAGCATACTTATGAAAATGTACTGGTCGTCTGCCACGGAGCATTGATCCGTGCTTTATTACTCAACGTCTTAGGTTGGGATATTGACCGTTACTGGGAGATTCATCAACCAAACTGCTGTATGAATTTAGTGACCTTAAAAGACGGAAAATTTAACCTCGCCTATATGGAAAAAATTTATTACGAAGGTGATGTTGCCGCGAAAGGAATCCTGTAATGCCAACTTGGAATTCAAGAGGTTTAAGAGGTTCAACCTTAGAAGAATTTATCAACCGGACCAATGAAAAATATGCCGAACACGGACTTGCCCTGATCCAGAAAGTACCGACACCGATCACACCGATCAATATCGACAAGGCAACCAGACACATTACCCTTGCTTATTTTGACCAGAAGAGTACCGTAGACTATATCGGTGCCGTACAGGGGATTCCGGTCTGTTTTGATGCCAAAGAATGTCATACAGACACCTTTCCGCTTGCCAATATCCATCCGCATCAGGTACGGTTTATGGAGGATTTTGAAAAACAGGGCGGTATCTCCTTCCTTTTGATCTCCTTTACGCACAAAGATGAATTCTATTATCTGCGTCATCAAAAGCTCATGGAATTCTGGAATCGTATGGAGACAGGCGGACGGAAAAGTTTTCGCTATGAGGAATTAGAAAAAGACTTCTTTTTAAAAGGAAAAGGCGTGATCTTAGTTCCGTATTTAGACGGTATCCAAAAAGACTTAGAAATTCGGGAATAAACGTAAGAAGCAGGGATTGACTTTTTTTCTAATGTAACATATAATAAATCAAGTTTAATATATTATCAAGGTAGCACGTTACCGTAATAAAGTGCCGGAGGAAAAAAGCATGAGAAGAGAATTATTACATACACCGGAAGGTGTCCGCGATATCTATAACGGAGAATGCGATAAAAAACAGCGCATAGAGCAGGAACTCCACCAGACGTTTTTAAGTTTCGGTTATCATACGATCCAGACTCCGACGTTTGAGTTTTTTGATGTATTCAATCGGGAGATCGGTACCATCCCATCCAAAGATTTATATAAGTTTTTTGACCGTGAAGGAAATACTTTAGTACTGCGTCCGGATATGACTCCATCCATCGCAAGAGCAGCCGCAATGTATTTTGGCGAGGAAACTATGCCGATCCGACTTTGCTATGCCGGAAATATTTTTATCAATAACAACAGTTATCAGGGCAGATTAAAGGAATCCACACAGCTTGGTGCAGAGCTGATCGGTGTGGATTCTATCGAGGCAGATGCAGAAATGCTTGCAATGGTTGTGGATGGACTTAAGAAAACAGGCCTGAAAGAATTCCAGGTAAGTATCGGACATGTTGATTTTATTCAGAGTCTTTTCGAGGCAACGAATCTGGAAGACGAACAAAAAGAAGAGATCCGTACATTGATTGCGAACAGAAACTTCTTTGGTGTGGAAGAGATTCTCGATCATTATGAGATTGCCGATCAGGTGAAAGAAGCGTTTCATCAGCTTCCGGAACTGACAGGTGGACCGGAGATCCTTGCAGATGCAGGACGCATTGCTCCGGGTGAAGCAGCAAGACTTGCGGTAGAACGTCTTCGCCAGATTTATGATCTACTGAAGATTTACGGAGTAGAGGATCATGTAACTTTTGATCTGAGCATGAGCGGAAGTTATGGATATTATACAGGAATCATTTTCCGTGCCTATACTTATGGTACCGGAGATGCAGTTGTACGTGGAGGACGTTACGACCACCTTCTTGAGAAGTTTGGAAAGAAGACACCGTCGATCGGATTCGCAATCATTCTGGATGAACTTATGAGTGCACTGGATCGTCAGAAGATCAAAGTAGAGACAGGACACCGCAATCTGCTTGTTTATACGGATGCAACGGAACAGTGGGCAATTTCTCTTGCGAGGTCATTTCGTGCAAAAGGAAAAAATGTCGAGATGATGAAGAGAAACTCCTGGGATGAAAGAGAGACTTTTGAAGCGTATGGAAAGCGTTCTTCTGTTGCAAGTATGCTTTACTTAAGAGAGGACCGGAAGATTGAAGTGATCAATCTTCAGACAGGAGAAGAGAAGCTGGTCAATACAAAAAAGAAAACAAAGCAGCAATAAAGGAGCAGATCAATGAGATATTTAACATTTGCCCTTACAAAGGGAAGACTTGCAAAGAAGACACTGGAGATGCTGGAGCGTCTTGGAATTACATGCGAGGAAATGAAAGATAAGGATTCCAGAAAGCTGATTTTTGTAAATGAAGAACTGGGATTGAAATTCTTTCTCGCAAAAGGACCGGATGTGCCGACTTATGTAGAGTACGGAGCAGCAGATATAGGAGTTGTCGGAAAAGATACAATTATCGAAGAGGGACGTAAAGTCCATGAAGTCCTGGATCTTGGATTCGGAAAATGCAGGATGTGTGTGTGTGGATATGAAGAGGCAGCAGAAAAACTGAAACATCATGAACTGATCCGTGTGGCAACGAAATATCCGAATATCGCGAAAGATTATTTCTACAACAAGAAACATCAGACAGTAGAAATTGTGAAATTAAACGGTTCGATCGAACTTGCACCGATTGTTGGCTTATCTGAAGTCATCGTAGATATCGTAGAAACCGGTTCTACATTGAAAGAAAACGGACTGGTCGTACTTGAAGAAGTGTGCCCGCTGTCAGCGCGAATGATCGTCAATCCGGTCAGCATGCGAATGGAAAATGACAGAATCAAAGAGCTGATCACAAATTTAAGAAATCTTCTGAGGGAGGAATAGACAAATGCGTATAGAGAAACTGAATGAGAATACGAAGAAGAATCTTCTGGATGACCTTTTAAAGAGAAGCCCGAATAACTATGGGAAGTTTGAAGCAAGTGTTCAGGAAATATTGAATGCGGTGAAAGAAAAGGGAGACGAGGCTGTATTTGAATATACAGAGAAATTTGATGGAGTCAGACTGGACGCAGAGCATCTTCTTGTAACGGAAGAAGAGATCGCAGAAGCATATGAGCAGGTAGATGATGAACTGATCGCTATTATCAGAAAAGCACTTGTGAATATCAGAGACTATCACCAGAAACAGATGCAGTACAGCTGGTTTGACAGTAAACCGGACGGAACAATTCTTGGACAGAAAGTGACAGCACTCCAGAGAGTCGGTGTTTATGTTCCTGGCGGAAAAGCAGCTTACCCGTCTTCTGTACTTATGAATATCATGCCGGCGAAGGTTGCAGGTGTAGATGAGATCATCATGGTAACACCTCCAGGAAAAGATGGAAAGGTAACTCCGACAACACTGGTTGCGGCAAAAGAGGCCGGTGCAGATAAAGTTTACAAGGTTGGCGGAGCTCAGGCAATTGCAGCACTTGCATATGGAACAGAGTCTATTCCGAAGGTAGATAAGATCGTAGGACCTGGAAATATCTACGTAGCTCTTGCTAAGAAAGCGGTTTATGGATTCGTAAGCATTGACTCAATCGCAGGACCAAGTGAGATCCTTGTTCTTGCTGATGAGACGGCAAATCCACGTTTCGTGGCAGCAGATCTTCTGTCTCAGGCAGAGCATGACGAGATGGCATCTGCAATTCTGGTTACAACAAGTATGGAACTTGCAGAGAAAGTATCTGCACAGACAGATGCATTTGTAAAAGAGCTTTCCAGAGGCGAGATCATTCAGAAATCCCTGGATAATTATGGACATATTCTCGTTGCAGAGACAATGGAGGATGCAATCGATGCAGCAAATTCTATTGCTTCCGAACATCTTGAGATCGTGACAGCGAATCCGTTTGAGGTGATGACAAAGATCCGTAATGCCGGAGCTATTTTCATCGGAGAATATTCCAGTGAGCCGCTCGGAGATTATTTTGCAGGACCGAACCATGTCCTTCCGACAAACGGAACAGCAAAATTCTTCTCACCGCTATCTGTAGATGATTTTATTAAAAAATCAAGCATTATTTCTTACTCAAGAAATGCACTTGAGAAGATCCACACAGATATCGAGAAATTTGCAGAGGCAGAACATCTGACAGCACATGCAAATTCAATCAAAGTAAGATTTGAAAAATAAGAGAAAAGGAGCTGTGAGTGTAATGCAGAACAGAATCGGAAGCTGCAAAAGAAAGACAAAAGAGACAGATATTGAACTGACAATCAATCTGGATGGACAGGGAAAGAATCAGATTGATACAGGAATTCCGTTTTTTGATCATATGCTGGATGGATTTGCAAGACATGGATTATTTGATTTAAATGTTAAGGTGCGTGGGGATCTTGAAGTGGATTCCCATCACACGATCGAAGATACAGGAATCGTACTGGGACAGGCAATCGCACAGGCACTTGGAGATAAGGCCGGAATTAAGCGATACGGATATTTTGTACTGCCAATGGATGAGGTTCTTGCTCTTGGAGCAGTTGACCTTTCCGGCAGACCGTATCTGAACTTTCAGGCAGATTTTACAGTACCGGTGCTTGGAACAATGGATACAGAGATGGTGCGTGAATTTTTCTATGCAGTTTCCTATAGTGCTGCAATGAACCTGCACCTTAAGATCCTTGATGCAGGGAATAATCATCATATGGCAGAGGCTTTATTTAAAGCATTCGGAAAGGCTCTGGATATGGCGGTATCAGAAGAGCCAAGAATAAAAGAAGTATGGTCTACAAAGGGAAGCCTTTAACGGCGTGACAGAAGGAGTAAGAAGAAATTATGTATAAAAGACTGACCCCTTGTATTTTTATAGAAAGAGGGAAAGCGGTGCAGTGGTTCGATGACAGAACTGTGATCGCAGATGATGTGATGGAACTTGCACGCCACTACAATGAAAGAGGAGCGGATGAACTGATCATTTTCGATCTGTCAGACTCAGATGAAGAACATGATGAGACGATCAACCTCCTCAAACAGATCAACCGTGCAATCAGTATTCCAATGGTTGTCGGAGGAAACATCAGACGTGCAGAAGATGTGAAGAAGATTCTTTATGCCGGAGCAAAACGTGCAATGCTGAATTTCTCCAAAGCACTTTCCATTGAATTAATCGAGGAAGTATCCAAGCGTTTTGGAAAAGAGAGAATCGCTGTATCATTAAATGATTTCGATGCATTGTTTAAACAGCAGCATCTGATCGAAGCATATAGTACAGAGATGATATTTATGCATCGCCTGGATCTGAATTCTGTTGTAAATGTTACAGAAACGCAGTGTGTTGTTGTCACGGATACGATGGATGAAAACGAGATCCTTAATATTTTAAAGAGTGATGGTGTAAAAGGTATATCAGGAAGATTCATCAGTCGTTTGGATATGGACTTTAACAAATTTAAAGAAGTTTGTGCAGAAAATGGAATTCAAATGACTTCTTTTGAAAGCCAGATGGATTTCGGTGAGTTTAAATTGAATTCAGACGGATTAATTCCAGTGATTGTTCAGGATTATAAGACAAATGAAGTCTTAATGATGGCATATATGAACGAGGAAGCATTTGAGCATACTGTGAAAACCGGGCGCATGACTTACTATAGCAGAAGCAGAAAATGCCAGTGGATCAAAGGTGAGACATCCGGGCATTTCCAGTATGTGAAATCTCTTGCAATCGACTGTGACAGAGATACGATGCTTGCAAAGGTAGAACAGATCGGAGCAGCATGCCATACGGGAAACCGCTCCTGTTTCTATACAACAATTGTTGGAAATGATTACGATGCCAAGAATCCGGTTCAGATTTTTGAGTCTGTATATCAGACAATTGCGGATAGAAAAGAGAATCCAAAAGAAGGTTCCTATACGAACTATCTTTTTGAAAAAGGTTTGGATAAGATCCTGAAAAAGGTTGGAGAAGAGGCGACAGAAGTTGTGATCGCTGCAAAAAATCCAGATGTCGAGGAAGTGAAGTATGAATTATCTGATTTCCTTTATCATGCAATGGTTCTCATGGTAGAAAAAGGGATTACCTGGGAAGATATTACAGGAGAACTGGCTGACCGGTAGAAAACGCTGTATCAGATTTTCCTGGAAGAATAAAGCAGAAGAAACTTTCATAAACTAGAAAAAAAGAAGATGGAGAGGATCTTTCGTGCAGGAAAAAGAATCAGAAGTCCGTAGGCGTAGATTGTGGGAAGAAAATCGCAGACGACAGCGGAATACCGGTATGATAACACCGGCAATTCATCCAAGATATGGTCGTTTATATCGGGAATTATATCCAGATGGTCTGGAGCAAAGTGCAGGAAATGGAGCAGAAGATTTGGATAAGAAAGAAAATAGCAGAGGAAGCTTTACTACCAGATTGATCCTGTCCACTTTTCTGTTTCTTGTGTTTCTTTATGTCAGTCAGAACAGTGTAGAACTTCAAGGGATAAGTAGCCATGAGATTATAGAGAAGATTCAGGAAAACCATGATATTTTCTTGATAGACTAAAAGTGTAATCTTGACACGGAAACAGTAGGTTGATAAAATATTATTGACGTTTATTTTATAGTATATGAGAGGCGTTGATTGGATTCAGCGCCTTTTTCATTGCATGAGAAGGAGGAAATGAGAGATGATTAAAGTATGGATAGCCGGCTCAAACGGCCAGATCGGCCGGGCGCTGAACGACATTCTGGATCCATTAGAGATCGAAGTGCTGAATACGGATCTGGATGATCTGGATATTACAAACACAGAGGAAGTTCTTAACTTCGGTATTGTGAACCGTCCGGATGTGATTATCAACTGCTGCGGTGTTACAGACACCGATCTGTGCGAAAAAGAACCGGAACATGCTTACCGGGTAAATGCACTTGGAGCAAGAAACTTAAGTATCGTCGCAAGAAAGAATGGCGCAAAGATCGTCCAGCTTTCAACAGATGATGTATTTGACGGACAGAGCAAGAAACCGTATACAGAATTTGATGATACGAATCCACTGACTGTTTATGGAGCATCCAAAAGAGCTGGTGAGAATTATGTGAAAGAATTCACACACAAGCATTTCATTATCCGCAGTAACTGGGTTTACGGAAAAGGTGGAAATAACTTTGTTAACCGTGTGCTCGAAGTGGCAGAACAGGGAAAAACACTTTCTGTAGCAGGAGATCAGTTTGGTTCCCCGACAAGTGCCAAAGATCTCGCAAGAATGATCCTGTATCTGATCAGTACGAATGAATATGGTACTTATCATGTAACTTGCAGTGGAGTCTGCAATCGTTACGAATTTGCTCAGGAGATCTTGAGATTGTCAGGGAAAAACGTTGAATTAAAGGCAGTTCCGACAGAACAGTCAGACCTTTCTTCTGTCAGACCACCGTATGCGGTATTGGACAACTTCATTCTCCGTATTATTGATATGTATGATATGCCGGATTGGAAAGAGTCATTAGAAGAGTATATGAAAGAAAGAACGGAGAATTAGAATGAAAAATAAGAATGTGAAAGATGAAAAGAAAGAGAAGAAAATTGGTCTGACGACCAAGATTTTCATTGCTCTGCTTTTAGGTGCTGTTTTTGGAATTGTACTTTGTTATCTGATTCCAGACAGCAAGGTAAAAAATGATATTATTGTAGAAGGAATCCTCTATGTGATCGGACAGGGATTCATCCGTCTGATGAAGATGCTTGTTGTACCGCTTGTATTTTGTTCCCTTGTGTGCGGAAGTATGGCAATCGGAGATACGAAGAAGCTCGGAACAGTAGGTGTCAGAACATTGGTATTCTACCTCGCAACAACAGCTCTTGCTGTAACAGTTGCTTTATCAGTTGGTAATCTGATCAATCCGGGTATCGGACTTGATATGAGTGCAATCAAGACAAGTGCGTCTACAGTTGAGACAATGGAAGCAACTTCCCTGACAGATACAATCCTAAATATCATTCCGGATAACCCGATCAATTCCCTGGCAAGTGGAACAATGCTTCAGGTTATCGTATTTGCGCTGATCATTGGTGTTATCCTTGCGAAGATGGGTGAACGTGCAGAGACAGTTGCGAACTTCTTCAGCCAGTTCAATGACATTATGATGGAAATGACAATGATGATCATGAGCCTTGCACCAATCGGTGTATTCTGCCTGATCAGCCGTACTTTTGCTACAATCGGATTCAGTGCATTTGTTCCGCTGGCAAAATACATGATCGCAGTACTTTTGGCACTTGCGATCCAGTGTCTGGGAGTATATCAGATTCTGTTAAAGATTTTCACAGGACTGAACCCGATCCGCTTCATCAAGAAATTCTTCCCGGTTATGGCATTTGCATTCTCTACAGCGACATCAAATGCGACAATCCCGCTTTCTATTGAAACACTTTCTAAGAAAGTCGGAGTTTCCAAGAAGATTTCTTCCTTTACGATTCCGCTTGGAGCAACAATCAACATGGATGGTACTTCCATCATGCAGGGTGTTGCAGTTGTGTTCGCAGCACAGGCATTCGGAATCCATCTGAGTATGGCAGACTATATTACAGTTATCGGAACAGCAACACTGGCATCTGTCGGAACAGCCGGAGTACCAAGTGTTGGTCTGGTTACACTGACAATGGTATTTAACTCTGTCGGACTTCCGGTTGAGGCAATCGGACTGATCATGGGTATTGACCGTATCCTTGATATGACAAGAACAGCTGTTAATATCACAGGTGATGCTGTATGTACAACAATCGTTGCACATCAGAATAAGGCACTGGATAAGAAAGTCTTTTATGAGACGGAGTAAAAGTGAATAGATAGTATATGTACTGTCTATGGTATAGAATGATATAAGTGAAACCCCTGGTTTACGTCGGAAGGATGTGAAACAGGGGTTTTATGATACGGTTGATTAGTGCATAAGAAGCGATGGAATGGTATAATTCTATTATTGATAGATTTTAATAGCAGGAGGTTTATACAATGGAACGAGTAGTAAATTTTTTAAAAGAAGCCGAGACATATTATTTGGCAACAGTGGAAGGAGACCAGCCAAGAGTTAGACCTTTTGGAACAGCGCATGTTTTTGAAGGAAAACTGTATATTCAGACCGGAAAGGTGAAGGATGTTTCAAAACAGATTCACGCAAACCCAAAGGTGGAAATCTGTGCATTTAAAAATGGAGAGTGGCTTCGTGTAGCCGGAGAACTTGTAGAAGATGACAGAAGAGAAGCAAGACAGTCTATGCTTGATGCTTATCCATCTTTACAGAATATGTACTCGGTAGATGATGGAAATACAGAGGTATTCTATTTTAAAAATGCGACAGCTACATTTTCATCATTTACACATGAACCGGAAGTAGTGAAGTTTTAAGGACAACATAAATGGAGAAAAGTAAGAAGAAAAAAATATATAAAAAGATAGATGTGGTCAGCTTTTATAAGAGCATTGTTGATCAGGACAGGGCATCCGTTGTTATATGCAATCTCAAACATGAGATTATCTACATGAATCCGGCAGCTGTTAACAGCTATGCGAAGCGAGGCGGTGATAAACTTATTGGAAGAAGCCTGTTAGATTGTCATAATCAGGAATCCAGGGATAAAATACAGAAGGTAGTGGACTGGTTTGGGGCAGATGAGAGCCATAATCTTGTCTATACTTTCCATAATGAGAAGCAGAATAAAGATGTTTATATGGTGGCACTCAGAGAAGAGGGAAGACTGATAGGATATTATGAAAAACATGAATATCGAAACGCAGAAACTATGAAACAATATGATTTGTGGTGATGTTATGGCGCAGGACGAATGGTGCAGACAGTTATTCAAAAATGAGGAAATACGACAGGAACTTATCCGTGTGGTAAGAAGAAAAAATGGAATGAGGTAAGCAACAATATGGAATCAAAACAGAAAAGAACAGCTCTTGTCACAGGTGGAAGTTCCGGAATCGGACGATGTACTGCAGTAGCCTTGAGTAAGGCTGGCTATATAGTCTATGAGTTCAGTCGCCGGGATGTTCCTGTAGAAGGTGTGAGACATATGTGTGTAGATGTGACAGATGAGGCTTCCGTGCAGGAAGCTGTTGGGAAGATCCTTTTGGAAAGAGGAAGTATCGAGATTCTTGTAAACTGTGCAGGTTTTGGTATTTCCGGGGCGGTGGAATTTACAGAGTTAAAACAGGCGAAAGCACAATTTGATGTAAATTTTTTTGGAACTGTCAATGTAAGCAGAGCTGTTCTTCCTTCTATGCGCAGACAGCACAGAGGGCATATTGTCAATATCAGTTCTGTGGCAGCAGTGGCACACATTCCGTTTCAGGCATTTTATTCTGCCAGTAAAGCAGCAGTGTCTTCTTATTCCTGCGCGCTTGATAATGAAGTAAGTCCTTATGGTGTCAGGGTGACAGCAGTAGAACTTGGAGATATTCATACCGGTTTTACCCAGGCCAGACAAAAGACAGTTTTGGGTGATGATGAATACGGCGGCCGTATTTCACACAGTGTCAGTCAGATGGAGAAAGATGAACTGAGTGGGATGTCGCCGGAGGTTATTGGTACCTATATTGCGCGGATTGCACAGAAAAAGAACTGCGCACCAATTTGTGTGGCGGGTGTGAAGTATAAGATTCTGAGATTGTTATGTAAAATTCTGCCATGTACATTACGGGGAAAGATTGTGGGTTCTATTTACGCAAAATAACTGAGATTATTTTATAGAATCCCGATATAGCCCGGGTGTCTGGATATATAACAGTTTTTTTCAGCTTTACGTTAAAATAGTTTCATGCTATCATTATTTTATTAAAAATTTTGATAACGTGAAGCTGTTTTTTGATTGTGGGGTGTAAGGAATGGGTAGATTTGTAAATCCTGATAACAGTGCATTTCAGGTGGCACTGAATTCTCCGATATATGTGGATAAAACCGGATTGTTGGAATATACAAACAGCGTACTTAATACAACAGAAGCTTATATCTGTAACTGCAGACCACGCAGGTTTGGAAAATCATATGCTGCAAATATGCTGGCCGCTTATTATAGTAAAGGCTGTAATTCCGAAGAAATGTTTTCAGGGCTGGATATAAGCAGGGAATCGGATTTCAGGACTCACCTTAATAAGCATGATGTGATTCATCTTGATATTCAGTGGTTTCTGGCAAACTGCGATGAAGTGGATAATGTTGTAGCGTTTATCACGAAATCAGTACAGGATGAATTAAGAGAGATTTATCCTGGTGTCTTGCCTGAAGAGGAGATAAGTTTGTCAGAATGCCTTTCACGTATCAAAAATGATGTGGGTCAGAAATTTATTGTAATTATTGATGAGTGGGATGTTTTGATCAGAGATGAAGCTGCGAATAAAAAAGTACAGGAAAAGTACATTAATTTCCTGCGGGCAATGTTCAAGGGAACGGAACCGACAAAATATATTCAGTTAGCGTATCTTACAGGTATTTTGCCGATAAAGAAAGAAAAAACGCAGTCTGCATTAAATAATTTTGATGAATTTACAATGTTAAGTGCGGGCAATCTTGCACCGTATATCGGATTTACAGAAGATGAGGTGCGGAATCTTTCGGAAGAATATCAACAGGATTTTCATGAAGTGAAGCGATGGTATGATGGATATCTTTTGAAGGACTGTCAGGTTTATAATCCGAGAGCAGTAGTCAGCGTGATGCTTAAAGGTGAATTTAAGAGTTACTGGTCGGAAACAGCGTCCTATGAAGCAATCGTGCCTCTTATTAATATGAATTATGATGGATTGAAAACATCGATCATAGAAATGTTGTCCGGGGCATCTGTGAAAGTCAATACAGCGACATTCAAAAATGATACAGAGAATATAAAGAGCAGAGATGATGTACTGACCTATATGATCCATTTGGGATATCTTGGTTATGACCAGACCAGAAAAACGGCATTTGTGCCCAATGAAGAGATCAGGCAGGAGCTGACAACTGCGGTAGAAAGTAAATCCTGGAATGAAATGATCCTTTTTCAGCAGGAATCGGAGAAGCTGTTGGATGCAACATTGGAAATGGATTGTCCGGTGGTATCTGCACAGATAGAAAAAATCCATAATGAATATGTTTCCGTTATTCAGTATCATAACGAAAATTCATTAAGCAGTGTGCTGGCGATTGCATATTTAAGCGCTATGCAGTATTATTTCAAGCCGGTTCGGGAACTGCCATCAGGACGTGGATTTGCAGATTTTGTATTTATTCCGAAGCCGGAATATAAAAGTGATTATCCGGCGCTTGTAGTTGAATTGAAGTGGAATCAGAACGCTCAGACTGCAATGCAGCAGATTAAAGACAGGAAGTATCCAGATTCTGTTTTGGAGTACACAGGAGATATTTTACTTGTAGCGATTAATTATGATAAGGATAAAAAAGAACATCAATGTATGATCGAGCAGTATGAGAAAAAATAATTTTCAGAATTGCTATAGAATGATAATGCCTCAGGACAGGTATAACACAGGCAGCAGGTAAGTTGTTGGTGCTATGCATGTACTGAGGCTTTTTCGTTATAATATAAGATCTTATTTATCATCCCCGGTAAGCCGAAGCACACCCCGGATCTCGTCCACATTCAAATCCAGGATTACGGCGAGTTCATCGATGGTGAATTTGGTGGTGTCGTCATCGTCTGTGAGCTCTTTTACCGCGGATTCAAGATTTTCTACCTTGGATACCAGATAGTCATCACGGAATTTCTGCTGGGTCTGTTCCTCGATGGCATGGAGGATTCCGCTGCGGATACGGCCGCGCATCCAGGCGTCGTTCTTCTGCTGGGGTTCTGTTTCCTTAAGAGCCGCCAGAAGGGCCAGATTCGCCTCCTGAATGAGGTCAGCCAGGTAAATCTCCTCACAGTTCAGTTCAGCGGCCATCTGGGCTGCCTGGGCCATGTAGAACTGGGTCAGAGCACCTTCGGCAGCGGTGTCACCTTTTGCAAAGGCCTGGAAGAGGGAAGTGAGATCATCGGAATCAAGTCCTTCCGGGGAAAAACTTTCCATATAGTCACTGAGGTAAGCCTGTTCCTCAGCTGTAAGGGCTGCACGGGTGCCTGGAAGTTCTTCCTCGCTTCCGGATTCAGAGGAGGTATTTGCTGCCGCCGCAGCGCTGGCTGCTTCCTCGGCACCTTCGATAGTGATACCTTTTAATTTGAGATACTGCAGGATCTTTACAAGCTGTGAAGTGCTCAGATCAGATTCATCGAAATGCTCACGGATCTGCTGCTGGGAGAGCTGTTTGCCGTTCTCCTCTGCGATGGTGCAGATTTCATTGAGCTTCTGCTGAAATAACTTTATATCCATAAAAACATCTCCTTAATTTTCCAGATTTTCTTCTTGACTTTATTATCAGGATTATGATACCATAAGCAAGTCGCAAATGACAGGAAAACCTTTGAATAGACGGAAAAAACGTGAAAAAAAGTTTTTTTAAAAAAATTCAAAAAAGGTGTTGACATTTGTAAAAAGCTATAATATAATATCACTTGTCGTCAGGCAAGAGAAAAGCAACAGCGACAAAAACTTAATAAAGACCATAAGTAAATGGTATATCGGGGTGTGGCTCAGTTTGGCTAGAGCGCCTGGTTTGGGACCAGGAGGCCGCAGGTTCGAATCCTGTCACCCCGACTGCTGTAACAACAACATTACCGTTTCAGCGAAATGCGGGTGTAGTTCAATGGTAGAACACTAGCCTTCCAAGCTAGATACGTGGGTTC
>OLPA01002110.1_pt1 | contig 15360 bp, 13 predicted proteins | sample 1672811 | NCBI WGS metagenome assembly OLPA01 (sample SAMEA3136726, study PRJEB25190) | human gut metagenome | biome: human gut; feature: human-associated habitat; material: faeces | place: Austria | collected 2013
TGATTTGCAATTATATCCATGAAACAAACGTGCCAGACAAAGAGTTCCAAAAGCATACGTGCTTCCAAGCAATGTACCATTCTGGTTGTATCCTGTCAAAAAACTGATCATTGTCATTGCTCCAATTACCAAACCTTCCAGACCGATTTTGCTAAGAAAATCTTTTGTCAATATCGACTCATCTGCCAATCTCGGTTTTTCACTCATCACTTCACTTCTATCCGGCTCTAAGCCTAACGCAATTGCCGGAAGACTATCCGTCAAAAGATTAATGAAGAGTAAATGTACTGGTGCAAATGGCACCGGAAGTCCTGCAACCGATGAACAAAGAACGGTTAAAATTGCTCCAAAATTTCCTGACAAAAGAAACTGTATCGCATACTTGATATTCTGATATAAGTTTCGTCCATTTTCCACTGCTTTTACGATTGTTGCAAAGTTATCATCTGTAAGTACCATCGCTGCTGCATCTTTCGCAACTTCCGTTCCGGTCATTCCCATCGCAACGCCAATATCTGCCTGCTTTAATGCTGGTGCATCATTGACACCGTCTCCTGTCATTGCCACAATCATTCCTCTTTCCTGCCAGGCCCGAACAATGCGGATTTTATGTTCCGGTGACACTCTTGCATACACAGAAATATTTGGGACAAATTCTTTGAGTTCCTCGTCACTCATATTTTCTATATCCGCACCTTCACAGGCTTCCGACAAATCATGTAATATACCAACTCTCTTTGCGATTGCTGCTGCTGTGATTTTATGATCTCCTGTGATCATAACCGGTCGAATTCCCGCTTTTATACATTCCGCAACCGCAGCTTTTGATTCTTCTCTCGGAGGATCCATCATCGCAATCAGACCAAGAAATACTAAGTGATCCTCATCTTGTATCGTTAATGTGTGATTCTTAGGAATTTCACGATAGGTAAAAGCCAATACTCTTAAACCTTCCATCGAAAATTCCTGATTTTGACGTTGTATTTTTTCTTTATCTTCCTCAGTAATTTTTCGAATTCCCTCTTTCGTCCAGATTTGCTCTGTACGTTCCAGGAGCTTGTCGACTGCACCTTTTACAATCATTTGATTTTTACCATCTATCAGGTGAAGTGTTGACATCATCTTTCGATCACTGTCAAATGGCAGTTCTCCATTTCTTGGATAAAGCTTTCTTACGCTTGCCGCCTCTATCCCATATCGACTTCCAAGATTAATCAATGCTGTTTCTGTTGGATCTCCAATTTCTACTCCATTTTCATTTGTCGAATCATTACATAGAATACTGTAATTTAAAAGACATTTTTGTGCCTGATCTGATATATCAATTGCCTCTGCTGAAATTCTTTTTCCATCTATATAATAATCTTCAACCGTCATTTTATTCTGTGTGAGCGTTCCTGTCTTATCCGAACAAATAATAGAAACACTTCCAAGTCCTTCTACCGCCTGTAGTTTACGAATGATTGCATGCTCTTTTGCCATCTTCTGTGTTCCGAAAGAAAGTACAATTGTCACGATAGAACTTAGCGCTTCAGGAATTGCTGCTACTGCAAGTGCTACTGCAAACATAAATGCACTGCTGATCTTTTCACCGCGGAACACATTTATTGCAAATAAGAGTCCGCAAAATACCAGAATCATAATAGAAAGCTTCTTTCCAAAGACTTCCAAACTCACCTGAAGTGGTGTCTGTTTTTCCGAAGTTGACTTCAAAAGTCCTGCAATCTTTCCGACTTCTGTCTGCATTCCTATATCCGTTACAACAGCTTTCCCACGCCCATACGTTACAAAACTACCGGAAAATAACATATTTGTCCGATCACCAAGTGGCGCTTCCGTCAATATTGTATCCATGTTTTTCTCAACTGCAAGACTCTCTCCTGTAAGAGCACTCTCATCAATCTTAAGACTTGCATTTTCAATCAGTCTTCCATCAGCCGGAATCATATCTCCTGCTTCAAGCAGTATCACATCTCCAACAACCAGTTCTCTTGCCGGAATCTGGACGATTGTACCATCACGCAATACCTTTGCCTCCGGGCCAGAAAGATTCTTTAAACTCTGCAGAGATTGTTCTGCTTTTACCGTCTGTATTGTTCCCAAGATTGCATTGATCGTAATAACCGTCACGATAACTGCCGCACTTTCCACATCTCCAAGCATACCAGATATGATTGCTGATGCAATTAGAATCAGTACAAGAAAATCCTTATACTGTTCAAAGAAAATCTGCAGGATACCTTTCTTCTTTCCTTCTGTAAGTTCATTCCACCCACACTTTTCTCTGGATCTTTTCACCTGTTCACTCGTAAGCCCAGATTTCTTGCCATTCACCCTTTCAAGAACCTCTTCTACCGTCTGCTGATAAATTTCCTTCATCACTTCCGCCTCATCGTTTCTAAGTATTTACTACCTGAATTTCTTATGCAATGAAATACCTCTTTGAAAAAAATATAAAAAAAAGACCTTCATTGCATAATAAAAAATGCAATAAAAGTCTCACCATTTCCTTATGATACCGGATGCTTCCACCGTACTGACAACATCACAAACACAATTTGTTAAGCGCAGGTTACTCCCCTTTATTGGATCAAATCCAATACCAAAAGTAACATGATTGTCAAGATGCTTTATCATTACTTTTTCATTTTATGTTATACTTTTTACATCGTTAACACTATTAAAATAAATTCTCCGGAGGTGAATCAAATGGATCATACGAATAATTCCTGTTGTTGTGGTGAAGCGGAACATTTTTCCGGATGTCTGATTTGTGGTGCTCCTATTACGTATCGTGCTGAAAGCTCTATTCAGACGTGTAGTATCTGCCATAAAGAGCAATTAACCAATGCGGTCTGTGAAAATAGTCACTTTATCTGTGATGCCTGTCACAGCTATGGCACATATGCTCCGGTAATCGCAGCGCTCAGAGACAGTACCGAAAAAGATGCTTTGCTTCTTCTGGAAAAAATTATGGATCTTCCATCTGTACATATGCATGGACCAGAGCATCATGCAATTGTTCCGTGCGTTCTTCTGACAGCGTTTCGCAATAATGGAGAACATATGGATTACGATGCTGCATTATCTGAGATCTGTAAAAGAGCAAAGCAGGTTCCGGGCGGTACCTGTGGTTACTGGGGTGTCTGCGGAGCTGCTGCCGGAGCCGGTATTTTCATGTCCGTTATGACTGGATCCAGTCCACTTCACAAAGATGCATGGCCGTTTCCTCAAAAACTTGTTTCCATTATTTTATCCAGACTGGCAGATGTTGGTGGACCTCGCTGCTGCAAGCGTACCAGCAGAATTGCCATTGAAGAAGCTGTTCATTTTTACAGTCAGTTTTGTTCTGTAAACATTCCGTCATCTTCTATAACGTGTAAATACTGCGAAGATAATCGCGAATGCATCCAGGAAGATTGTCCATACTATTCTGAATAACAGGCAAGGCAGTGATTCCATGATACCACGAAATCACTGCCTTGTAACTCGTTTGCCAGGATACAGCGCCCCATCTTCCCACTTTGCTTTTTTGCAGTTCCATGAACGAATATCCTTCTCTTCCAAAACACTCCTGATTCGTTCTTCTCCATTGTCCGATGTAAAAAGCGCTGTAATTTCCTTTTTTCCATCTACAATTTTCACACAATAATCTACCAGTTCCGGAATCTCAAACAGCAATTCATCCATCTCTCTGATACTTCCCAATGGATCCATCCGCTTTACAAAGTCCAGGCGTTTTATTTCACTTCCACAGAGGCATCTTCCTGGAATGATTCTTGACCAGTCACCGGTTCGATATCGAATCAACGGCTGTGCTTCCATTCCAATGGTTGTGATTACCAGTTCTCCCCACTCACCGTCCGGCAGCACATTTCCGTTCTCATCTATAATCTCTGTAATACAATGGTTTTCCCGCATATGCATGCCCTCATGCGCCGTGCAGCAAATGGCACCTCCAAGCCCCATCTCTCTGGAACCATAGTGCGGCCAAAGTCGTGTTTGCAGAATTTCTTCGATTGCTTTCATGACAGTTTGCGGACAGGCATCTCCGGATACCAGTGCTCTTTTTATACTGCCTTTTCCGCACATTCGAAGCATGGACAGCAATGCCGTCGGCATTCCCACATACGTATCCGGCTGCTCCTCTTCCAGAATCCTGTTCAGTTCGCCATAAGTTCTTCCTGTCCCGGTTGAAAGAGGTTTTGCTCCCAGACGTCTGATTGCCTCCGCGATCAGTTCTCCCAATCCAAAAGGACCTGAAAATGGCATAGCCACCATCGTTATACTTCCCGGATAAATAAATTCACCCAGACCTGCCATAAAAAGTTCTATGGTGTGTTCACAGTCTCCCTCTGTATAGAATACACGTTTACCGGCACCGGTAGTTCCGCTTGTCTGTTCTGATATCACTTTCTGTACTTCCCCCTGGGAGCAAAGCAGCATCCTGCCTCCATCTCGTGCCAGATCTGTTTCTGTCGTAAAAGGAAGGCTTCTCAAATCTATCAGGCTTTCCAGTCTTTCCGGCAAATCTCGGTAAAAACCCTCTCGTTCTTTCTCTCTCTTCAGTACAATATTTAATTTCTCCAGCTGTATTCTGTGTATTTCATCTCTTGTAATCTCTGTAATGCCTTCCTGCTTACAGATCATTGCATCTATATTTGATCGTTTCACTTTCTGTATAAATATATTCCTTTCGAATTCGTCAGATTATATGCACAAAATGGCACCATTCCATAATCAGAATCCACCTCGCAGATATAACATCTTTTCAGACGTTCAAGATCCAGATTCCATGCATCCTGAAAAATCATCCCTGATACTGCAAAAGTTTCATTATGAACCCGGATCAGGAATTCATCCAGTGCATCTGTCTGTGTCATTTCATCATCACTAAATTTTTTTGTGCTATAGCTCCACTGATTTTCCACATACTGTCTGGAATCATCGCTGGTAGTACAACAACATCCTCTGCCTGATTTCTTTTCCAGAAGTTTCAGTTCCCTCTCACCTTTTTTCAGATAACTTGCATGAAAAGAACAGTATGGATTCTCTGCTCCACCACCGGCAAAATCCTTGCTTTTCATAAGCCCGTCAGTCTGTTCCTCGATCAGCTTCAACATCTTTGGTATGGTAATCGGAGCTTGTGGACGCTGCTGAGAACATCTGCCAAAATAGCTGATCGGCTGGAAATGTACTCCTCTTACAAATGGCATATGATCCATCGCAAACTTCAGAATATCTCCAACCTGCATGTCATTTACTCCTGGCGCAATGACAGGTACCAGGGCAATTCCCAGTTCCGCTTCCGAACAGTTTAACACAGCCTTTTCTTTCAGTTCTATCATAGAGCGTCCGCGCAATGTCTGATACACATCATCTGTGACACCGTCAAACTGAAGAAATACTGTATTCAGTCCTGCTTTTTTTAGTTTTCTGGCATATCCTGCTTCCTGCGCAAGACGGATTCCATTGGTATTCAATTGAAAAAATGTAAACCCTTTTTCTCTACCCATATGTATGATCTCCGGAAGATCCTCCCGCATGGTTGGTTCTCCTCCTGAGAGCTGTATATTGAATGGTCCCCCATGATCCATCAGAAAATCATATTGCTTTTCTATTTCATCAATTGAAAGATCACCGTTTTCCAGACATTCTCCTGCCGAAGCAAAACAGACCGGGCAGTGCATATTGCAGCGCTTTGTCACTTCCAGTATCATACAACAGCCTTTTCGTTCGTGCTCCTCACAGAGTCCGCAATTATCCGGGCAAGATTTCTCTTTGATTTTGGGATTTACAGGAGTCTCCGCAGACAGGTTTTCTCTCCCCCAGGAAAGATACTCTGCTGCCGTTCCTTCCCAGATCAGTGTCTGAAACTTTCCGTGGATATCACATTCTTTCACCAGATAAATGCCATCTTCACCAATACATTTTTTAGCCGTAAGTACTTTCATACATATCGGACATACACTTTTTGTTTTACCCAGCGTAATCATAGTTCCAATATTCCCCGTTCTGTCAGTATTTCTATCACTTTTGTATAAGTATCTGCAATCAACGCAGGACATTGCTCCATGACAATTCCCCAATCCAGATTGGAAGTGATGTCCTTACAATAAAAAGCACCAAACTCTTCTTCGGTCTTCTTATGGAACCACTGATATAATTCCTGCACAGCCGGTTTCATCTGTATATCTTCTTTCTCCTGCGGAGCCAGATTGCCAAGGAACAAACCTATCGCACAGGCTCCTCCTGTCAGGCAGCCACAGGTATCTCCACAGTAACCGATCCCACCGCCAAGACCTCCCAGAGCCTTTACAAGCTGTGGATTTTCCTCACCTATGGCTTCCAGTGTCATAATCATAACCATTTGTGAGCAATGATAACCCATACTGCTAAGTTCTATGATTCTTTCATAAAGATCCATGTGCTACTCCTTTCTGCCAACCAACATGGTATAGCGCAGCTTCTTTCCTTTATATTCTTTCTGCAGAATCTTATACTCTTCGCAACAGAACGAATCATTCCAGATTGCTTCCAGATAATATTCCCGCCAAAGTAACGTCTGATCCTCCTGCCGGAGAATGGTAAATCCTGTCTGTTCTGCCATTTCTGAAAGATTTCCAGTATCCAGATCTGACAATAATAGAAAACCTCCCTTTTTCAAAACACGCCAACATTCAGATAGTGCATTTTTCTGATCTCTGCTGACAAAAAATGCACACTGGCTGATGCAAAGATCTATACTGTCTGATGAATACTGCAAATGCAGAAAATCGCCAATTTCCACATCACTGCCCCGTGGGAAAAGATCCACACCATGTGCATCCATCCCAAGTGATTTCAGGATTCGTATCGTGTCTCCTTCTCCAGCTCCAAGATCCAGTGCTTTCATTTCTTTTTTCCATTCTATGTTCTCCAGAAGATGAAGCGTCTGCGCTTCCCCTCCCGGATGCCTGTTCATCTATTTATCCTCCAGTGCACGCTCCACCGCGAGCACTTTTCCAAGTGCGAGTTCTTCCGGAACATACACAAATCCACACTTTGGACAGACAGGCATTTCCACAGGAAACCCATTTTCCAGATACATAAATTTTGCTTTTCCTTTTACAAGAGGAACCTTACATTTCATGCAGGTCAGCTTTCCTTCCGGATCAATCGTATAATATGTTCTTTCTACTGCCATTACTGTCCCACCCTTTTCATAATATTCATTCGATGACTGTATGCTCTGTGTACCAGATATCCGTCTTCTGTTTCCACAAACCGCACCCAGAATGTGACATTTCCCAGTCTGCTTCTTGTCACCAGTTCTTTTGTTTCTTCATCCAGGATTGCTTCCTGATTTTCTCTGTAATCTGATAACACACGTTCCACATCACTTTTCAGTATCATGCGCTCATCCATCATATGGATTGCCTCTTCTGTATAGGCAACAGTATAGTCTTTTTTCTCCATGATCGGTTCCTCATTCCAGATGTTTTTTAAAAGTGTCTGTTTCAATATGAGCCTGTTGTAGCGTTTCTCACTGATATCAGGCATGTTGCTGGCATTTGCCCCATACAGAAGTTCAAGTATATGTCGGGATTCTCTTCCCTCTCTGGCAAATCGGTCTCTGCATGCCATGCAGTATGTAATATATGGTGCATCGGAACGTTCCAGACACTTTTCTGTCATTTTCGCTGCCATATCTTTATTAGCATATGCCGTCAGACCTCCATATCCACAACATGGAGACAAATCTCTGGAATATTCTGTATCTTCAACGGTACATCCCATATCCGACAAAAGTTGTCGTATCATATCTTGTGTCTGTGCATCCCCTCTGGCACCACAGGCATCATGTATGGCAACCGGTATCTCCAGTCCTTTTGCCTGCTGTGGAAGTCCGATTTCTTTCAAAATTTCCCAGATTCCTATAACATGCGCTCCAATACTTTCTTTTAGCTGCTTCATACAGGTTGGACAACCTGCTATGATGATCGGATCACCAAGTTTGGCTAGTTCCTGTTTCAGCCGCTCATTTACTTTTTCTGTCATTTCATAGCGGCCTGCCCATTCGCTGATTGCACCACAGCATCCTAGCATCAGAGCAACACCTCCATCTACCCGATTACTTAAATCTTCGTATGCCTGCATAACCACATCCGGCGCTATCGCACCTGCCTGACAGCCTGGGAAAAATACATATCTGCAAGTTTCATATCCCGGCTGGAGTCTGCTCAAAAAAGCCTCTGAATTTGAAAATAACATGTCCATCAGTGCAAATTCATGTGGCGCCAGCGGCATCTTATCTGTGGATACCATATTTTCTCTTGCTGACTTACACACCTGACTCATATCAAATCCATTCGGACAGATCACCGTACACTGTCCACAGAGGGCACAGGCATTCATCGGTTTGTTCATCGGATGATCTCCCATGATAATCTGCGTATTATTATAGATCTCACGGGCTAATAAACCCGGATGTTTTTGATATTCACTTAAATACACACAGCCTTTCATGCATTCGTCACAATGACACTGAATACATCGTTTTGCTTCTTCTACAGCTTCTTCTTTTGAATACCCATCCTGACCACAGAAAATCTTATTCGATCCATGGATTCCTTCCATGTTCGTATAAAGCTTGGTAGTCACTGCTCCTTCACTGCCTCTGTTGCTGTGGGGCGAAAGATTCTGTACAAGGAGGTCTACAGTCAGGGCAGCTCTCTTTGCAGCAAAAGCTGCATCCATCACAGACCGGACCGGACCGCTGACAATTCCCGCCTGTTCTCTCAGCATGATCTCTGCGTCTGCTGTTTCCTCTGGAGCCAGCTTTTTGGCCACCTCCTCTGAAGCACAGACCACATCTGCCTCCTTCATTTTCGCTCTGATAAACGGAAGGTCAAGACTGCATCCGAATTCAAAGGAAAGGTCCATGGAACTGAGACGTTTTACCTCATTTTTGCGATCTGATTCCAAAAGCTCCGGAGCTGCTGCTGCAATATAGGCTTCATAATCTTTCTCCTGACAGTAAATGGTTGCAGGATACATCTTCTTTTCCAGTTCCCCTGCAAGAAACAGCGGGAACAATCCTGAGCCAAAGATCACAGCCTTTTTTTTCTTTCTGATACGAAATACACTGCTCCGTTTTCCAGGTTCCCCATATCGTACAATGGCACGCTCTACTTCACGTATGGATATGCCATCACCCAGCTCACAGAGTCTGCATTTTTCCTCACATGGTGCAGTACATCCGTTACAGAGGATCATGGGAAATGGTGTGATCTTTTCATAAATAGCCAGAGCTTTCTTAAAGTTTCCTTTTGCAGCATAAAACAGCATTTCTTTTGTATCTGCTTTGAAAGGACAGGCTGCAACACAGTACGCCGGCTGTTCATGAACACAGAGACTGATCATATGATCCATCTCTTCCTTTGACATTCGATTTACGTGATAAACATGAGTGGAACCTCTTTCCTGTATATATGTCATAACCCGATACTCCTTTCATTTCCAAAGGGGAGACAGTCTCCCGTCTCCCCTTATTATATCACATGATAAAATTATACTGACAGTTATTTCTCAAGTTCCTTTAATGCTGCAAGAACCTTTTCAGGACGGGCAGGAACACGTGTGATACGTGCGCCTGTAGCATTGTAGATCGCATTCAGGATTGCAGGATGAGGAGCATCCAGCGGAGCCTCACCACAGCCGGCAGCACCGTAAGGACCGCTTGGGCGATATGTTTCATTGAAATGAAGTTCAATATCATCCGGCGCATCATTTGGATACGGAATGCCACAGTTCTTCAGAGAAGTATCATGGTTCAGATCCTCGAAATCTTCTGTAAGAGCAAGACCAATACCCTGTACAAGGCCGCCGTAGAAGTTGCCTTCTACAAGAAGTCTGTTCATGATGGTACCTACGTCAGCCACACAGGTGAATTTTTCAACTTTAACTTTACCTGTTTCTGTATTAACAGCAACTTCCGGAAGGAAGATCGTATACATGTAGGTTGCAAACGGATCACCCTGTGCTGTATCCTGATCGATCGGATGATCTGCACAGAAGGTTGTCACCCAGTTACCTTCATATTTTGTTGCAAGACCCTCAGCCACCATCTCATCATAAGTACGGAAGGTTCCGTCTTCTTTCTTCATGGCTGCCACAAGGTTTTCTGCTGCCAGACGACATGCATTACCTGACATAACCTGTGAACGTGATCCACCTGCAGGACCTGCATTAGGACATGTCTTGGTATCATTCATAACAAGTTTGATCTGTTCCGGTCTGATTCCTGCCTGACGAAGTGTTTCATGTGATGATACAAGAACCCCCATATCAGCGCCCTGTCCGTGATCTTCCCATGCAGCATACATTGTAACTGTTCCATCCGGATTCAGCTCTGCAAATGCGTTTGATGTATCAACACCATCAAGACCACAGCCATATACACCGAGAGATACACCGATACCATATTTGATCTTGCCATCAGAAGCTGCATTCTTTTCAGCCACACGTTTCTTAGCTGCTTCATACAGTGGACGAGCTGTCTTGAACAGTTCTTCTTCACAGTATACTTCAGGCGGATAACCTGTAGGGATCGTACTGCCTTCTGATTCTTTGTAACAGTTCATTTCACGGATATCGAAGGGGTCGATTCCCATCTTTGCAGCCAGAACATCTATCGCAATCTCAGATCCCATATAAGACTGAGGAGATCCGTAAGCACGGAATGCTGAACCCCATGCATGGTTTGTAAACACTGTTGTAGATTTGTTACGGATAGAATTGATTCCATAGCCTGCACCTGTAAACTGGGAAAGTCTCATTGTAAGCAGATCACCGAATTCTGAGTATGGACCATGATCCACATAGTTATTGCCCCAGAGTGCAAGAAGCTTACCATTTTCATCTGCTGCAAGCTTGATATTCATAAATGCAGGGGATCTCTTTCCTGTATAAGTAATATTCTGGAACTGATTAAATACCAGAGACACAGGACGTTCAAGGATCTTAACAGCAGCGCCGATCAGAGCCTCATTTGTAGGAGAGAACTTGTAACCAAAGGTTCCTCCTGCATGGTTCTGAACAATTCGTAAGTTCTCCATTGGCACACCGATACCATCAGCGATCATAGGCATATGCAGATGGATACCAATGGATTTGGAATGAACAGTTATCATACCGTCTTCGTCAATGTAACCATAACCGCAGTCCGGCTCAAGATGAAGATGAGGCTGACGTGAACAGTAAGATTCGATCTCAACCTGCTGTGAATCCGGAATGCTGTCCCAGTCAAAATCAGGACCCTTGATACAGTTTGTCTCAAAGAATGCGTTCGGAATACCGGGATGAATCTCTGCCGCATCCGGTGCGATGGCATCCATTGCATTCATATATGCAGGAAGCTCTTCGATCTCAACTTTAACTGCTTCTGCTGCTGCCCTTGCATGCTCTTCTGTATCAGCAGCTACGATGGCAATCGCATCACCAAACTGGAAGATTTTTTCATCGCAAAGTACAGGACGTTCGAAACCGTCTGTCTTGTTGTGTTTTGGAAGCATTACAAGACCATTGATCTTATTGGTTCCGCCTGCTGCCTTAATATCTTTTGCTGTGATAACACGAACAACACCAGGCATACTCTCTGCTTCTGCTGTGTCAATATTGAGAATATTTGCATGAGAAACCTTTGCCTGTGTAAGAGCAAGGCGAAGTGTTCCTGATGGCATCTTTAATGCATCATCTGCACCAAAATCCCAGGTACCTGTTACCTTCTGTGCTGCTGACGGACGGATATAATTTGTTCCAACAATAGAATCACCTGTCTGTTTGAACACAAGGTCTTCCTTTGTCATCTCGCCGCGCATAACTGCTGCTGCAGCCATAGTAGCATCGATCAGCGGCTTATAGCCTGTACAACGGCAGAGATTACGCTGTTTGTTAAACCAGTCTCTTACCTCCTCACGGGTAGGACTTGGATTATTGTCCAGAAGCACTTTTGCTGAAATAATAAATCCCGGTGAACAGAAACCGCACTGTGCGCATCCATATGCCATCCATGCAACCTGGATTGGATGCATATCAGAAAGTGTTCCCACACCTTCAATGGTTGTGATCTCTGCATGATCGGGAACACGGCTCATCTTGTAGATACAGGATCTTGTGACTTTTCCGTTCATAATAACATTACAGGCTCCACAGTGACCTTCACCGCAGCCAATCTTACATCCTGTAAGAAGAAGGTGATCACGGAGCACCTGCGCCAGTGTCTCATCCTTATCAAGAATAAGTATTCTCTCAACACCATTAATCTTCAATGTCTTTTTAATCATGTCCCATTCCTCCTTTTAAAAAAATTCATTTCAATCTTACTGATCTTCAGGCTTATGTGTTCCGCACGAATCATGGTCAGCTCCCCTGCCTGTCAGATCTTTCAGTCTCTCTATTCCTCTGGCGGAATAGAAAACAATGGAAGAGCTGCTCCCGTCCAGATTCTCACCGCTGAGCTTTAAAACATTTGCATTCTCATAATAATCGATGGGAAGCGTCCGGCTATATACAACCCCTGTACGCTCATCTTTTACCTGTACAGTAACTTCTTTTGCGGTAATCTCAAAAATCTTATCCATAAAAAAGTTCTCCTGTCCATGTTATTTTATATATCCATACTACCATAATTTTGCACAATTATACAAATTACAAATAATTAATAGTTGGCTATTTTATATATTGCAGACAATTTTATTTTGTTTTATTTAAAATTTTAACTATTTTTATTCTTTTATATGTTATAATAATATCAAATTTGTATAATATCATTGAAAGAAGGAGGTATCTAAATGCAGACAGGCGCCCTCATCGTGGCTGCGGGGAAATCATCACGAATGGGAGACTTTAAACCCATGCTTCAGCTTGGCTCCATTTCCATCGCACAGCGCGTGATCAATAATTTCCGGCAGGCCGGAATCTCCAAAGTCGGCGGGGGAGAGCCCCGTGCATTCGACCTTCAGCACGGCCAGATCGGTCTGCTCATCCCGGCCGACCAGCAGCGCCGGATAAACGCGCTCGTCCCAAAGGGCATCTAGTTAGTAGATGTTATTGTCCCAATTGTAGAAAGAATGGTAAATAATGTACGTAAATGCAAAATGTCCAAATTGTGGTTGTATGTTTGGAACTAATGATGCAAAATTGGAATTTGAAAGATTATATATAAATGCCAAAGAATTAAGTGAAATATCTGGAATGACTTATAACGAATGTTTAAAGGTAATTGAAAAATGTAGATCTATAATGCAAGAAAATAGATATTATGTTCCAGAAAGTAGACCTAAAATGGCTTTATTTAGAATAGTTAGTGAGTATTTAGGCTTAATTGATGATTCAAAAACAGTTAAAGAAAACGGTTTAATATATTAATATCACAACATTATTTATACTTTACTTTATAGTGCTTTTTTAGTACACTTGTAGCAGGTAAACAAATTGTTGTGATAAAATGATTTTTGTCCACGATTTGTCCACGTAATATATAAAATTAGTAATATTTATAATATAGTTAATACTAATAATATAATGTACTAAATGCCCATAAAATAAGGGAAAAACACATAATACTATTTGTACCATATATAAGTAAAATATGGTCAAAGGTCGAGCATGTGGCAGTGGTAAAAAATATAAGCAATGTTGTGGAAAGTAGCATAAAATAATGTAAAACTAATAATTATAAAAATTATAAATTGGTTCGAGTTTTATAACTTGTCCACAAAATATTAAAAATATGTAGTAAAATAAAGGTGTGAACAATGATTATATTTGTTGACACCTTTTAAAATCTAAATAGAAAGGAGAAAAAAATATTGAAAAAAGATTTAGTAACAGCAGAAATAATAGTTAAAGAAAATAAGGTGGGAATACTAAGAGTTGGAAATGTTAATTACATTTCTTTAACTGATTTAGCAAAGTATCAAAATTCAAGTGATCCATCTTTTACAGTTAAAAACTGGTTAAGAAGAGTAAATACTATTGATTATATTGGACTATGGGAGGAAATTCATAATCAAGATTTTAATTTGGTCGAATTCGACCAAATTAAAACTGAATACGGTAGAAACTCATTTGCAATGTCACCAACACAATGGGTAAAAAGAACTAAAGCAATAGGAATAATTTCAAAAGGTGGGAGATATAGTATTGGAACATATGCCCATCCAGATATTGCATTTGAATTTGCAAGTTGGCTATCTCCGGAGTTTAAATTATATTTAATAACTGAATTTGAGAGATTAAAAACTAATGAAGCTTATCAAGAAAAAATAGATTGGCAAGCAAATAGAATTTTATCTAAATTAAACTATGTGGTTCACACTGATGCAGTAAAAACCTATATTGTTCCAACACTTACAGAAGCGCAAAAGAAATTTGTTTATGCCGAAGAAGCTGATGTTTTAAATGTTGCTTTATTTGGGATGACAGCAAAAGAATGGAGAGAAAGAAATCCAAAACTTGCTGAAAATGGAAATATAAGAGATTATACTGATTTGCTTCATTTAGTGATATTAAACAATCTGCAAAACACAAATGCCGAACTAATTGAAGAAAAAATACCACAAGGTGAAAGATTAGTAAGACTTAATCATTCAGCAAGAAGACAAATGAAAGTATTAAAAGATAATAAAAATATAAAAGATTTAGAGTTATTACAAAAACAAGTTAATGAAGAAAATAATTTAATAACTAATTAAAAAAAGTATCAGCATATTTGTTGATACTTTTTTGATGTAAAATTATAATGATCAAAAGAAAGGAAGATGATAAAATGATCAGTATAAGAAAAAGGGGTAAAGTATATCAATATTGTTTTGAAGCTGGAAAGATAAATGGAAGGAGAAAACAAATAACTAAAAGTGGTTTTAAAACAAAAAATGAAGCATATACATCGGGACAAAAAGCGTATGATGAATTTATAAATGGAGTAACAAGTATAGAGTGTAATATGCTATATGGAGATTATTTAGATTATTGGATGAAGGAATATTTTGAAAAAAATTATAAATATTCTACGTCAAAGAGATATAAAGAATCTTTTAGCAATATTAAAAAGGAATTAGGTAATTATAAGTTATCAGCTTTAACACCATATATTCTAAATCAATCGTTATTAAAGTTATATCAAACATCTAGTACAAAAGAGGCACTAAGAAATTATCAAAAGTTTATTAAGAGTTCGTAGGGATGCAACTTACTATTTTGGATTTATTAAGAATAACCCAGCTGGTGATTTGGAGATACCTAGAATATTATCATTTGAATTAAAAAAAACAATATAGGTCACATCTATACTAAAGAAGAAATGAAAATAATTTT